>OCTW013416207.1_pt1 | contig 74864 bp, 65 predicted proteins | sample 1539671 | NCBI WGS metagenome assembly OCTW01 (sample SAMN02144230, study PRJEB22623) | gut metagenome | biome: sheep rumen | host: Ovis aries | place: New Zealand | reverse complement strand
TGGCGAAAAATTTTAGTTTTTATGCACTTTTTTCGCGCATCTTGACAAATGTCAATACGGAACATACGGCCACACCTTATTATATTATATAAAGGAGCGCCAGTTACGACAAAGACAAAGCAGAACCCCTGACACGGAATATCTGCCACATGACACGTTAATTTCTGATAAACGCTTTGTTATTCGGACAAATTGCAGTAACTTTGCACCTTATTAATAAAGAACGCATGTCAACAATACTACATATAGAGACCAGTACCGACGTTTGTTCTGTCGCTGTTTCAGAGGATTCCCAGGTGATATTCCAGCAGGAAGACCACTCTGGTCCCAACCACGCCGAACGTCTGGGTACGATGATCGATGAGGCTCTGTCGTTTACAGACAACCATGCCATCCCATTCGACGCTGTGGCCGTAAGTTGCGGCCCAGGTTCCTATACAGGATTGCGCATCGGAGTATCCATGGCAAAAGGCATCTGCTACGGTCGCGACCTGAGACTGATCGGAGTACCCACGCTGGAGTTGCTTTGCGTACCAGTGTTGCTCAGGGAGATTCCTGAGGAGGACGCACTACTCTGTCCTATGCTCGACGCAAGGCGGATGGAAGTCTATGCGGGCATCTACACGCGGGCGCTGAAGCCCGTCAGGGAGGTTGGAGCAGATATCGTGACGGCAGAGACCTACAAGGAATTTCTTGACGAGCATCCCGTCTATTTCTTTGGCAACGGTGCCAGGAAATGTATGGATGCCATCACCCATCCCAATGCCCACTTCATCGAGGGCATCGAACCTCTAGCCAAGTGGATGCAACCATTGGCAGAAAAAAGGCTCCTCAATAGCCAGTTTGAAGATGTCGCCTATTTCGTGCCCTATTATCTGAAAGACTTCGTGGCCAAAATGCCGCGAAAACTGCTATGAGGATTGAAGAGTTAAAGAATTGAAGAATATGAATATCAAAGGATTAGACTACAACACGCAGCGCAAGAAACTCATCATGCCGGAATACGGACGTGAGATTCAGAAGATGATCGATTACGCCATCAGTCTCACGAACAAAGAAGAGCGTCAGAAGTGTGCGGAGACCATTATCAGGATGATGGAGACGAAAGTGCCCCAGCAGCAGAACAATGCAGAATACCGCCAAATGCTCTGGGACCACCTATACCTGATGAGCCGCCAGCAGTTGGACATCAACTGGCCATACGACGTATCGTCGGCCGAGAAACTACATGCCAAGCCCCAGCCTGTTCCCCTGCCCAAAGACCATATCAAGTTACGCCATTACGGGAAATTGATTGAACAATTGTTTGAGAAACTGAAGACGATGCCAGACGGCAAGGAGCGTGATGCACTGACTTGCTATACAGCCAATCAGATGAAGCGCAACCTAGCCACGTGGGGTCACGGATCGATGGACGACGAGAAGGTGGCTAACGACCTGGCCTACTATACTGACGGTGTAATACAACTGGACCTGAACACATTTAAGTTCGAAAAGTTCGCTGTCTCCGACGACGGTAAGAAAGCCAGCAAGAAAAAGAAATAAACTCAGATATGTCATCATTCATCATCGAGGGCGGCCATCTGCTGCAAGGAACGATCACGCCACAGGGCGCCAAAAACGAGGCGCTGGAGGTCATCTGTGCGACACTACTGACTGACGATGAGGTTATCATCCGGAATATTCCTGATATACGTGACGTCAAAAACCTGATACAGTTGTTGCAGGACATTGGCGTGAAGGTAAGGAAGTTGACTGACAATGACTACTCTTTTCAGGCCGACTCCCTGAACCTCAGTTACTTGGAGAGCGACGACTTCGTCAATTGCTGTGCAGAGTTGCGCGGAAGTGTCATGATGATCGGACCGCTGCTGGCACGGATGGGAAAGGCTGTGATTACGAAGCCTGGTGGCGACAAGATCGGCCGTCGCAGGCTCGACACCCATTTCCTCGGTTTTGAGAAACTCGGTGCAAAGTTTAGCCATATCGAAGGTCGTGATGTCTATGAGATTACCGCCAAGCAGTTGAAAGGCACTTTCATGTTGCTCGACGAGGCCTCTGTGACGGGCACCGCTAATATCATTATGGCCGCAGTCTTCGCCAAGGGCACGACCACTATCTACAACGCTGCCTGTGAGCCCTATATCCAACAACTCTGCCAGATGCTGAACCAGATGGGTGCGCGCATCAGCGGCGTAGGCTCCAACTTGCTGACTATTGATGGTGTGAAGACCCTATACGGTACAGACCATAAGATATTGCCAGACATGATTGAAGTGGGCTCGTTTATTGGCATGGCTGCGATGTGTGGTGACGGCATCCGCATCAAGGATGTGGCAATCAGGCATCTCGGCATCATCCCCGATGCCTTCCGAAAACTGGGCGTGAGGATTAAGACGGAGGGCGACGACCTGTTTATCCCTCGCCAGAAGCACTATGAGATACAGTCGTTTATCGACGGTACGATCATGACGCTGGCTGATGCGCCCTGGCCAGGGCTGACTCCCGACCTCCTGTCTGTACTGATCGTCGTGGCTACCCAGGCACGCGGTAGTGTGCTCTTCCATCAGAAGATGTTTGAGAGCAGGCTGTTTTTCGTAGATAAACTGATCGACATGGGAGCACAGATTATCCTCTGCGACCCCCACCGTGCCGTTGTCGTGGGCCACGACAGGAAGATCACCCTGCGAGGTGGCCGCATGACGAGTCCTGACATCCGCGCAGGTATCGCTCTACTGATAGCAGCCATGAGTGCCAAGGGCACCAGCCGCATCGACAATATCGAACAGATAGACAGAGGTTATGAGCATATCGAGGCACGCCTGAATGCCCTGGGAGCAAAGATTACCAGGAGCACCAGGTAAACTTCCTATGGTTACAGGAAGGTAAGAAAGAGAAAAGAGATGATTAGAAAAGACGATGTTTACAAGATAGGCAGACTGGGCAAGGCACATGGCATCAAGGGGGAGATATCCTTCCATTTTGATGACGATGTGTTCGAACGCACGGATGCCGACTACTTAGTGCTTGACATCGATGGTATCCTCGTACCTTTCTTTATAGAGGAATACCGCTTCAGAAGCGATTCCACCGCCCTGATGAAATTTGACGGTATCGACACCATGGAACGTGCCAAGGAACTGACGGACACGGATGTATTCTTCCCAAGGGAACTGTCGGATGAGGACGGTGAGCATATCTCCTGGGCAGAGATTATCGGTTTTAAACTGGTCGATGCAGTAACGGGAACTGTCGCAGGAACGATCGCCACAGTAGATAACACGACGATGAACACCCTCTTCGAACTAGAGGACGGTCGTCTGATTCCTGCCTCAGAGGACCTGATCCAATCCATAGACACAAAGAAACATCAAATAGCAATCAAACTGCCTGAAGGCATTTTAGAATTATGAAAAAACAAATAGCCATACTCGGATCCACAGGATCCATAGGGACACAGGCCCTCGAAGTAATTGAGGAGCACTCAGACCTGTATGAAGTATATTGCCTGACTGCCAATAACAAAGTGGAATTACTTGCAGAGCAGGCCCACAAGTTCAAGCCTGCCGCCATCGTCATCGCCAATGAGCAGCGCTACGATGAACTGAAGTCGCTGATGAGTGACATGCCCGACATAAAGGTCTATGCTGGTGCGAAGGCCCTTGACGAGATTGTCGAGGCAGGTCCCATCAATATGGTTCTGACGGCCATGGTGGGCTTTGCAGGTCTCTCCCCTACCATCCACGCCATTAAGGCAGGTAAGGCGATAGCCCTGGCCAACAAGGAGACGCTGGTGGTGGCTGGCGAGTTGATTCTCGCTCTTGCACAACAGTACCATACCCCGATCCTGCCCGTCGATAGCGAGCATTCTGCCATCTTCCAGAGCCTTGTAGGCGAAGACCAGAACCCCATCGAGATAATCCTGTTGACAGCCTCTGGCGGTCCATTCCGTCTGAAGTCAATGGAAGAGATTGCCCATGTGACAAAGACCGATGCTCTGAAGCACCCCACATGGGATATGGGAGCCAAGATTACCATCGACTCTGCTTCGATGATGAACAAGGGCTTCGAGGTAATTGAGGCCAAGTGGCTCTTTGGCGTCGATGCCAAGCAGATTCAGGTGCTTGTCCACCCACAGTCAATCGTCCACAGTGCCGTACAGTTCCAGGACGGATCGGTAAAAGCCCAACTCGGCGTGCCAGACATGCGGTTGCCCATCCAGTATGCCTTCTCCTTCCCCCAGCGCCTGCACTTAAGTGGAGAGCGTCTCGACCTGTTCAAGCACTCACTGGAGTTCTTTGAGCCCGACCTGAAGAAGTTCCGCTGTCTGGCCATGGCTTACGAAGCCATCGACAAAGGTGGCAACATGCCATGTATCGTGAATGCCGCCAACGAGATAGTGAATCGTGGTTTCCTGGAGGACAGGTGCGGATTCCTGGAGATGGGCGATATTATCGCAGAAACCATGCTGCGTGCTACTTTCGACAAGAACCCCGACTATGACATTTATGTACGGACTGATGCAGAGGCTCGTCGCATCGCGACGGAACTGATGAACAAATAACAAAGAATAAGATAAGGTAAAAAGATTATGGATATTTTTCTGATACGACTATTGCAGTTCATGCTAGCAATCGGACTGCTCGTGCTGCTCCATGAAGGCGGACACTTTTTCTTTGCCAAACTCTTTGGTGTCAGAGTGGAGAAATTCTACTTGTTCTTCGATCCTAGTATCTGGAAATGGGACGGAAGCCTCTTTAAGTTCAAGCCCAAGAACAGCGATACTCAGTATGGAGTGGGTTGGTTGCCATTGGGTGGCTACTGCAAGATCGCTGGTATGATCGACGAGAGTTTCGATACAGAACAGATGAAACAGCCCGAGCAGCCGTGGGAATTCCGTGCCAAACCCGCCTGGCAGCGTCTGCTGATCATGATTGGTGGTGTACTGGTGAACTTCCTGCTGGCCCTGTTCATCTACTCGATGATACTGTTTTATTGGGGAGACACTTATATCCCCGTGAAGAGCATGAGCCACGGTATGAAGTTCAATACAGAAGCCAAGCAGTATGGCTTCAAGGATGGGGATATCCTCATCGGCACAGAAAAAGGCGAGTTCAAGGACTTTTCCGCCGACCTTTACCGTGATCTCAGCGAGGCCACCCGTGTCGATCTGATCCGCGATGGTAAACAGATGAGTCTGACGCTGCCAGGCGACATCAACCTGCTGGGTATGCTCAAGGCAGAGCCGTCGTTCGTACGTCCGCTCATTCCCGCTGAGGTTGACAGCGTGATGGCAGACTCCCCAGCCGCCAGCATCGGCCTACGTAAAGGAGACCATATCGTCGCCATCAATGGCAAGGCCGTTGATAGTTATAATGAGTTCACTGACCAACTTGGCATCCTCGAAGACATGATGACAGGGGCAAAGAGCAAGGCTGACAGTCTAAAGATCCGCACGGCTACCATCGTTTATGAACGTGGCAATTCCAACGACACCATCAGTGTGACACTGACTCCAGAATTGAAACTCGGTTTCTTTGTTAAGAGCATCGCAGGCATCTACGAACCCATCACGAAGGAATATGGCTTCTTCGAGAGTTTCCCGGCTGGCATCAAGTATGGGTGGAACGTGCTGGCGGGCTATGTAGGCGACATGAAGTACGTGTTTACTGCCGACGGCGCCAAGTCACTGGGCGGCTTTGGAGCCATCGGCAGTCTGTTCCCCCCGATGTGGGACTGGTATCTCTTCTGGAAAATGACCGCCTTCCTGTCGATCATCCTCGCCTTCATGAACATCCTGCCCATTCCTGCGCTCGACGGAGGACATGTACTCTTCCTCATCTATGAGATAATCACGCGCCGCAAGCCTTCAGAGACCTTCATGATTCGTGCTGAGTATGTCGGCTTTGGCATACTGATCCTGCTGATGTTAGTGGCCAATCTCAACGACATCCTGCGCTGGCTGGGGTATATGTAAATTCATCACGCAAAGATGATAGAGGTGATGATGACGTTGTTTGCCCTCCTCGTAGTAGGCTACGTGGCGGGCAAACTTGGTTATTTAGGAGGCGACTTCGACAGACAGTTGTCGCGCCTGGTGATCAACATCACTTGCCCAGCACTGATCCTATCCTCTGCAATGAACGGAGAATTGCCCGACAGGCACTTCATCCTCCCATTACTTGGCATTAGCATCATTACCTACATCATATTAGCGGGTGCTGCCTTCCTGCTGCCCCGCTACATAGTCAGCAGACAGGAGGACAAAGGTACTGTGGGCTTTGCTATCATGTTCGGCAACGTCGGTTTCATGGGCTATCCCGTCGTAGCCTCGATCTTTGGACATCAGGCCGTGTTCTACGCTGCAGTTCTGAATGTTATCAACACCTTTGCCGTGTTTACCATCGGCACCATGCTCATCACGGGGAAGAGCGAGGTGGAAGGCAGACATTTCCAGAAGAAGGTGCTCTACAGTACCCCCATGTTGGCGGCCTACCTGACCATGCTGATCGTAGCACTGGAAATCGACGACATCCCAGCAGTGATCAGTCAGCCTCTAACCATGTTAGGCAACATCACCGTTCCTGCTGCACTGCTGATTATCGGGTCGTCGATGTCACAACTCTCCCTCCGCACCCTACTTGGCAACCGCACCGTCTATGCCACCACCTTCATGCGACTGGCGGCAGTTCCTCTGGCTATATACTATTTCTGTCAGGCCCTTGGTTTCTCGGAGATGGTGAACAATATCAACACCGTCGTCATTGCAATGCCCGTTGCCACATACGGTACGATTCTCTGCCTGCGTCATAATAAAGACGCTACACTGATGACAGAAGTGACTTTCATCACAACCCTTTTCTCGATGGTGACCATCCCACTTTTGGTACTATTCTTCCTATAAGCAGATAACAGGCCACGATGATGACATATACCATCACAGTCTGCAACGGTGTCGGATGCATCTCGATAGTGGCCCCAGGCAATCGGCTGATATAGCCGAGGATGACATTGAGCCAAGAGACACTATATAATAATATGTACGCGAGACTTGGCACAAGAAGTACCACAAGCGAACCATAAAGAATGAGTGTGACTGCAGGAATAACAATGAAGTTAGTGATCAGGAAGAACGTAGAAAGACGACCAAAGTAATAGGCTATCAAGGGAGCGACACCCACTTGAGCCGATAGGGATACTACCACCATTGAACTGACCCACCTGACCAGGGGATGTTCCAACAGATATCCTTGAGGGAGGAAACCCTGAAAGAGCGGGGAAAACAGCAGGATGGAAGCCACGGCTGCAAACGACATCAGGAAGCCCACATCAAATAGCGACAGGGGGTTCGTCATCAGCATCACGATGGCCGCGAAAGCAAGTACATTCAGCGACATCTTGTCACGATGGCCCAAGGAGAGCAAGGAATAGACCGTCAGCATCGTCGCCGAACGAACCACACTTATAGTCATTCCCACCAAAAAGACAAACGCCCATACACTCAGAATGATGGCCAGCATGGCTGGCAACTGCCATCTACGTCCTGCCAATAGCCAGGAGAGGAGCATGTAGATGATGCCGAGGTGCAGACCACTTAAAGCCAAGACATGCGAAGCCCCCGTCACCGAATAGACCTCCCTGAGATCTTTTGACAACGTCGTTTTATCTCCCAGCACCATCGCTGCCACGACGGCATAGGCATCAGCATTACCATCATGAGTCCTAAGGCGACCAAGCAACCGACTACGGAGTTTCAGGAAAAAAATCCTTGTACGGTCCAGTCGATTGATACTCACCAATGTCACCTGTGCCCGCTGCCACTTCCGTCCGGTAACAAACGTGCTCCCCGTAAAGCCATGGGTCTCCATATACCGTTTGTAATCAAAGGTGCCGATGCGCCATTCACCAATGGGCCTGATGAGTGACTGAATCCGTAGCCCATCACCGATCCGGAGCATCCTGCTCCGATGGTCCTTCGACAGATAGCACTTCAATTTCCGTCCGCTGCCCGTTATGAGCACATCCACTGCCATGGTCTTGGGCTTTTCCACTGGTTCGCTCAGCACCACTGCCTCATAGCAAACTTCAGCGTCTGGCCACACGACCTGTAAGGCATCCTTTTGGCTCACTATCAAATGCATGCCTAAGAGCAGGAAACACAAAGAGATGCCTACCGACTGGAGCATTTCATACTTCCATAACAAGGCGGTAAAGGCAAGTACTATGACAAAAACAGGCATTAGAGGAAACAAGCGGCCTGCAAACTCGCCAATAAGAATACCACTCATCAGATAGATGACTATCCGTAACAAAGGTGCTGATTCGAAGAGACTGCTTTTCATACGATTCTTGATTAACTCGATGCAAAGGTAGGCAAAAAGCAGATGTTATCTCCATTTTAACTGCTAATAAACCTTAATCGCCTGACAAATCATGGGAAAACTAATGTAACAGGATTGTAACACGTAATCTTTGGAGATTTACCATATCTCCCCTAACTTTGCAACCAAAAAGGAATTATGTTGATTGTTTTCAAACTACTTGGCGCACTGGCGCTGCTCATCTATGGTATGAAGATGATGAGCGAAGCCCTGCAGAAAATGGCGGGTCCCCAGTTGAGACACATCCTTGGTGCCATGACCACCAACCGTCTGACAGGTATGCTCACAGGCGTACTTGTAACCAGTGCTGTCCAGTCATCATCGGCAACAACAGTGATGACCGTATCGTTTGTAAATGCCGGTCTCCTGACATTGGCACAGGCCATCTCAGTCATCATGGGAGCCAACATCGGTACGACCCTGACGGCATGGATCATGTCACTTGGCTATAACGTCGATCTGACGAACGTCGTCTTCCCTGCGTTCTTTATCGGTATCGTACTCATCTACCGGAAAAAACACCAGAATGTGGGCGACTTCCTCTTTGGAATCGCGTTTATGTTCTTTTCACTCGTCATGCTCAGTACGGCAGGTAAGGAACTGGACCTGGCACATAACCAGAAGGTAGTGGATTTTTTTGCCTCTTTCGACACCAGCAGTTACTGGACGATTCTCGCCTTCCTGGCCATCGGCACCGTCATTACAGGCATCGTCCAGTCATCGGCTGCAGTCATGGCCATCACCATCCTACTCTGTTCCACGGGTGTACTGCCCATCTATCTCGGTATCGCGTTGGTACTCGGTGAGAATATTGGTACTACAATGACGGCCAATCTGGCTGCTTTGGGTGCCAACACGCAAGCACGTCGGGCTGCAATGGCCCATCTGGTGTTTAACGTATTTGGCATTATCTGGGTCATGGCAATCTTCTATCCCTTCGTGGACATAGTCTGCCGAATGGTTGGCTACGACCCGACGATGGGTGGCCAGGCAGAGAAACTGCCAATTGTACTGGCTATGTTCCATACTTGCTTTAATGTATCCAACACGGCTATTCTACTTGGCTTTATACCCTTTATAGAAAAGGTGTGCTGTTGGCTGATCCCGTCCAAGGAACTGCCACAGGAAGAGGAATTCCGTCTTCAGTATATCCAGGGCGGACTCATGAAGACACCTGAGATTTCTGTCCTACAGGCCCAAAAAGAGACCGTTCATTTTGCTGAACGCATGAAAAGGATGTTCAATATGACCAGAGACCTGCTGGAAGAGAAGAATGAGGATGCCTTCAGACAACTCTTTGAACGCATCGAGAAATATGAGAGCATCTCCGACAATATGGAATTAGAGATTGCCAACTATCTTGGTCTGGTAAGTGATGCCCATCTGTCGGATGAGACGAAGGCTAAGATCCGTGCCCTGCTCCGTGAAGTCAGTGAACTGGAGAGCATAGGTGATGCCTGTTACCACATGGCCCGATCACTTAAACGAAAGCAACAGGATGAAGAGGATTTCACCCAGAGCCAATATACCAACATACATGGTATCATGCAGTTGACTGATGAGGCGCTGACACAAATGATTGCCATGCTAAAGGGCCGGCGAGAGGAACTTAGTATCGCTCCATCCAAGGAGATTGAGAGCAACATCAACAGCCTCCGGGATCGCTTAAAGGCAGAGAATATCGAACAGGTCAACCAGCATGCGTACTCCTACGCCATTGGCACCGCTTACATGGATATGATACAGGAATGTGAGAAACTGGGCGATTATGTCATCAATGTAGTAGAGGCGAGACTGAGTTAATTGTCAGTTTTCCATTGGCATTTAGGGAAAAAAATCGTAACTTTGCAGCCGTGAAAAAGAAGATTCTTATCGTTGATGACGAAGAGGACCTCTGTGAGATCCTCCAGTTCAACCTTTCCGCCTCATTCGAAACCGACACTGCCATGTCGGGGGAGGAGGCCATAAGACTTCTTAACCAGGGAGATTACGACCTTATCCTGCTCGACGTCATGATGCCAGGCTTGTCGGGGTTTGAACTGGCACACATGCTAAAGAGCCAGGAGCACACCGCCCATATACCCATCATCTTCGTGACGGCCAAGGACACCATCGACGATACCGTTGAGGGACTGAACATTGGCGCCGACGACTATATTGCCAAGCCATTCTCCATCAGAGAAGTGACGGCCAGGGTCAAAGCCGTTCTACGCCGTACAGCCGACGACAAGTCCCAGACCATTGTCAGCCATGAAGGTCTTGTCATGAACTGTGATTCCAAGACAATTCGGATAGATGGTGAACAAATAGATATCACCAAGACGGAATTCGACCTACTCAAACTACTCCTCACAGAACGGGGACAGGTTTTCTCCAGAGAGCAACTGATGAACCGCATCTGGAAGGGTGTCGTCGTCACCGACCGTACCGTTGACGTGAATATCACGCGCCTGAGAAAAAAGATCGGGCGCTATGCTGCCAATATCGCCACTCGCCAGGGGTTCGGCTACTATTTCGAGGAAAACGTATGAAGAAACTTTCTGAGGGACGGAAAATGTGGCTGAGCGTGATGGGAATCTTCCTCATCTACTCTATCATCTTCATCTTATTCGAAGACTATGACAGGAAATGGCTTGCGCCGTTTAATGAGGTAAGCGACTGGCATCTTCTCTTCTTCACCATTGCCGTGCTCTGTGGACTGGCTATCCTGCTATACCATTACGCCAGACAGATGGACCAACGTATCCAAAAAGAACAGACCGAGCGTCAGACAATCATGCGCAGGGAACTGACACAAAACATCTCACATGAACTGAAAACGCCCGTGGCAAGTATTCTCGGCTATATGGAGACCATACTTGACAACCCAGACATGGAGGAAAAGACGCGACAACAATTTATCAAGCGCAGCCATACACAAGCAGAACAACTGACAGCCCTCTTACAAGACCTCTCCACACTGAACAGGATGGACTATTCGGCACAGGCACTTGACAGGGAGCCAACAGATATATCCCAGATCGTCAAAGACCTTATTGATGAAACCTACCTTCGCTTAGCGGCTAAAGGGATGACCTTCGACAACCGTCTGCCTGATGGCATCACGATTCTTGGCAATGCCTCACTGTTATATGGCATCTTCCGTAATCTGACAGACAACGCCATCAACTATGCTGGAGAGCGCACTGTCATCACCCTCTCTGCCATCGAACTGGCAGACCGCTGGATGTTCACTTTCTCCGACAACGGCATTGGGGTCGCTGAGGAACATCTGCCACGACTCTTTGAACGGTTCTACCGTATCGACAAGGGCCGTTCCCGTCAGATGGGCGGTACAGGTCTTGGACTGGCCATCGTAAAAAATGCCGTACTACTGCATGGTGGCACAATATTTGTAAGAAACAACGCCGGAGGTGGACTATGCTTCAACTTCGGACTCAAAAAGAAATAGAAGAAATGGAAATGATAAGTATCCCCTTGTGGGCATGGATTGCATTTTATGTGCTGGTATTCATCATGCTGCTCATCGACCTGAAGTCGTTTGGAAAGAAAGGGCAGCATGAGGTAAGCGTGTCGGAAGCCGTGAAGATGACTGCCGTATGGATTGGCGTCTCGCTCATCTTCTGTGGTGGCATCTACCTCTTCTATCCAGGTGATGCCCATGAGAAAGCCATGGAGTTTCTCGCAGGCTATCTGATAGAGAAGTCGCTGTCGATGGATAACCTATTTGTCTTCCTGATGCTTTTCTCTTTCTTCGGCATCCAACGGAAATACCAGCACGAGGTACTCTTCTGGGGTATATTCGGTGCACTGGTACTCAGGAGCATCTTTATCTTTGCCGGAACGGCCGTGATAGCAAGGTTCGAGTGGGTATTGGCAATCTTTGGACTCTTCCTGATCTATACAGGTATTAAGATGTTCGGCCATCATGACGACGAGCAAGTCGATCCCTCGAAAAACATCTTTGTGAGGCTTTTCAAGAAATTCTTCCCCGTGACGGATCAGATGCAAGAAGACAAGTTCTTCATCATAGAGAACGGTAAGTGCCTGGCAACACCACTTTTTATTGCCCTGCTGGTGATAGAGACCACCGACGTAGCGTTCGCCGTGGATAGCATACCTGCCGTGTTCTCCGTCAGCCGCGACCCGTTCATTGTACTCACCTCGAATATCTTTGCCATCCTGGGACTGCGCGCCCTCTACTTTGCCCTGGCAGCCGTAGCCAAGTACTTTACCTATCTGAAATACGGTCTTGGCATCATCCTCAGTTTCGTAGGCATCAAGATGCTGCTTGAGGTATTTGCCCATATAGAAGTACCTACCCCACTCTCGCTTGCCTTTATCTTCGGTGTGCTCGTGCTGTCAATGGGACTCTCCGTGGTTGTATCACGCATGAAAGTTTCTGAGAAGAACTGAAAAACTGATTTTTATTTGGTTTTTCTGCATAATTCCACTAACTTTGCGGCATGAACACGAGAGCATATACCAACGATGCAACCACGTTGCTAAAAGAACTCATCGCCATCCCTTCGGTGAGCAAGGATGAGACACGCGCAGCCGACAAGTTGTCTGAATACCTGAATCGATGGGGACTGCCCCACGGACGGGAAGGAAATAATCTCTGGGTGGGCTGCCCTGACTGGGATAATCACCGTCCCACCGTCATGCTGAATGCGCACATTGACACCGTAAGACCTGTGGCTTCCTGGACACGCGACCCCTTCACGCCGACACAGGAAGGCGAACTGCTCTACGGTCTTGGTTCCAACGACTGCGGTGGTGGTCTTGTCGCCACTTTGCAGGCCTACCGTATCATGCTTCAGCGCCCAAGGCACTACAACATCCTCTGGGTAGCCTCGGCAGAAGAAGAGATATCAGGTCCCAATGGTTTCAGCCGCGTATTGCCCTTGCTTCCCAATATCGACGTGGCCATTGTCGGAGAACCCACTGGGCTACAGCCTGCTATTGCAGAAAAGGGACTGATGGTGATCGACGGCTATGCCTATGGGAAGTCTGGCCATGCTGCCAGAAACGAAGGTGTGAATGCGATTTACGAAGCATTGGATGACCTTGTCTGGCTGCGTGACTACAAATTCCGGAAGAGCAGTGACTTGCTTGGTCCCACGAAGATGACAGTAACAGTCGTTGAGAGTGGCACTCAGCACAACGTCATCCCCGATACGCTTCATTTTATTATAGATGTACGCACGAACGAATATTATCAGAATGAGTATCTGTTCGACTTCCTCAAGAAGAAGATGAAGAAAAGTGAACTACGTGCTCGTTCGTTCCGTCTCCACTCCTCCTTCATCCCCAAAGAGCATCCATTGATCAGGCGATGCATGGAAAGAGGCATGCAACCTTTTGGCTCCCCCACTCTCAGCGACCAAGCCTTGATGCCATTCCCCTCCTTTAAGTTGGGACCTGGCGAATCAAGCCGTTCTCACTCTGCTGATGAATATATCAAGGTCTCTGAGATTGAACAGGCTATAGAGACATACGTCTATCTCCTGGATGGACTCCAACTATAGACTATCTGCCCAGCCACACCTCGGGATTAAGTTTGGTATTTCCTTTTCTCAGTTGGAACTGCATCAGTCCGTCAGAGCCTACTCTACCTATCGTCTGTCGGGCACTCACCTGCTGTCCACGGCTGACATCCACTGATGCCAATTCACAATATACGGACAGGTAACTACCATGCCGGATGATGACCACGGCTGTACCGTGATAATTGAAGACTGCCGTCACCTCACCATCAAAGATTGCACGTACCGAAGCACCCGGCTGGCCTTTGATGTCAATGCCTTTCTTGTCAAGTGTCACATGTCCTTTGACATCCGTCACCGTATTCGTACCAAAACGGTGCACGATCTTGTAACTACCAGTCACGGGGATGGGTAGTCGTCCTCTGTTACTCTCAAAGTTTCCACTGAGCCGACGGTCTTCCGAAGAGACGGAATAGTCGGAGGAAGCAGAATTCCTTGCTTCAGCCATCTCGCGATCGCGGGCTTTCCGTTCTGCAGCGGCCTTTTGCTCTGCTGCCTTACGGGCTTTCTCTGCCTCACGGGCCTTCCGCTCAGCAGCCGCCTTCTCAGCGGCACTCTTACGAGCGGCAGCCCTTGCCTCCCTCTTAGCCTTCTCCTCTCTGGCCTTAGCCTCAGCAATTCGGCGCGCATTTTCACGAGCGGCAGCCTCAGCCTCTGCTTTCTTCCGAGCCAGTTCTTCTGCTCGTTTCTTGGCAGCCTCCGCAGCAGCCTTCCTCTTGGCCTCTGCTTCTGCGCGAGCCTTTGCACGCGCTATCTCCTCGGCTATCATCTTATCAATCTGGGCATTCAGTTCAGTATCCCGTTTCTTCTGTTGGTCGATGATGCCCTGAATAGTCTTTTGCTCCTTCTTCAAGGAAGTCACGACTTTCTGCTGTTCTACCTGCTTATTCTCCAGTGATTTCTTTTCTTCCTCGCCCCGGATAAGCAGAGCACTCTTCTGTTTCTTGCTCGATGCCAGTTCCTTGTAGGCTTCTTCTACCTGGGCCTGCATTGACTTGACAGCCTCACCTTGTGCCTGCTGATAGGCAGCATATTCCCTCACGAAGCGGAGACGGCGGTAAATCTGGGAAAGGTTCTTAGCGCTGAATATGAACATAATCTTGCTTTGGATGTTCCTATTCCGGTACATGTACCGCATAGACTTCATATAACGCTGTTTCCGCTCTTCAAGTTCCTTTCCCAAGACGACAAGTTGTTCTTGCAGTACCTGGATATTACCATCAAGACGAGTGATATCATTACGAATGGTATCAATGGCTTTACGCTTATCGGCAATCTCATTGGTGATCACCATCAGGTTCTGCAACCTTTTCTTGACATCAGCCTCATTGGCTTTCAGACGACGCTCTTGTTCCTTGATCCGCCTACGTACCTGTTGCTGTTCATTCTTCAGACTGTTTACAGTGACAGTAGGCTTCTTTGTCGTTGTCTTTTTCCCGGTTGTCTTCTTCTTAGTTGCCGTTTTCCCTTTCTGCGCGCTACGCTGACGGGCATTACCATGAGTTTTGGTGGTAGTCGTCCTTTTCTGCGCAGTTCCCTTCCGGGATTGTTGAGCAGGAACGACTGCCACCAAAAAAGTCAAGAAACAGAGGACGAGGAGTCTCTTCATCAATGCTTTAAAGTGCCATGAAGCGACGCAGGATTTCATCCACAGTCACCTCGCGATATTTATTAGAGATCTCCGTACGGGTTTCCCATTCTGTCTCTGCACCGATATAGTTCAGGGTCATGCCCAGTTTCACTTCCTTTTCCGGAGTTGCCAGCGTGATGCCATGCTTTCTGGGGAACAGGGACTTATTGAGTTTCTCAAACTGGTCGTAGTCCCAGTTGAGTTGCGTATTTCCGTTGAAGCGGTCCTTATAGAGAATATTAGCCATTCGTATCAGAGCAGCCTCCTTACTTACCAGCCAACTATAGTCCATCTTGCCGTGTTCCATACTGATAATCATATCGTCGCCACTCTCAAGAACATTATATGCGGCCAGGGAATCACGCGAATCCTTCTCCGCCGATGCCTGGTTCGGTCTGAACAGTTCGTTCCAGAAGAGCGCCTGGATCGTATTGAAGTTCAGGCCACTGTTACGCAGGAAATCCACAGACATCCATGGTGCCTTCAGATACTGCTTATTGATACGGTCCATAATCAGGACATAGTCTTTGGTCAACTCGATACGCCCTGCCTCTACGAATCCGAAAGCCATCAGTTGCAGGCGGATCACGTCGTCACGCTTCATTTTCAGATTCCCAGTCAGCGTCAGTTTCTGGGGCCCCACTTCCACAGAGAATTTTACCTTAGAAGTCATGAATTTTGCTGTCTGCGCATTTCCCTTCACACTTGTCAGGAAATCCACCTTACTCTTCACTTCAGAGGTCATCTGGACAGGTTCCTTTACCGTCTTCTTGTGAGAACTACAAGAGACAAGCACCAACGGCATTGCCAATACGGCAACTTTAGCAATACTAAACCATTTCATTCTTTCAGATATTTTTTAAGTTTAATTTTCCGCAATAACAAATGATCCTCAGGCTTCTTCTGCTGAGCATCGCGCCAGAGAGAAAGTGCACGGTCGATATCCTCATTCTGAGCATATATATCGCCAGCATGTTCCACAATCACTTCATTGCCAAGCGAGTCTTCCATATTCTGGAGAGCCTGGTCAATGTATATCTTCGCCTCGGCATATCTTTCCTGCATGAAGAGTATCCAGGCGTATGTATCCAGATAGGTGGCATTCTTCGGTTCCGCCTTCACGGTCCTGAAACTCATCTCCTCTGCCTTCTCCAGCCGTTCTCCCCTTTCACTGAGGTAATAGGCATAGTTGTTCAGGCATCCGATATTGTCATCCTTCCACTGCAGACAGGAGTCGTAGGCCGCAAAGGCCTCTTCTGCCAGTCCCTTCTGATGGAGGATGTCTCCCATGACGGCATAGAAGTCAGAGACGATGTCGGGATTACTATTGTCATTGATGACACCGATGCCATTCTGAAAGGCCGACAGTGCCTGATCCAGACTGTCGCGCTTGTAATAGGCGATGCCCTGATAATAATAGAAGGCCATTTCGTCGGGATTATACTGACGTGCTTCCTGGCAGAGCGTTATCACACGATCCAGGTCCTCCGCCTCCCATGCAAAGCCGACAAGTTGCAAGCGGGCGGCAGCATAGTCAGGGGCGATGGTAAGCACTTGATTCAGAACAGGCGATATCGAATCCTTGGGCATGGCCTTCGAATTCATATATGAGGCGCAGAGGATGGCCATCTCCGGAGATGACTGGGGCTGTGACAGGATCTTCCTGAAGAGCATCAGGACGCGGGTGCTGTCGCCACCCATATTCTCACTGGCCGTCACTTCCTGGCGCAACAGATGTATCTTCTCGTCGGTGGTAGCGTTCTTGCTGAGCAACACACGCTCCGACAGGGAGTCAGCAACAGCCTTCTCGCCCTGCGACTGATAATAGGTGCGCAAGGACATCAGCACGCGGTTATTGTCTGGCTCCTGATCCAATACCTGGTGATAGATCCCCAGGGCCTTTTTGGTTTGACCATTCATCATCAGGGCTTCACCATACATCGCCAGATAGTTCAGGTCATTAGGAAATTGCTTTGCCAGTGCCTCCATCTCTGTGATGGCAGCCTTCTTATTGCCCTGTCGGGTATATATCTCACTCTTGGCCACTGACAGGCGCTCGCTCTTGCCGTCGATGGCCTCCATCTTGTTCAGCACACCGATGGCATGATCGTAGTCATCCACCTGCTGGTAGAGTTGGAAGAGCATCTCCAGCATATCCTCACGGTCCTTATTCCGCTGGTATATACCTTCGACCACTGGAATGGCACTGGCATAGTCCTGCTGCTGGATATAGTTCTGGGCCAATGTCTCCATGTAAGTCTCGTTGTCAGGGTTCAGTGCTGCAGCGCGTTTCACGCAGTCCGTCGCCTTGGTGTTATCCTTAAGGGCCGCATAGTACTGAGCCAGGAAGTAATACACCTCTGGTGCCTCGGGGTTCAGTTCCTGACAGTGTCGCAACAGGTCAAAGGCGGCATCGTTATGACCTTTCTGCCGCTGGACCATGGCCTCCATGAAGAACTGGTTATATGCCCGCTGGGCAGTATCATCAGCCATGCATCCGATACTAACCAGCATCAACCACCCTATCAACAATCCTCTTTGCATCACTTCACACCTGTATGTCCATAGCCGCCAGCACCGCGCTCCGTCTCGTCGAGCACGTCAACCTCGACAAATGAGCCCTGCTCATGTCGGGCAATCACCATCTGGGCGATACGCTCACCGTCGTTGACAATAAAATCCTCCTGCGACAGATTGATAAGCACGACACCTATCTCTCCCCGATAGTCGGCATCCACTGTCCCTGGGGCATTCAGCACGGTGATGCCCTTCTTCAGAGCCAGCCCACTACGAGGCCTAACCTGTGCCTCATAGCCTGGGGGTAGCGAGATATACAGCCCCGTGGGAATCAGGCGACGCTCCATGGGCTTCAGCACAACCGACTCTTCCAGGTTAGCGCGCAGGTCCATGCCAGCACTCTGCTCCGTGGCATATTGAGGTAAGGGCTGGTGCCCTTTGTTGACGATTTTTATTTCAACCATAAACGTAAATCCATAAATAATGTGCAAAAGTAATGAATTCTCCCCAAATATCCACATTTTTCGGTAAAAAATGTAGTTTTTTATGTGAAAATCATTACTTTTGCACACAAGTTATGATGAATTGGCAGCAACTTATATCAAATAAGCGACTCGGACAGGAGCATCGCCACCCAGAGCGCCATGATGATCGGACGGAGTTCAAGCGCGACTACGACCGTCTGATTTTCTCAGCCGCTTTCCGTCGTCTGCAGAACAAGACGCAGGTCTTTCCCCTCCCTGGCAGCATCTTCGTCCACAACCGTCTGACCCACTCCCTGGAGGTGGCTTGCGTCGGCATGTCACTGGGCAACGATGTCGCCCGTCAACTGACGCAAAGGCATCCAGAACTAAAGGACACTTTGTTTCAGGAGATTGGACAGATTGTAGCCACAGCCTGCCTGGCGCACGACCTCGGCAATCCTCCCTTTGGACACAGTGGCGAGAAGGCCATCCAGGCCTTCTTCACTGAAGGCAGTGGCCGTGACCTACAGCGCGAGGTATCCCCCCAGTTCTGGAGCGACCTCATTCATTTTGAAGGTAATGCCAACGCCTTCCGCCTGCTCACCCATCAGTTCAAGGGACGCCGACCAGGCGGTTTTGTCATGACTTATTCCACACTTGCCAGCATCGTCAAATATCCGCATGCCTCTACCGTTGCAGGCAAAAAAGGAAAGTTCGGCTTCTTTGGGACGGAGAAGGGCAATTATCGCCGCATCGCCGATGAACTGGGCATTATCTGCCAGTCAGAGGTCGGTGAACCACTAAGATATGCGCGCCATCCGCTGGTCTATCTCGTGGAGGCTGCCGATGACATCTGCTATGAGATTATGGACATCGAGGATGCCCACAAACTTAAAATAATTTCATACAAGGACACCATGGATCTGCTGCTCAGTTTCTTCCCCAAGGAAGACCAGGAGCATATCCAGAACCGCATCGTGGAGGAGGGCGTCACTGACGACAATGAGAAAGTGGTCTATCTGAGGGCCTGTGTCATCGGAAAACTGGAGAACGAGTGCGTGAAAGTATTTGTGGACGACGAGGAGGACATCCTCAACGGCACGTTCGAGGGCAGCCTCATCGACCATATCAGTCCCATGCAACAGGAGGCCTACCAGCGGTGCATCAAATTCTCCGTCAGCCACATCTACAAGAGCCGTCCCGTCATTGACGTGGAACTCTCTGGCTATCAGATCATGCAAACGCTCCTGGAGAAGTTCATTGGCGCTGCCGTCCATCCTGAGCGCTTCTACTCGAAGCACCTCATCAGCCGTGTCAGCAGCCAGTATGATATTGACGCACCAGACTTGGAGACGCGCCTGATGGCTATCATCGACTATATCAGTGGCATGACGGATGTCTATGCCCTGGAGGTCTATCAGAAGATCAGCGGCATATCACTGCCCATTGTCTGACTTGGGCGACTTCGACTTCTTCGACGAAACCTTGAACTGGTCGAAGCCCTCGCCATAGACACCGATGACGGCGCTCTGCGAGACAAAGGCATGAGGATCCACCTCGTTGATGATACGGAAGATCATCTCACTCTGACGGCGCTTGGCCAGCACGAAGAGCATCTTCACATCCTTTCCAGAATAAAAGCCCTGGGCATCCACGATGGTACAGCCACGGTGGGGCTCACGATTGATGCGCTCACCTATCTCCTTATACTTGTCGGAGATAATGAAGAACTGCACAGAACTGCGACGGCTGTTCACCACCTGGTCGATACAGAAAGCCGTCACATAGAGCACCACATAGCCGTAGATCACCTTCTCCCAGTCCTTCAGCACAAGGTATGACGAGGTGATGATGATCACGTCACAGATCAGGATGACCCTCCCCAGCGAGATGTCACGGTACTTATTCACGATGGCAGCGATGATGTCCGTACCACCAGTGGAACCGTTCGACGCCAGTCCCAGGCCTACTCCCGCGCCACAGAACACGGCACCAATGATAGAGGCCATGAACGGCTGGTCGTGGAGCAGCGTCCCATGATAGTTGGCAGTGACGAGCGTGGTGGCTGTCGTCAGCACCACGACGGCATAGACCGTCTTCACGCAGAACTTCCACCCCAGTATCCTCAGGGCTGCCATCAAGAGAAAGGCATTGATGGCGAAATACGTCCACTGCACAGGAATGCCCGCCCCCCAGAAGATGATCGACGAGATACCTGGCACGCCACCCGTCGTGATGTCATTGGGCAACAGGAAAATTGTCCAACCAATACAGTAGGACATCATCGCGATGAAGATCATCACGTAGTCACGCAGTTCTGTCAGGAACGTCGCTTTGGAAACACCGACTTTTGGCATAGTCTTTCAATTTTGGCTGCAAAGGTACAACAATTATCGAAGAAGAGCACACTTATTTCGCGAAAAGTTTGGTGATTTCAAGAAAAAACCATATCTTTGCACTTAATCACTGGCACAATGGCCTCAGCGGAGTCCGCCAGTGAGACTTTCGAGGGTTAATTATAATAACAGCATTAGCAGTTATTCGGCGTGTCTGAAATGTAGGAAGTTTTAAACACAATGCTAGAATATCGGTAAATGACTAATGTCTGCACTCAGGTAGTGCGGACATATCACTTATCTATTCTAGCGGGTCTTTCCTACAACCTCAGACACGGATAAGGTGTGGTTCGCACTTTTTTCGTGTCTTTTGGTTGGTATGGGGATGACTCGTTTCCCGATAAGTGCTATGCTCCTAACGCTATCAGAGTATGGCAAAGAAAATCCAGTTAGGCTACAAGGAGATCGAGGATCGCTTGCAGTCGCTGAAGCATACATCATTACCAGCCGACAGCATCGGCTATCAGTTGCTATATGCCTTTGGCAAGAGTGAGAAGGACATCCAGCGCTATCGTGAGGGCAAGGGTGTGCTCAAGACCTTTGACGGCCTGCTTATCAAGGGCTTGTTCTGCTATCGTGGCACGACTGCCACAAGGCTGACTGAGGAACTTGAACGTCTGAAGCGCGATGTTCAGGTGGTGAAGGCTGCGCCCAAGATTGTAGCCGTCAGCGATGGACAGACGCTGCTGGCCTATGACCTGCGCGAAAAGGATACGTATGAGAATCCACTTGAGCGAGTGTATTGCGACTTCGCTTTCTTCTATCCGCTGATGGATGTGGAGCGCGTTCACTATGTGGAGGAAAGCCCTGCCGACGTGAAGGCTGCCGAGAAACTGGCGAAACTGCACGACGAGTTGCGTGCCTACAACGAATTTCGATCTGACAGCGACCTGCACGACCTGAATATCTTCATTACCCGACTGCTATTCTGCTTCTTTGCTGAAGATACAGGTATCTTCGAGGGCAACCTGTTTACAGACAGCATCCAGCGATTCACGAAGCCCGACGGCTCTGACCTGTCGCAATACCTGGACGAGTCGTTCAACGTGATGGACCTCTCGCTACGCCCCATGACCATTCCCAGCATTGTGAAGCAGTTCCCATACGTGAATGGTGGTCTCTTCTCGCGACGCATCCAGATTCCACGAATGGGTGCCAAGGCCAGGAAAATTATCATCGAGTGTGGCGAACTGGACTGGAAGGACATTAACCCCGACATCTTCGGAAGCATGATTCAGGCCGTCGTCAATCCAGAGGAACGCGCCAATCAGGGTATGCACTATACCTCTGTGCCCAACATCATGAAGGTCATCAATCCGCTGTTTATGAACGAACTGCGAGGTGAGTACAACCGCCTGAATAAGCAGTATGAGCAGAAGCGGCAGATGAAGGATATCGGGGCCATTACCACGAAGCAGTTCTACGAGGAGTGCAAACAGATCAAGAAGCGTGGCGATGCCTTGCTGAAGCGCATGAGCCGCATGAAGTTTTTCGACCCTGCCTGCGGTAGCGGCAATTTCCTGATTATCACCTACAAGTGCCTACGCTTCCTCGAAATGGATATCCTCTCGCTCCAGCGCAGGTGTACGCCGGAGGGTGAAATCCTGTTTGTGGATAACAGCGTCATCAGCCTCAGTCAGTTCTATGGAATCGAGTTGCTCGACTTCCCCCACGAGGTGGCCATGCTCTCCCTCTGGCTGGCTGAGCATCAGATGAACACCAAACTCAACGAGAACTTTGGTGTCAATACCAAGGCCCTACCCTTGAAGAACATCACGCAGATTGTCTGCGGTAATGCCTGTCGGATAGACTGGAACGAGGTTTGTCCGCATACTGCGGAGGAAGAAGTTTTCGTGTTTGGCAATCCGCCGTATTTGGGGAGTCGCAGACAAGATGCAAGTCAAAAGAAAGACATGGAATTAGTCTTTAAGCAAGACTTTGGCGAACTTGACTACATAGCCTGTTGGTTTATGATAGGTGCTAAATATATAAAAGGTACACAAGCCAAATATGCCTTCGTTTCAACAAACTCGATTTGTCAAGGACTACAAGTTGCTTTGCTTTGGAAGCGTGTGCTAAAGGACGGACTTGTAATCAACTTTGCCTATAAGTCATTTAAGTGGCAAAATAATGCAAAGTATAATGCTGCAGTTATATGCGTTATAGTTGGGCTCTCGCAAGAAAATAAAATAGAGAAAAGACTATTATTTGATGGCACACAATGTAAAGAAGTTAAGAATATATCTCCTTTATTAATGGATGGACCAACTGTTTTTGTCAAAAGTGAGACTACTCCTATATGCATAGGTTATCCACAAATGAATTTTGGCAATATGCCTGCAGATGGTGGAAAGTTAATACTTTCTACAGAAGAGAAGAATGAATTAATAGGCCGTGAACCTACAGCACAGAAATATATCAAACCACTGATAGGTGCCGAGGATTTTATCAACGGTAAACAAAGATGGTGTATATGGCTTTATGGCGAAGATGAGCGTGAATTCAATATGATTCCTGATTTCAGAAAAAGAATAACTGAGTTGAAGGTTATTAGAGAAGAATCGTCTCGCCCACAACTTGCTTCTATTCCCCATTTGTTCGCGCAAATCACTCAGCCAATAGGAACACCTTTCATTATTATTCCCCGTGCAACATCAGAACGTAGAGAATACATTCCTATGGGATATCTGGATGAAAACAATATCGCAGCAGACAGTTGTATGGTTATTGGCACTAAAAATGTTTCTCTTTTTGGCTTACTGATGAGCCATATTCACATGGTTTGGGTTAAGACCGTTGGAGGAAGACTGAAAACCGACTACCGCTACTCCGCCCAACTCTGCTACAACACTTTCCCCTTCCCAAAAATCTCTTCCGAGAAGAAAGAAGAAATCAAGCAGGCGGCAGAGGAGGTATTAGTGACGCGTGAGTTCTATCCCGACAAGACCTTGGCAGACTTGTACGACCGCGACAAGATGCCACAGGACTTACGTGAGGCTCACGCCCGATTGGACGACATCGTGGAGAGTTGCTATCCTGGCTACCCCTTCGCCAACGACGAAGCCCGTCTGGAGTGTCTGTTCAAGTTGTATGAAAAGATGACGGCGAATACCAGCCATCAGACGAAAAAATAACTAAGAAATAAAATAGATGCTATTTTGAATAATGGAATCGCATAGAAAGAACATATACGTAAACCATACCATTACTGATAGAGTACACCAATCTGTGCTCATCAGTAATGCGACGGCTCCATATACCTTGCATGTCACCTTTCAGCGGCTCCGGTTTGCCAATCCCTGTAAACGGGTGCTGAAGAATATCATCAAGCAACTTCGTGATACGTTTCATTACACGCTTGTTGCCTGTTGCTTTCCAGTACGCCAAGTCTTCTTCAGCCTTGGGCATGAACTTTATTTCCATATATCATCAAGTTTGATGACACGTCCGCGTCCTTCCTCTATATCTTTTTGGCCTTGGCGTATAATTTCAACCATAGCAGGAGAAGACATGATATACTCGGTTTCGTCCATAGCCTTCTTTTGGGCTGTAAGTTTTTTGAGATACTTGACGGCCTTTTTCATGAGACTCTCATCTTCGGCGATGATGCTCAATTCGCGAAATAGCTCTGCATTCAGTTCTAACGTTGTCATATCATATACTTATTGATTCCGCCGCAAAGTTACGAATAAAATCTGAATAAACAAATAAATATGGAACAAAACTCAAACAATATCGTTGACATACGCTATGAGCAGACAGGTTCGTCGAGCAGTACCAACGATCTGGGCATGCGCGAGATGCAGGCCAAGGCCTACGAGGCCCGTGACAAGCGCTTTCTGCTCATCAAGGCACCGCCGGCATCGGGCAAGAGTCGCGCGCTGATGTTCATCGCGCTCGATAAGTTGGAGCATCAGGGGCTGAAACGGGTGGTGGTTGCCGTGCCGGAAAAGAGCATCGGACGCTCGTTCCAGAACACGAAGTTGAAACCCTACGGATTCTTTGCCGACTGGGAGGTGGCTCCTTACTTCAACCTGACGGACGTGAAGAACGAGAAGGACAAGAAAGGTCGCTTCATCGAGTTCTTCCGCCAGTCGAGGACGAAGATATTGGTCTGTGCCCATGCTACGTTGAGAAACGGCATGAAGGAGATTTCCGACGAGGACTTTAACGACACGCTGCTGGCGATAGATGAGTTTCACCACACCTCGGCTGATGCCAACTCGAACCTGGGCGACGTGGTGCGCCGCGTGATGAACAATTCCACGGGGCATATCGTGGCTATGACCGGCTCATATTTCCGTGGTGATGGTATTCCTGTGCTGAGGGTGGAAGATGAAGCCCGTTTCTATCCCGTCACCTATAACTACTATCAGCAGTTGAATGGCTATAAGTATCTGAAGAACCTCGTGCTGGGCTACCACTTCTATCACGGCTCGTATCTGGAGCACATCCAGGAGGTGCTGGACACAACGAAGAAGACCATCATCCATATACCCAGCGTGAATGCCCGCGCCTCTACTGGCATGGGCAAGTATGCCGAGACAGATGAGATTATGAAGAAGATAGGCACGCTGGAGTATAAGGACTATAACACGGGCATCTATCACATCCGCACTCAGGACGGACGGCTGCTGAAGGTGGCCGACCTGGTGGAGGATGATATGAAGGAGCGCAATATGGTGCAGGGCTACCTGCAGCGGATGAAGCACAAGGACGATATGGACATCATCATCGCACTGGGCACCGCCAAGGAGGGCTTCGACTGGCAGTGGTGCGAGGTGTGCCTGACGGTGGGCGTGCGCGGTTCGCTGACGGAGGTGATTCAGATCATAGGCCGATGCACACGAGACTGTGAGGGCAAGGAAACGGCGAAGTTCGTCAATCTGATAGCGATGCCTGAGGCAGAGCAGAGTGATGTGAAGGTGGCAGTGAACGACTTCCTGAAAGCCATCACGGCCTCGCTGCTGATGGAACAAGTGATGGCTCCCAGTTGGCACTTCAAGACCGTGAAGGATGATGAAGACGATGATGACGAGAAGGGCAATCCGCTCAGGACGCTGATCGTGGAAGGATTGAAACCGCTGTCGAGTGAGAAGACAAAACTCATTGTGCAGGAGCAGTTGGACGACCTGAAGGCTGCTATCCTGCAAGACGACATGGTGGTAAGGGCCATCAGCGGTTCTACGACGGCAGAGACCATTACGCAAACCTTAATCCCCAAGGTGATTCGTGAGCGCTATCCCGACTTGTCGGAGGGCGAAGTGGAGGAAGTGCGCCAGCGCGTGTTGCTTGACACGATGATCAAGGGTAGTGACATTGTGGACGAGAAGGGAGAGCCGATAGACATGAGTAAGGTTGGCGATGATGAGCAGGAAAGTGAGGGCAACCGTCTCATCAAGATTGCCAATCGCTTTATCAACATCGACAAACTGAGCATTAACCTCATCGACACCATTAACCCTTTCCAGAGAGCCTACGAGGTGTTATCGAAATCAGTGGATGCACCAACGTTGAAGATTATCCAGGACACGATAGCCGAACAGAAGTTCGACTTGACACTGGAGCAGGCCATCACCATCTTCAAGGGGCCGCTGAAGGAATACGTCAGAGAGCATGACGGAAGGGTGCCAAGCATCGAAGACCCCAACCCACAAGTAAGGGAGATGGCTGCCGCCTTGCAGATGATCAAGAATCTGAAAGCAAGGAAATTGGCAGGACTGGACTATGAGGAGAATTGAAGAGTCGAAGAATTAAAGAGTTGAAGAATTGAAGAGTTGAAATGGAGTGGCCGAGAGAATTATTGGAACTGTTTGACGATCCTTTGTTGGATGGTGTTCGTCCAAAGGTGTCGGCTCCGACAGCAGATGATAGGATGAGTCAGAAACTGGCAGAGGTTAGGGCTTGGATAGAACGCAATGGACGGGAGCCCCGACGTAACGGTGACCTGAAAGAGAAAATGATGTGGGCAGCGATGACCGCCCTCAAAAACAAGAACCTGATGTAATAGAGTATGGACATAGACAAGGAATTAGAAGACATATTGGACGATCCACTGCTGAACCTATCTGAGAAGGAGGCAGAACTATTCGATATCCCAACGGATATGCGAAAGGCGATGGCTGCCAGGAATAAGGCAGACTATATAGCCCAGCGCAAACTCTGTGAGAACTTCGAGCAATATCGTCCGCTATTCAAGCAGGTGCATCAAGACCTGAAACAGGGCAGGCGCAGTCTGGTAAAGATATCGAAGACCATCAATCTGCAGGCAGGACACTACTATATAGTAGATGGACAAATGCTATTGCTGGAGGCTATTGGCGAAAAACGACAAAGCAGTAATTCTCTGCCCGATGGCCGAACTCGTTGCATCTACGAGAACGGTACAGAGTCGGACATCCTGCTCCAGACGCTCCGCAAGAATGTAGTGGGCGGCGGCTATGCCGTCACAGAACTACAATCGGAGAACGACAGCAAGTTCTTTACCAATATGGACTTGACGGAGAAGGACAAGGTGACGGGCTATATCTATGTGCTCCGTTCGCTCTCAGAGAACCCGGCTATCAGCAGTCAGAATAATCTCTATAAGATAGGCTTTTCCACGAACACCGTGGAAGAGCGCATCGCCAATGCCGAGCATGAACCAACCTATCTGATGGCTCCTGTAGAGATCGTAGCAACCTATAAGGTGGTGAACCTACACTCGCAGAAATTTGAAGACCTGGTGCATCAGGTGTTGCAGGCAGTTCAGTTTCATGTAACGGTTATTGATGATGAAGGGAAAAGTCATGAGCCCAAGGAGTGGTTTGTTGTACCCTTGAATGTGGTGAATGTCATCATAGAGAAGATTATGGACGGCTCCATTGTGGGTTACACCTATAATTCTGATATGAAGTGTCTGGAACAGCGGATAGTGAAAAAACAGTCAACACTCGACACTAAGGATTTGAAAGTCCTGACACTGAATATCAAAAAAATATATTTCGATGAAATCATTGCCGGGAGCAAGAAGATAGAGTATCGGGAACTTAAACAGAGTACACTCAACAAGTACACCTACATAGATGAGGCAGACGGTAAGCGTTATCTTCGTCGATACGATGCACTGCGATTGTTCGTTGGTTACCATAAAGACCGTGAGAGCGCATTAGTACAAGTCGTGGATACGACATACTCTGATGGTATCGTGGAATATCATTTAGGCGCGGTATTGGAATTGAAACAGTCTGGTTGAAAAGTTTTTTTGCATACACTGCATACACTAACCTCGGAAACCCCTTTGTACATCGGGGTTTGAGCCTGGTGTATGCAAACGGTGTTAGTGTATGCAAACAGCGTATTTCAGTGTAGGCAAATGGCCTTTTTTTGCTTTTTCTCTGCCAAAGGCCCCCTGAAAACAGCCTTCCGTCGGTTTCCTTGTTGGGCTTTTAACTTGTCCCAAGCCTTGGGACGACATGAGGGTACGTTTCCGTAATACGTCCCAGGGCTTGGGACAAAATCAAGGAGCCACGTTCAAAGTGGCATAAGGGCATCTTTAATCAAAAAACCCCTTCCTCAGTTTTGCATACACTAACCTATTTGCATACACCAGGCTCAAACCCCGATGTACAAAGGGGTTTCCGGGGTTAGTGTATGCAGTGTATGCAAAAACTTTACTTTATTTTTCTGAGCGCAAGGCTTGAGTGCCAAAGTCTTAAGTTTTCGTTAATCTTCACAAATCCCGCCTTAATCTCGGGAATATTGTGTACCTTTGCAGCCGTCATGAAGAAACTATATATAGAAACATACGGCTGCCAGATGAACGTGGCAGACTCTGAGGTCGTGGCCTCAGTGATGCAGATGGCAGGCTATGAGACGACAGAGCAGATGGAAGAGGCAGATGCCGTCTTCCTGAACACCTGCTCCGTCAGGGACAATGCCGAACAGAAGATCTACCACCGCCTGGAGGCTCTGGATGCCGAGCGCCGCAAGAGGAAGAAGGAGTCACAGGACCCGGATGCCAACCCGCTGATCATCGGCGTTCTGGGCTGTATGGCTGAGCGCACGCAGCAAGACCTGCTCGACAACCACCACTGCGACCTCGTGGCAGGACCTGATGCCTACCTCTCCCTCCCCGACCTCATCGCACAGGCAGAGACGGGCCACAAAGCCATGAACATCGAACTCTCCACATCGGAGACCTATCGCGACGTGGTGCCGCAGCGCATCGCACTGGGTCATAAGATTGGCGGATTCGTGAGTATCATGCGTGGCTGTAACAACTTCTGCCACTACTGCATCGTGCCCTACACCCGCGGCAGGGAAAGGAGCCGCGACGTGGAGAGTATCCTCAGAGAAGTGCGCGACCTCAGGGACAAAGGATTCAAGGAGGTGACGCTGCTGGGGCAGAACGTGAACTCCTATCAGTTCACAGTTCACAATTCACCATTCACCATTAAATTCCCCGAATTGTTGAGGAAGGTGGCGGAGGAGGTGCCAGAGATGCGCGTGCGCTTCACGACAAGCCACCCGAAGGATATGAGCGACGAGACACTGCATGTCATCGCAGAGATGCCGAATGTGTGCAGGCATATCCATCTGCCCGTGCAGAGCGGCAGCGACAGGATCCTGAAACTGATGAACCGCAAATATACCCGTGAGTGGTACATGGACCGTGTGGATGCCATCCGCCGTATCATCCCCGACTGCGGACTCTCCACGGATATCTTCGTGGGCTACTGTTCTGAGACGGAGGAAGACCACCAACTATCGCTCTCTCTAATGCGCGAGGTGGGCTACGACTCCGCTTTCATGTTCAAATACTCTGAGCGCCCTGGCACCTACGCCTCCAAGCATCTGCCTGACGACGTGACAGAGGAAGAGAAGATCCGCCGCCTGAACGAACTCATCGCCCTGCAGACAGAGATATCTGCCCAGCAGAACAAGAAGGACGAGGGCAAGGCATTCGACGTGCTCGTGGAGGGATTCTCCAAGCGCAGCCGAGAGCAACTCTGCGGGCGTACGGAACAGAACAAGATGGTGGTCTTCGACAAAGGCTGTCATCACATAGGAGAGACGGTACGTGTCAAGATCACGGGCTCCACCAGTGCAACTTTATTCGGAGAAGAGGTATGAAAGAATTCTTGAAAGTGCTCCAACGGTTCGTCTGGCCATATAAGCGCTATGTAGGACTGTCCGTCTTGTTCAATCTCCTGTCGGCACTGCTGAACATATTCTCGTTCGCAGCACTCATCCCCATCCTGCAGATCTTGTTCAAGACTGGCGACACGGCAAATGTGACGACCCTGATGGCATGGGGGGAAGGCAGTCTGAAAGATGTGGCCATCAACAACCTCTACTATTACATCAACCAGTTTATTACCGACATGGGGTCCACCACCACCCTGCTCTTAATCGGCATCTTCCTGATTGTGACGACCCTGATGAAGACCACGGCCTACTTCCTGGCCTCAGCCTGTGTAGTGCCCATCCGGACTGGTGTGGTGCGCGACATGCGCAACCAACTATACAACAAGATCGTGAGTCTGCCACTGGGATTCTTCACTGAGGAGCGCAAGGGCGACATCATCGCCCGCATGACAGGCGACGTACAGGAGGTGGAGACCAGTATCATGTCGAGTCTGGACCTGTTGTTCAAGAACCCCATCCTGATCATCAGTTATTTCACCACGCTGGTGGTCATCTCCTGGCAACTGACGCTCTTCTCCGTGGTGATCATCCCCCTGATTGGCTGGTTCATGGGCTGGATAGGACGTAAACTGAAAGCCAAGTCCATCAAGGCTCAGGCGCTATGGAGCGACACGATGAGTGTGGTGGATGAGACCCTGAGCGGCCTCCGCATCATCAAGGCCTTCTGCGCCGAGGATAAGATGCGCGACAAGTTCAACCGTATCAACACCACTTACCGCAATGACATCATGCGCGTCAACATCCGCCAGTATGCGGCCCATCCGCTGAGTGAGTTCCTCGGCACATGCATGATCGTCATCGTGCTGTGGTTTGGTGGCATCCTGGTACTGAACAACCAGTCGCTCTCCGGTCCTACCTTCATCTATTACATGGTAATCCTCTACTCGATCATCAACCCCTTGAAGGAGGTGTCGAAGGTGGGCTACAATATCCCCAAGGGACTGGCCTCGATGGAGCGCGTGGATAAGATCCTGACAGCAGAGAACACCATCAAGGAACCAGAGAATCCTAGGCACATCGCTGGTTTCGAGCACCAGATAGAGTTCCGCGACGTATCGTTCCGCTATGGCGAGCAATGGGTGCTTCACCACGTGAACCTCGTCATCCCCAAGGGCAAGACCATCGCTATCGTGGGACAGTCGGGAAGCGGCAAATCGACGCTCGTTGACCTCATCCCACGCTACTACGACGTTCAGGAGGGCGAGGTGCTCATCGACGGCATCAATGTCAAGGACCTCGGCATCTACGACCTGCGGCAGTTGATAGGCAACGTGAACCAGGAGGCCATCCTTTTCAACGACTCCTTCCTGGCAAACATCTCCTTTGGTGTGGATAATGCCACACAACAGCAAGTCGAGGAGGCGGCGAAGATTGCCAATGCCTACGACTTCATCATGGCCTCCGAACAGGGCTTTGACACGAATATTGGCGACCGTGGCGGCAGGCTCTCAGGAGGACAGCGCCAGCGTGTCTCCATCGCCCGTGCCATCCTGAAGAATCCTCCTATCCTAATTCTCGACGAGGCTACCTCCGCCCTCGACACAGAGAGCGAGCGACTCGTTCAGGATGCCTTGGAACGACTGATGAAGACACGTACCACCGTGGCCATCGCCCACCGTCTGAGCACTATCAAGAATGCCGACGAGATATGCGTGCTCCACGAAGGACAGATCGTGGAACGAGGCTCACATGAGGAACTGCTCGCCATCGACGGCTACTACAGGAAACTACACGAAATGCAAAGTTAATGAGACAGAGACTGGCCTATCTGATTAAGTTCTTCCTGCTGACAGTGCTGCTGTTCTTCACTGCCAAAGTGGCTTTTATGCTCCTCAACCACGAGGGGCACACGTTTTCCGCGAAGGACGTCGTGGATGTCATCTGGCACGGACAGTCGCTCGATTTCTCCACCAGCCTCTATATCCTGGCAGTCCCCTTCTTGTTGTCCATCGTCTCCCTGTGGCTGAAGGACAGCAAGTGGATATTCAGGATTCTCCGTGTCTTTTACGCCATCATCGCCACCCTGATGATGCTGGCCTTTGTGGCAGATACAAGTCTTTACCCATTCTGGGGATTCAAACTCGATGCCACTTGCCTGCAATACTTAGAGACGCCTGTGGAGGCCAGAGCCAGTGTGTCAGGACTCTATCTCACCATCCGCATCCTCGCTATCATCATCGGAGCCATCATCATCTACCGTCTGTATGCGGCTATTCCCCAGTGGAACAAAGCAGCCACCCACAGGAGTTCGGCTACCTTCGCCAACCTGCTGCTAATCCCCCTGTTTGTCATCGGCATCCGTGGTGGACTTGACGAATCGACGACCAACATCGGCCAGGTCTATTACTCCCAGAACCAGTTCCTGAACCATTCCGCCGTCAACCCCGTGTTCAGTTTCGTAGCCTCCCTGGAGAAGACGGCCAGCGTGAATATCGTTTACGAATATATGACTGATGCCGAATGCAACCAGGTACTGGAAGGACTGTTTGACACCCAGAGCGTGGAGAGCGACACCCTGCTGACCACCCAGGCACCCAACATCATCATCATCCTGATGGAAGGCTGTGGCGGAGAGTTTACAGAGATTGCCGGCAGGACAGATGTCACGCCTCATCTGAACAGACTGATGAAGGAGGGCATCTTCTTCTCCAACTGCTATGCCAACTCCTGGCGCACGGACCGTGGTACCGTCTGCGCCCTGAGCGGCTACCCCTCGTTCCCCACGATGTCTGTCATGAAGATTTCCTCCAAGACGCGCGCTCTCCCCAACATCGCCATGTCGCTCAGGGAGCAGCGACACTACAATACCCATTATCTATATGGGGGCGACATCAACTTCACCAACATGCGGGGCTATCTGATCGCCGGGGGCTTTGAGCACCTCATCTCCAAGGACGACTATTCATCAGAAGAGCAGAACAGTTCCAAGTGGGGCGTTCGCGACGACATCACCTTCCAGACGCTCTACGGCATGGCTACGACGGCACGAGAGCCTTTCCTCATCGGCTTCTCCACACTGAGCAGCCATCAGCCCTGGGACGTGCCCATCCATCAGTTCGACGACGAAGTTCTCAACGCCTTCTACTATCTGGACCAGTGCATCGGCAAGTTCATCAACCAGTTCCGCAAGACCAAGGCCTGGCAGAACACCCTCGTCATCCTCTTGCCAGACCACGGCATACCCTATCAGGAGTTCGACGAGAGCAACCCACTCAAGAACCATATCCCCATGATCTGGACTGGCGGTGCCGTAAGGCAGCCCAGAGTCGTCGAGCAAGTCTGCAACCAGACTGACCTGCCCGCCACCCTCCTGGGACAGTTAGGCGTCAGCCACGGTGAATACACATTCAGCCGCGACGTGATGAGCAAGACCTACACACAGCCCTTCGCCATATATACACACGACGACAGTTTCAGCCTGTACGACAGCGTCAGTTTCGTGAACTACGACCTGATAGGTGAGCGTATCGTGGCCAGTCAGGGTCGCAAGAATCCCAGACTGGTAGAACGGGGCAAGGCCATCCTGCAGGCGGCATCCAAAGACCTGAACGAACGATGAGAAGGATTCTCCAAAAGATTTATGCTCCAGTGGTGGCAGTGGTGTGGAACCTGCTACTGGTCTATCTGTTGTACCAAGTGGCACGGCTGGAATACTATCTTGAGAACAGCGCCTACCTGAACTATACGGCTGAGGTGATGCGCGGCAGTTGGCTCTTCGACACCTCTGCCATCCTCTATACCAATGCCCTCTACGTGCTCCTGATGCTCTTTCCCTACCACGGGAAAGAGACCATGGCATGGCAACGGTTCTGCAGGTGGCTCTTCCTCATCGTCAACGGTCTGGCCCTGGCTGTCAACCTCGCCGACTCCGTCTATTTCCAATATACCATGCGGCGCACGACGACGACCGTCTTTGGGGAGTTCACCCACGAAGGCAACCTCGGCAGTATCATCGCCACGGAGTTCCTGAACCACTGGTATCTCGTTCTGTTGTTCGTTATCATGATGACCATCGTATGGCTGCTCTATGCGACCCCCAATCTGAACCGACGGCAGTTCTCCCACTGGAGGTACAACGTCATTTGTCTTGTGGCACTCATCCTCTTCGTGCCTTTCTGCATCGGAGGCATGCGAGGCGGTCTCACCAAAGCCGTGCGCCCCATCACGATCTCCAATGCCAATCAGTACGCCTCGCGCCCAACGGATGCCGCCCTCGTGCTCAACACACCCTTCTCACTGATACGCACCATCGGCAAGAACGTCTTCACCGTGCCCCATTATTTCGAGAGCGAGACAGAACTGGAAACCATCTATAGCCCTGTTCACCCTAGAATTCCTAGAACTCCTGGAACTCCTAGCCCCCCTAGGAAAAACCTAGTCATCCTCATCGTCGAGAGTTTTGGACGGGAATATATCGGCGCCCTGAACAGCGACCTCGAGGATGGCAAGTACAAAGGCTATACCCCCTGTGTCGATTCCCTTATCCAGCAGAGCACCACCTTCCGCTACTCTTTCTGCAACGGTCGGAAGAGCATCGACGGCATGCCCAGCATCCTCTCCAGCATCCCTATGTTCGTGGAGCCCTTCATCCTCACACCAGCGTCCATGAACGAGTTCAGCGGACTGGCTGGCATCCTCAGCGACGAGGGCTACCAGACAGCCTTCTTCCATGGCGCAGAGAACGGTTCCATGGGTTTCCAGGCCTTTGCCCAGAAGACAGGGTTCCAGCACTACTACGGACGGACGGAATACGAGGCTGCCAAGGGCACCAGCGACTTCGACGGTACGTGGGCCATCTGGGATGAGCCCTTCCTGCAGTACTATGCCGAGGAGATGAGTCGGATGAGGGAGCCCTTCATGACAGCCGTCTTCACAGCCTCCAGCCATCATCCCTTCGCCATTCCCGAGACTTACAAAAGGCAGTTCCCCGAGGAGCATCTGCCCATCCAGAAATGCATCCGCTATACCGACTTGTCGATAGGCAGGTTCTTCGAGACTGCCAGGCGCCAGCCCTGGTTCGAGAACACGCTCTTCGTGCTCACCAGCGACCATACGAACATGAGCGACCATGCGGAGTACCAGACTGACCTGGGAGGCTTCTGCTCACCTATCATTATATATGACCCCAGCCACCCCGTGGGAACCATGGAGGACAAGATAGCCCAACAGATAGACATCCTGCCTACCGTGCTGGGACTCCTCGGCTACGACAAACCCTATTTTGCCTTTGGCATCGACGTGCTGAACACACCTGCGGAAGACACATGGGCCGTCAACTACCTCAATGGCATCTATCAATATGTGAAAAATGGCTACGTGCTACAGTTCGACGGCACGAAGACCACGGCCGTCTATCGTCTCGACGACCGTCTGATGCAACACAATCTGCTGAATAACTCTCAATTTTCCGAGATGGAACGCGAACTGAAAGCCATCATCCAGCAATACATGGCGCGGATGACGCAGAACCGCCTCAAGCCTTAGGCAGTACCTTACCGTTGACCACCTCGAAACGGGCGTCGAACTCCTCGCGCGTGCGCTTCCAGCGGTTATGGCTCCACAGCCAGTACTCTGGTGCCTCGCGGATGGTCTGTTCCAACATGCGCCAGTAGATATCCGTCAGTTCAAACTCCTTCGACTGCTGCGGGTCGCGCGTGATGAGTTTGAACGTCGCCTCATAGTAGCCGCGCCGCAGCCTGCGCACATCCAGATAGAACACCGCATGGTTCAACTTCCTGGCGATACGCTCCGTACCTGTCAGCACAGGGGTATCGTGATTCAAGACATCCACCCAGTGGTGGATATTCGTCCACAGGGGCACCTGGTCGGAGATATAGCCGATCACCACGGGGCGCTTCTGACTGCGATACTCTGCCAACCGGCGTAATGTCTCATTCATAGGTATGCACACAGCCCCCATGCGCTGGCGAAGCCTGAGGAAGAACCTGTCGAACTCCTTGTTCTCGATGGGATGGTATATCTGTCCGCACTGCGCCTGGGGCGACACCCACAGCGGCAACGAGGATATCCACTCCCAGTTGCCGTAGTGACCCAGATAGACGGCACACGACTGCCCCGAGGCGACAATCTCGTCCACGAGTTCCGTGCCCTTGAACACCACCCTGCGCTTCATCTCCTGCCGGCTGATCGTCACCATCTTGAAACTCTCCACGAAATAGTCGCAGAGGAAATGGTAGAACTTACGCTCTATCCTGCGCAGTTCGTCCTCATTTTTCTCAGGGAACGAGGATGTCAGATTCTTCCACACCACATGCCGCCTGTATCGGATGGCATAGTAGAGCAACAGATACAGACCATCGGCAATGAAATAGTGAACCCTCAGCGGTAATGGGGAGAGCACAGAACAGATAAACAGGAAGGGATAATATATTAGTTTCATCCGTAGCAGCACACTATTCTGCCCACAAAGATAGGTATTTTATCATAAACGGGCAAATAATTTGGCTGTTTTTCGCGGAATTGACAAAAAAAACGTATTTTTGCAGCATGAGACGAAAGATCTACTATATGTTCCATAGCGGCAAGAACAGCCATGTGACCTATTATCTCAAGGCTTACATCCGCCAGGCCATACCAGCCGTATTCTACAGGATGCGCCTCCAACGGGAACTGAAGAAATTCGACACCTATCCCGAGGAGGAAAGAGAGGCACTCCAGAAGCGGCTCGACTACTACTGCAAACTGACCCCCGAGAGTCCCATCGACCGTCCATTGTGGGAACAGACAGCCATCAGCATCAGCCAACAGCCCAAGATGAAGCGCAAGAAGATGTACTACATCGACATCATGGAGTATGCCCGCTATTTCGACCCGTCTCTGCGCTGGGTATATCAGTGGGGCGACATCACTGAGCGACAGCCTCTGCCCAGTCTGCTCAAAAGCCGTCCACTGGGCGACAACGACAACTCCGTGCTGCTGAAACTCATCAAGGTGCGCCACTTCCTGTTCGTCAACGACAAGAAACCTTGGCGCCAGAAGCGCGACATCGCCATCTTCCGTGGCGACCTGGGCGACCAGAAGCCCAACCGCGAGGTGTTCATGCACCGCTGGTTCGGCCATCCCATGATCGATGCCGCAGCCACGAACAGCCTCCCCGGCCACCCTGAATGGCTGAAGCCGAAACTCACCATCGGTGAACACCTCGACTATAAGTTCATCATGTCGCTGGAGGGCAACGACGTGGCATCCAACCTGAAGTGGGTAATGTCGTCGAACTCCATCGCCGTCATGCCCCGCCCCACCTGCGAGACCTGGTTCATGGAGGGCACGCTCATCCCCAACTACCACTATATTGAGGTGAAGCCCGACTTCTCCGACCTCGAGGAACGGCTGCGCTATTACCTCGCCCATCCCGACGAGGCAGAAGCCATCATCCGCCATGCCCATGAGCACGTGGCCATGTTCAAGGACCAGAAGCGCGAGAAACTCCTCTCGCTGATGGTGCTCAACAAGTATTTCCAGATCACCAACCCATGATATTCGCCAGAGACAAAAGTCAGATATGCAACAACCTGTTGCAGTATGCCCACGTCTATGCGTGGGGCAGGGAGCATGGCCGTAAGGTCATCTCCATGCGATTCAGTTACAAGTATCAGTTCTTCCGTATCTGCCACACCGACCTGACAGGCTTCGGGTGGTATCTCCTTGCCAAGTATATGGCAGCGCTCCACCTGCTGCCCACCGCCAGTTTCAAGCGGCGCGACTGCGACCGTGAGGCCTTGGAGCGGAAGATGCTCCGCCACCGCCACATCGTGGTCAGCGGATGGTTCGCACGCTGGTACGACCTCTTTCTGAAATACCGTCAGGAAATCTGCGACCTGTTTACCATCGACCCCGAGATCACCCAACCAGTCATTGACAGGATGCAAGCAGTGGAGAAAGGCAGCGAGAAGGCGCAGATTATCCGCCTGGGCGTGCATATCCGAAGGGGCGACTATGCCGAATGGCGCGACGGCCAGTTCTTCTACGACAACAAGACTTACATTGAGCATATCAACCGTTTCCAGCAGTTGTTCCCTGACCGCGAGGTGCATGTCTATCTCTCCACCAACGATCCCGATGTCACGGAAGAGGCATTCCAACAGCAATGCCCTCTCGCTCGTGTCCACCATCTTCAGGGGAATGCGCCCGAAGACCTGTTCATGCTCTCCGAGTGCGACTATCTGATAGGCCCTCCCAGTACGTTCTCACTGGTGGCCGCCATGTACCACGACCTCCCACTCTACCGTATGGACGTGCGCGATGCCAGCGAGATGACGCCCGACAAGTTCCTGAAGTTCGACTACTGGTTCAGCCACATGGTTTAGGTCACAGGGCGAGCCTGAATCCCACCTCCATCCTGCGGCGGCGCTGGTCGTACATGAAGCGGTTAGTGACGCGACTGAAGTGTGAGTAGCAGTCGTATGCTCCGCCACGGATCACATGGAAATAGGAGGATGGCCTGCTGTCTGGTGTCTTCCGATACCAGTCTTCACAGAATTCCCACACGTTGCCCGACATATCGAAGAGTCCCAGTTCGTTGGGTTTCTTCTGCCCCACGGGCTTGTGGTGGTCGTCAAAGTCGTGTTCCAGCGTGTAGGCCACCTCAGAGGGATCATTGCTGCCCGCATAGAGGAAGCCCCTCGACTTGCGCCCGCCGCGTGCCGCATACTCCCACTCAGCCTCCGTGGGCAGACGGAACGGCCTGCCCGTCATCCTGCTGAGTCGGGCTACAAACTCCTGGCACTGGTCGTAGGTGACATACTCCACAGGCATATTCGCCCCCTTCTGCTTTGAGCGGTTCTTACCCATCACCTTCTCCCAGAGGGCCTGCGTCACCTCCGTCTCACCGATCCAGTAGTCCTGGAGTGTCACCTGGTGCCTTACCTCGTCGGCATCCGCCAGCGTATCCCCTGGCAGAGCCCCCATCGTGAAGGTACCGCCCTCCACATAGCGCATCTTGAACTGCACGCCGTCCACAGTGAACGTACGTGTGTAGGGCACCTTCCTCACCTGCTGCGCCTGAAGACCAGCGGGCAGGAGCATCACCGTCACCAGCAAAACACTCCTCCACTTTCCACTCTCCACGGTCCGCTCTCCACTCTCAACACTTCCTACAGCCCACCAGATCATCCGTAGCCAGCAGAAGAAATAGGTATAGACATCTATGTAGGTCGTCCTGTGGATATACTCGTGCAACCATGCCGGGCAGAGTACGTCAGTGGGCAGGATACAGAAGTTCACCACGAGCGACCAGAAGAGGGTCCAGTCCAGCCATGTGCGACGGGGCTGGAGCCAGAACGCCATCGCGTAGAAGGGGAAGGTGATGATATACGTATGCGTCTCAGGACAGTCGCTGAACAGGATCATAAATCCCGTCAGCACGCCCAGGGCCTGCACCCTGAAGCGGAAGTCGCCCCACCGCTTGTACCTGGCAAAGAAGGCGATGCCCAGCAGGGCAAACACCACGATCTGCACCAGACGGTAGTTGGGCAGCAGGAAAGGTTTCAGTCCAACGGCAAAGAGGATGCCCACGAAGTCGGAGTCACTGTGATGGCTGGCTATCATGTCGAACATATCCCGATAGAGCACGAACACATTGTCGAAATGGGGATTGACGGCTGGCAACAGCAGCAGCGCGCCCCCACAGAGCACGGCATAGCCTATATTACGCCAGAACTTCGGATAGCAGAGCAGGATGGCCAGTTCCGCTGCCCCATACACCTTCGTCGTGGCAGAGATCATGATGAGCAGCACCGCCCAGAAGGCCTTGCCACGCTCCAACAGGATGAACGCAAAGATATAGATATAACTCACGATGATGTTATGCTGATAACAGAACACCGTCTGCAGCACTACGGAGAGCAGGAACACGAAGATCGGGAGACGATAGGGCCTCAACGGCTCTGGCAGCCATTTGATGGCGAGGCTGAACAGCGTATAGTTGCCCACGTTCCACACGAAGGGGCCCAGCCACCAGGGCAGGAAGAAGATGGGTGCGAAGAGCACGCTGAACACAGGCGAATACAGGAAATAGATGGCATGAGCCTGGGCGTACTCCATGTTGTACGGACTCAGTCCCTCCCAGAACATCCGGGTGGAGTCCTGGTAGTCGAAATAGTTGGTATTACGTCCGCGGACCACCTCCAGGGTGGTGGCTATCAGCACGATCACGAGTCCCAGTGTCCACCAGAACCGCGGGTCCTTGTAAAACTTCTTATTCATGTTCCAGTGGGGAATAGTCCTTCGTCATCATCTCATAGCACAGTTTCAGCCATACGATGGTCACAGGCAATGCCTTCAGTGCGTAGGGCTGTACGTAGGTCTTGCGGAGATAGGCTGGGAACAGGTCGCTGGGCGACATGCTTGTGAGGATGAACACGAACACCATGAGGGCGATGTCCCAGTGAGAGCGCTCCCAGGGGGCTGCCGTGTACCATACGACCACACCTATCAGGGCGATGATATAGCCACTCGACTCACTGCCCGTGGAGAAGAGCAGTACGAACATCATGACAGAGGCCAACAGCGTCTGGCGGAAGGCCACGTGCTGATACTGGTCTCGACGCAGGTAGGGCAGGCCGAAGAGCACCAGTCCTGGCACGATCAGCCACAGGTCGTTGAACCATACGCCTGAGATGCGGTGCACCATGCCCAGCAGCGAGATGTTGTTCATGATGTTCACCGTGTTCTCCATGTTCTTGTTCGCCAGCGAGATATACCACTCGCCATACTGGCCCACGATATAGTCCCATCCATGGAAGAAGGGCATGGGGGCCACAAACATCACTGCCGCCCAGAAGATGAGCGATCCAATGAACTTAACCTTGTGCTTGGAGAAGAAGAAGAACGCCAGTCCCACGATGCTATAGGCCTTGACGAACGTGCCCAGCATGATGAAGAACGCCGCCCAGAAGTCGCGTTCCTTCTCTATCAGGTAATAGGCCAGCAGGATGGTGGCTGCGATGGCGATGTTGAACTGCTGCATATAGAGGGCCGTGAGCATCTCGTGGGCGCAGAACCAGAGGATGAACAGTTGCTGGTGCTTCGTGAACTGCGACTTACGGATGGCCCAGTAGAGGAACAGGGTCAGCGCGAAGCCCCACATCAGCAGGCCCAACCACTTCGGCACGATGGCAAAGGGGGCGAAGAGCAGTGAGAACGTTGGTCCGTAGTGGTGCAGGTCGCCATATTCGGCCGGATTAGGGAGATAGAGGTTCCACCCCCTGACAGCATTCCAGAACGAGCCACGATAAATCAGGAAGTTGTTGGCCCTGTTCAGTTTCATGATCCACATGATGACAGGCAACAGCATCCACACCCCGAACAGCGTGCGGTAATCATGGAAGAACGGTTTTGCAAGAAACGCCTTCACTTTCTCCTTCATAGGCAATGCGTACGGTTAAGCACCAGCCTGGCCACCAAGGCAGCCTCATCGTCAGTCTCCTCGTAGAACAGCGGCAGGCGTACCAGTGTGTCGGCATAGCGGTCGCAGTTGGGCAGTTCCCTGCCGTCGTGCTTGTCCTCGTAATACTTGCTGGAGTGCAGCGGCAGGTAGTGAAACGTGGTCTGCACTCCCTTGTTCTTCAGATAGTCCATCAGTTTCGTGCGCGCCTCGAGCGACGGACACAGCAGGTAGTACATGTGATAGTTGTTCGTGGCATAGTCAGGCAGGTCGGGAATCGTATAACCCTCGGGCAAGTGTCCCCGTAGGGCCTTGTCGTAGATCTCCCAGATATGGCGTCGCTGCCCCTGGATATCATCGATCTGCTCCAGTTGGGCCCACAGGTAGGCGGCATTGAACTCCGAGGGGAGGAACGACGATCCCATGTCGCACCAGCCATATTTGTTTACCATGCCGCGGTAGAACTCTGCGCGGTTGGTACCCTTCTCCCAGAGAATCTCGGCACGGCTCACAAACCGCTCATCGTTCACCACCAGCATACCGCCCTCGCCGCAGTTGATGTTCTTCGTCTCATGGAAGGAGAAGGCGGCCACGTGGCCGATACCGCCCAGCGGGCGATCCTTATAATACGAGTCGATGCTATGGGCAGCATCCTCTACCACCAGCAGACCGTGCTTCTCCGCCAGGGCCATGATGGCATCCATGTCGCAGGCCACGCCCGCATAGTGGACCACCACGATCACCTTCGTCTTCTCGTTGATGAGCGGTTCAATATTCTCGACCGTGATATTGGGATTGCCGCTCCCACTGTCGGCAAAGCGGATATATGCTCCCTCGCGCAAGAAAGCAAGGGCCGATGACACAAAGGTATAGGAAGGCACAATCACCTCGTCGCCTGGCTGCAGGCGACACAGCATGGCGCACATCTCAAGGGCATCCGTCCCCGAGGTGCAGAGCAGGCACTTACGGAAGCCGTAGCGCTTCTCGAAGAAGCCGTGGCACAGTTTCGTAAACTCACCGTTGCCCGACATCGTCGTTGAGCGGCACACCTCCTGAATATAACTAATCTCCCTGCCTGAGCAGTATGGCTTATTAAACGGTATCATACTTCAATTCTTCAATTCTTCAATTCTTCAATTCTTCAATCCTTCAATCCTTCAATCCTTCAATCCTTCAATCCTTCCTCAAAGTTTACCAAGTCGCTGACAATAAACACAGGGCGCCCCTTCACCTGATCGAACACCTTGCCGATGTAGAGACCCATGATGCCCATCATGAAGAGCAGCAGACCGCCCACGAACCAGATACTGAAGATGGTCGAGGTATAGCCCACCACCTCGTTGAGCCCGAGGAACTTGGCGAAGATGTTATAGATAGCCATGAGGAAAGAGATGGCCGACATGATGAAGCCCAGCGACACGGCCAGGTGGAGCGGACGGTTGCTGTTGGAGATGATCGAGTTGTACGACAGTTTCAGCAGGCGCCTCAGGTTGTACGAACTCTTGCCCTCCAGCCGGTGGTCGTGGAGCACATCGACGGTGCTCTTCCTGAATCCCAGCGTATGGATCAGTTCCACGAACGAGCGGGAATATTCCGGTATGCTACAATACACCTTGACGATCTTCTGGCTGTAGATGCCAAACTCCGCCACGGCCTTGTCGGTCTTGAAGCCGCTCAGGAAGTCATACACGCGGTGGAAGACGGCCGACGACATGCGTTTCAGAAAGGTATCCTCGCGCACCACGCGACGGGCACTCACCACGTCGTAGCCCTCCAGCGCCTTCCTGTACATCGCAGGCAGGTCCTCAGGTTTATTCTGCAGGTCGCAGTCGATCACCGCCACGTACTTTCCCTTTGCGTATGTCAATCCGGCCGTGATGGCGTATGGCTGCCCGAAGTTCCGGCTCAGGTTGATACCCTTCACCATCTTGTCGCGGCCACATATCTCCGTAATCTTCTCCCACGACGCATCAGGCGAACAATCGTTCACAAGGATGATCTCGTAGTCCTGGGTCAGTGGACTAACGGCCGCATGGATCCTCGACACCAACTCCTCCAGCATCTTCTCACCATGATAGACGGGTGAAACAACAGACAAATCCATAATACTCCCTTTTTTGGCTGCAAAGTTACGAATAAATCTCTGAAAACATCCAAATAGGCTAAATAAATTTGGCTTTTCGGCCGACATTTCGTAACTTTGCAGCCGTAAAGCGCCATCTATGGAAAAGAAAGAGACATTTGGAGAACTGATCCGCTTCGGCATTGTGGGCACCACCTCGGCAGCCATCCACTATGCCATCTACTGGGTACTACAGCACTGGATCAACGTGAACATCGCCTATACCATCGGCTACCTGCTCAGTTTCCTGGTCAACTACTACCTGACGGCCCACTTCACCTTCCACGAGAAGGCATCGGCCAAGAATGGCATCGGCTTCAGTGGCGCCCATCTGGTGAACTACCTGCTGCACATCGTACTGCTCAACTTCTTCCTGTGGCTCGGACTGAGCAACGAGGTTGCGCCCTTTGCCGTGCTGGCCATCGCCGTGCCCACCAACTTCATACTGGTGCGCTTCGTGTTCAAGCACTTCCGCCGCTCCTAACGCGTCACGCCTCAGGAGAGTATCTCCTGGACATGATACAGCGGCCTGCCCTTCACCTCCGTATATATCTGACCGATATAGGTGCCGATGATGCCTATCGACATCAGCACGAAGCCCCCGACGAGATAGATGGAGATGATCAGCGAAGCCCAGCCAGGCTCCACGTAGCCAAACAGGAAGGAGTAGGCCACATAGCAGCCTATCAGGAAGGCGATGATCAGGAAGAGTATCCCGATATTATAGATGATGAACAGCGGACGCACGGAGAAGGCCGTGATGCCGTTGAGTGCCAGGCGCAGCATCTTGCCCAGCGTATATTTCGACTTACCCGCGAAACGCTCGCTGATCACGTCATCGACGGTGGTATGCTTCAGTCCGATCTGCGGGATCAGTCCACGCAGGTACAGGTTGTGCTCCTTGTAGTCAGAGAGCATGTCGAGCGCCCTCTTGCTCATCAGACGGAAGTCGGCATGGTTATAGACACTCTCCACGCCCATCGTGCTCTGCAGCCTATAGAATGTCTGGGCCGTCAGTTTCTTCATCAGCGGGTCGGCCTCTCGCGACACCTTCACGCCATACACGATGTCATTGCCCTCCTCGAAGGCCTTCACCATCTTGGGTATGCACTCAATATCGTCCTGCAGGTCGGCATCGATGGTCACCACGGCATCCGCCCATTCCCTGGCAGTCATCATACCTGCCATGATGGCATTCTGGTGCCCCACGTTGTGCGCCAGGTTGATGCCCCGCACGAACCTGTTCTCCGCATGCAGTTCACGGATGACCTCCCACGTACGGTCACGGCTACCATCGTTGACGAACACCATCATCGACTCCCTGGATATCAGTCCCTCAGCGATCATCCGCTCAAAAAGGGCCGTCAGCCGCTCCACGCTGTGGCGCAGCACCTCCTCCTCATTATAACAAGGTGATACAGTTGCGAGTGTTACCATAATTATGAACTATGAACTATGAACTATGAACTATGAACTGTGAACTGTGAACTCATTAAACGTCACGAACTCCTCCCCACAGTTCTTCAGCATCTTCACCAGGCGGTCCAGACGCCCGCACATCTGCCGTCCGCTGTGGTTCCTGATGATAAACGGCATCTTGAACTCAGGGTGCTCCTTCAATTCGTAGAACTCCCAGGGATGGAAGTAAGTCACGAAGTAGCCGTCCTTCTTCAGCACCCGGCGCACCATCCAGTGGTAGAGTCCCTCAGGCAAGTTATGCAGCGAGAGCCAGAACAACGGGAAGCGTACCAGCGGTGTCACCGAGGCAGGGATCTGCATCACCCCGTCCTTCATGAACCACGTGCGAGGAGCCGTCAGGTGCATGTACCTGCCGGGGATGAAGGCCGGGTTGAGCGACGAGTTATAGCGGTAGCCCACGCGCTTGATCTCCGACTCCACCACGGGGAACATCCTGGGCTGCCGGTAGCCATAGACGGTGCGGCCCGTCACGCGCTCCACGATCTCCTTCGAGCGGGCGAAGTCGGTCTCCTTCGGCTGCCAGTGATCCACGCCGTGGCAGGCCACCTCATGCCCCTCGTCCATGATGCGCTGCATCACCTCCGGCGCATGCTCCGCAAAGTTACCGGTACAGAAGAACGTGGCTTTCACGCCGTTATCCTTCAGGACGTCCAGGATACGGTTCGTGCCCTCGACAGACACCTTCATACCCTCCTCCAGCGAGAAATCCACGCCATGCTCGCGCGGCACGTCAAACTCCTCGGTATCAAAACTCAGTAATATCATATCCTTCTGTTTTTGCCTGCAAAAGTACAACAAATCCGAGAGAAAGCAAAATAAATGCCCATGATATTCGTTAATTACGCCGCATTTTCGTAACTTTGCCGCCAAAAAGGAGATATGCAGCAGGAAGGGAACCCCGTCATCGGCTTCGATGCCAAGCGCATCGTCAGGAACGGCACAGGCCTGGGTAGTTACGGCCGCACCCTTGTCAACGACCTCGCCCGCCTCCCCCTGGAGTTGCGCCTCTACGCTCCCGATGCTGGGCGCGACGACCTCCGCCAGCAGGTTGCCGTCCGCGACAACGTCCTTTTCCGCTACCCGCGCACATCCCACTTCACCTCCTACTGGCGCACCCACGGCATCGTGGACGACCTGCTGCGCGACGGTGTCCAACTCTTTCACGGGCTCTCCGGCGAACTCCCCATCGGCATCCGCAAGAGCGGCATCAGGAGCGTGGTCACCATCCACGACCTCATCTTCCTGCGCCACCCGGAGTACTACCACTGGCTCGACACGAAGATCTACGCCTGGAAGTTCCGCCAGACCATCCGCGAGGCCGACCATATCATCGCCATCAGCGAGTGCACCAAGCGTGACATCATCGAGTACGGCCACGTCGCAGAAGACAAGATCACCGTCATCTACCAGAGTTGCGCCCCCCGTTTCAGCGGGCAGGTGCCAGGTGATCGTGCCAATGCCAGATATCTTCTCAGTGTCGGCAGTATCGAGGCCCGTAAGAACATCCTCCTGGCCGTGAAAGCCCTGTCCTACCTGCCAGCCGACCTCAGTCTCATCATTGTCGGCAAGCACACTGCCTATACCGACGAGGTCACCGCATACGCCGCTGCCCATGGCCTCGCCCCCCGCGTCAGGGTCATGCACGGCATCAGCGACGACGAACTGCCCGTCCTCTATGCAGGAGCCGAGGCCTTCGTCTATCCCTCCCGCTACGAGGGCTTTGGCATTCCCATCATCGAGGCCATCAGCAGTGGTCTGCCCGTCGTCGCCTGCACAGGTTCCTGTCTGGAAGAGGCGGGCGGTCCCGACAGTCTGTATGTCGATCCCGACGACGAGCAGGGCATGGCCGCCGCCATCCGTCAGGTGCTCCGCGGTGCCGAGGGCCGCGAGGAGCGCATCCGCCGCAGCCGCGACTATATCCGCCGCTTCCAGGGCGCCGACGTCGCCAGCCAGATGGCCGACCTCTACCGCAGCCTCCTTTAGAACTTCCATCGTATTTGGAGGTCGAGATCCGTGAGCGACGAGGCATCGACCTGCTGGTAGCCGCTGCCAATGGACGTGCGGTCGAAATAGTCCGTCACCCCCACCTTTGCCGTCAACGACAGATGCTGGCCAATGCCTGCCCTTACCATCAGCCAGTAACGGATGCCCTCCCCATAGAAGGCGGTCATGGAGTAGGCATAGAGCGGTCCGTGTTCATAGAGATAGACACGGCTGTCATAGCCGTCGGTATGGAAATAGCCCAGTCCTGCATTCAGACGAAGCCATCGATGCGTGTAGGCCAGACTCTCACAGACCATCGCCCCCCACTCCTTGTCGCCATAGGCACCATAGCCACCATCCAACTGGGTGCGACACCCAAAGCCGCTATCACCAGAATAATCTGCACTGAGCCTCAACCGATGAACTGGCTGACGCTGGAGGCTGGTGCCGTCAGCACCGTCAGACTCTTTGATACGCAAGCGGTATCTGGCTGCAAAGGTCCAGGCACGATGCTGGTAGGTAGCCTGCAACAGATGGTCCCACGATGAGGATGACTGCGACACCTGATACTTCGCCCAAGGGAAATAGGCATAGTCGATATAGGCAGACACCCTCCATCTTGTAGACGGCTGCCACGACAAGCCAAGATAGATGCCACTCTCATTCTGAACCTTGCCACCGTCGCTGTAACTCTGTGCGTCGAGTGAAGCATAGCGATAGGAATAAAACCGCTGGAGAGCCGTGATGCTCAGTACATCGCTCACCCGCAGGCTCACGCTATTGAGCGTGGCCAGATGACCATCCTTGTCCAATGCCGTCTCACCATTCAACGCCCAACGATGATTCACATAGCCATAATCCAGACTTGTGTTCATAAATGCCCTGCCTTGTGGATAATGCTGGCGGTAGAGGATAGAGGCGTTTGGACGCAGTTCCTTGTCAAGACGAACATAGAGCATGTTCACACCCGCATGGAAGCCATGCCGTCTGAAGCCCAGCATGCCACCAGTCTTCAAGGCGTACATATTGTTTTTCTTCGCCATCTCCGTCTCTGTGCGATGGTAACTGGTAGAGAGAATGGTGGCAATGGTGGAGTCCTTGTTGAGCGTAGCATCCATCGGACGGTAGGAAGCAAACACCGACAGTTTCGTGCCGCGATTCAGACTTATCGTTGCCGCCCCGCCCAACAGACTATTATTGGAGCGCGAGGAATGGGCACGAAGCGTCTGAGTGGTCCTACCCATATTCTGTAGCACTGCCACCTTTCCCATACTGAACTCGCTGTTCATTACCAGTCCCATGCCCATCGACACGCGGTAGTTGCCGAGACACAGCGACTCCAGTCTGCCGAGGTGCCGCAGTTGCAGATAAAAGGAATAGTAGTCATAGCCCCATTGGTTTTGATGGGCAAAGAACGGTTCCCCTGCATCCTGTGCCCCCACCAGCCCTATTTTCAGGGACTCACCGTGAGTAAACTGATAGCGCAACCAGTGGCGGTAAGGAGGCCCTAAGTATTTCTCGCCATCGCCTTTCCGCGTATAAAAAGGGACGCGCACCATACCGATCAACTCATGCTTTCCGTATCTCGCCATCTCACTGATCTTCGGGAATCCCTTCTCTTTCTCCTCACCAAAACAGATGAAATGAGAGAGCAGTCGTCGCTGTTCGTATCCGAGTGAACGGATCATCATGAGTTCACCGGCTGACTTCATCGGCCCATAGCGATACAGGCATTCCTGCAGTTCCTCTATCTGCTGGTCGGAAAGGAAAGGCAACTCCTCCAGTTGCTCACGCGTCGCCATGTTGATGTCCAGCGGCTGTTGCTCCAATTCACTGAGGCGCTCGTAGGTCTCTTCCCAGTTTTCCGATGCCGCATCCTCCTGCGTCATTACCTCGTTGACATACTGCACATCTCCATTCTGTGCCTGAACGCCGATACCCAGCATCCACGCACCCGAAAGTATAAAAACTCTCCAATAACTATTTTCCATAGTCTTTCAATTTATGGGTTAAACAACGATTTGTCGCTGCAAAGATATAATAAGTTTTCCATACCACCAAATATTTTCTGGATTTCTGTTGTTTTTATCCAATTAATGCTAAAAAAGTGGTGCCATAGCCACGCTTTTCAGGGAATCTGCGTAAATTTGCAAGCGAGATGCGAACGATACTGACCATAGCGATATCCATGGCCTGCCTGACGGCAAGGGCGCAGGAACAGAAGATGACCGCCGAGCAGGTGCTGGCGGAGATGGACTCGCCTACCTTCGTGCCGACGGTGAAGGTGGGAAAGGTGCTCCATCAGGGAGACAGCATACAGTATATGGAGATGAACAACGTGTATGTGTATCCCACGCTGACCTTCAAGAACAAAAGGCAGGCAAAGTCGTATATGAGGCTTGTGACTAACGTGAAGAAGGTGCTGCCCATCGCCAAGGAGGCCAGGCAGATGCTCATCGAGACGACGGAGTTCCTCGACATGCTGCCTGACGAAAAGGCGAAACAGGAGCATATCAAGCGCGTGGAAGAGGATATACTACGTACTTATAAGCCGAAGATGAAGAAACTGACTTACTCGCAGGGCAAACTGCTCATCAAACTCATCGACCGCGAGTGCCACTCGTCGTCGTACGAGATGATCAAGGCCTTCATGGGACCCATCCGCGCGGGATTCTGGCAGGTGTTCGCATGGGGATTCGGGGCATCACTGAAAAAAGAATACGATCCGCAAGGCGTCGATCGCCTTACGGAACGTGTGGTACTCATGGTCGAGTCAGGACAAATCTGATTATTCTTACTCCGAAAAGAGCACTTGCACGATCGTCTGGCCGACGGCCTGGAGGGTGGTCTTCTCTATATGATCCATATCATCGTGAATGGTATGCCATGTGGGGCCGAAACTGCTCTGCTCACAGTCGGGATAATAGGGAATGACATCGATGCAGGGTATCTTCGCCACCTTGTTCACCGGGATATGATCGTCGGTGATGCCACCACCTATCTGACGGGGGAACATGCTACCGAAACCGATGACATGGGCGGCATTCCACACCTTATCGACCACTGAACTGGCATACTGTACGGACATCCCTTCCTGATAGAACTGGGCACCCTGACCACCGACCATGTCGAGGAGGATGCCAAAACGGTAGGTCTTGGCCGTCTTCCTGTCGATACTGGCGGCCCAGTGCTGGGCACCAAGGGCCCACGAGTCACCACTGTCAGGAGCGTCGCTCCACTGCGGGATGCCCCAGTCCTCAGCGTCGAAACAGACGAAGTCGATACCCAACTGGAGACTGTCGATGGACAGGAGGCGGGCGAGTTCAAGCATGACGGCAACACCACTGGCACCATCGTTAGCGGCCATGACAGGCTTACGGTGGTTGGCCTCGTCGGGATCATTGTCGGCCCAGGGACGACTGTCCCAGTGGGCACAGACCAGGATACGGTCGTTCTGCCCGGGCTTATAACTGGCTATGATGTTCGTGCTCTTCAGCGGAGTACCGTCGTAGCCTCTCAGTGTGGCTTTCTGCTCAGTGACCGTCAGCCCGTAGCGGGCGAACTGCGCGGCAATCCACTGCCCGCACAGGTCGTGGGCCTCACTGTTCATCGTACGTGGACCGAAGTCGCACTGGCGCTGACAGAACTGGTACGCACTGTCGGCACTGAAGGCTGGCCCTACAGGCTGTGCTGCCACCGAGTCGCTTGTCGCGGTCTGCTTGCGAAGGTTACCACAGGACACGATGAATAATGAAAAAATTAAAAAATTAAATAATGTAATCCTATTCATTTCAAAACTATCAACTATCATCTATCACTTATCAACTCTCTGCGCCTCGCGCATGACGCGCAGGAAATTGCCGCCCCATATCTTCTGGATGTCGTCCTCACTGTAGCGGCGGGCAAGCAACTGGCGGGTGAAGTTGATAAGTTCGGAGGAGTCGGCCAGGCCTCGTACGCCTCCGTCACCATCGAAGTCGGTGCCCAGACCCACATGGTCGATGCCCATGACATCGATGGCATGGTCGAGATGGGCCATGACGTCGCGGATGGTTGCCTCGCCGTCGGTGCGCAGGAAACCGTGGTAGATGGTGGTCTGCGCCACTCCGCCCTTGGCAGCGAGGGCCCGCATCTGATCGTCTGTCAGGTTACGCGGATGGTCACAGAGGGCACGGCTGCTACTATGGCTGCACACGATGGGCACGCGGCTGATGTCGAGAGCATCGTAGAAACTCTTCTCACCGCCATGACTGAGATCGACGAGGATGCCCAGGCGGTTCATCTCGCGGATGACCTGCTCACCAAAGGCGCTCACGCCACCATGGGTATTCTCGCTCCTGGAGGCAGAGTCGCAGATGTCATTGTCGCCATTGTGGCAAAGGGTCATATAGACGATGCCACGGTCTGCGAAGTGCTGCAGGTTGTCCAACTTCCCGTCGAGGGCAATGCCGTTCTCAATGCCGAGCATGATGCTCTTCAGTCCCTGATGCTTATTGCGCCAGAGGTCGTCGGGCGTCCGGGCAATACGGATATACTGCCGGTTACGGCTGACGATCGCCTCTATCTGGTCGAATATCTGGTCAGCATAGACCGTGGGGGCCTCGGTGGGCTGCGGCAGATAGGCCACCATGATCGTGGCGTCCTGATGGCCCTCCGTCATCTTATGGAGATCGACAAGGATCTTAGGGTCGCGATGGTCGAAGTGGATGCCCTGCGGGAAAAACATCGGGGTGTCGCAATGGGTGTCGAGGGTGAGCACACGGTCATGGGTGCACACTGCATCACGGTAGGCCTGAGCCTCTGCGACGAGCCACTGGAACAGGGGCAGTCCGTCGGACAGGCACTCGGGGTGCCACTGCACGCCGAGGATAGGCTTATACTCACTGCTCTCGATGGCCTCGATGATGCCGTCGGCAGACTGCGCCACCACGCGGAACTTATCGCCTGGCTCACTCACCGCCTGATGGTGGAAGGAGTTGACGTATATGCGACTGGAATCACTGGACGCTAAATCCGGCTGCGCCTCAGAATAGATGCGACAGAGTGTAGATCCGGGCTCAATGGTGATGCTATGGGTAGATTCAGAACGATCAGCATCCTGCGAATGCTTAATGCTTGATGTCACAATATCCTGCGCCACCTTGCCACCGAGGGCCATCGCCAGTGTCTGGATGCCGCGACAGATGCCCAGGATGGGCAACTGACGGTTGTAGGCCAGACGGGTGATGAGCAGTTCGGGCAGGTCACGCTTACTGTTGATGCCACCGAGCCCCCGGACGGGCTCCTCGCCAGCCCAGAGGGGGTTGAAGTCGGCACCGCCACTGAGTATGAGTCCGTCGATGCGCTCAAGGGTGTTGATGATCGTATCCGTATCTGCAACAGGTGGGATTATCAGGGGCACGCCTCCTGCGGCAACCACTGACTGATAGTAGCCCTCACTAAGTTTGGCCGTCTGGTCGCCATAGTTGCCTGTGATGCCGATGACTGGCTGGCGCCGCGATTCGGGATAACGGGTATAGACTGTAGCCAGATGGGCGTTGAGATTGAAATGGGTCATAGTCATTCGTCGAGGGTAATGGGGATTTCGCGTTTCAGGCTCTGTTCCAGGGAGATGAGGGTCTCCGTGGCCATGACGCCGGGGATGCCCTGCAACTTACCGTTGAGCAGGTCCATCAGTTGTTCATTGTCGCGGGCATAGAGTTTCACCAGCATGGTATAGGGTCCTGTAGTAAAATGGCACTCGACGACCTCAGGGATATGCTTCAGGCGTTCGACGACCTCCTTGTACATCGAACCTTTCTCCAGGGTGATGCCCACATACGTACAGGTGGAGTAGCCCAGGCTCTTGGGGTTCACGTCGAAGCCACTGCCCGTAATGACGTTGGCATCAATGAGGTGCTGCACTCGCTGATGGATGGCTGCACGGGAGACGTTGCACTCCGTGGCGACATCCTTAAAAGGAACACGGGCATTCTTTGACAGAATGCTCAGAATCTTCTTGTCCAAAAGATCAATCTTTTCCATTATCATTTACTTTTGTTACATTCTGAAAGCAAAAGTAAGTATTTCTGCTGAATAATGCAACTTTTAATGGAAAAAAAACAAAAAAGTGTGTCACTTTTGTGACACACTTGGCTATTTTCGGTCGATTCCCACGAGTTCTATGTCGAATATCAGGGCACTGAACGGTTTGATATCGCCACCAGCCCCTCGCTCACCGTATGCCAGTTCGTAGGGGATGTAGAGTTGCCACTTGGAGCCGACGGGCATCATGGTCAGGGCTTCCGTCCATCCTTTGATGACCTGACTCGGCGTGAACTCTGCCGGCTTGTCGCCATGCTTGGCAGAGGCATCGAAGACGGTGCCGTCGATGAGACGACCCTCGTAGTTTACCAGCACCTTGTCGCTGGCCGTGGGCACCTCACCATCGCCCTTCACGAGCACCTTGTACTGGAGTCCGCTGGGCAGGGTGATGACACTGTCGTTCTTGGCATTCTCCTCAAGGAACTTCCTACCTGCCTCGCGGTTGGGACCATAGAGTTTCTCCTCCTTGGCAGCCTTGTCGGCCACCTGTTTCTCTGAGAAATACTTGGCAGCGGCAGCAGTGGTAAAGTGGGTGGTATCATTCCTGAGGGCTGCCTCGAATCCCTTATAGAGTTTGTCGGCGATGATCGAGTCGGGGGAGTCATGGAACTCCTGCGTCATGCCTGGGACCATGCGCTCACGCAACTGGCGGGCAATGTCCATACCCATGAGATAGGCTTTCTGCCTGGGGTCTTCACCTGAGTGGGCCACCTCGCGGAAACCCTTGAGGAAATCGTCCATCAGGGCGGTATCGACCTTCTGCTGGAGCAGGAAGGGGATCAGTCCGTCTGTCAGGCGCATACCTGCGGCATAACTCACGGAGTCGGAACTGCTGGTGAGTTGTACAGGCTGCTCCACAGGTGCGGGGAACAGCACCACCTTGTTCTTTTTCTTAATGGCATCAGCCGGAGAAAAAGAAGCACCCGCCACGAGGGCGAGTGCCATGAATATGACCTTTTTCATTACTTGCGCTTTGCGTTAGCCTCAATCAGTTCGATCTTGAAAATCAGGGCAGAGAACGGATCGATCTTTGCCTGGGCGCGCTCACCGTAAGCCAGTTCCTGCGGGATATATACTTCCCAAATAGAACCGGCAGGCATGTGGCAGAGAGCCTCTGTCCAACCCTTGATCACCTGATTGGCACGGAACAGGGCGGGCTCGCCGCGCTTATAGGAACTGTCGAAGACACTGTCGTTCAGCAGACGTCCCTCGTAGTGAACACGCACCAGAGAGGTATCAGCAGGAACGGCACCTGTGCCCTCCTTGAGAACCTTGTACTGTACACCGCCAGGGAGGGTCTTCACACCTTCCTTCTTGGCATTCTCAGCAAGGAACTTCTCACCAGCCTTCTTATTCTCACCGTATGTCTTCTCCAGTTCGCGTGCCTTGATCTCCTGCATCTTGCGCTGGGCGGTGGTCTGGGCTACCTCCATCGTCATCAGGCCCTTCTTCCCTGTCAGGGCACCAACGAAACCTGCCATGAAGTTCTTCATGGAGATTGTCTTTGTGGAGTCGTCACCATAGAGTTCGTGGTTGATACCCTTCAGCATACGGGTAGAAATCTGCTGACCGATCTGAATACCGGCATAGTAGGCTGCCTTCTTCTTATTGTCACCAGCGTTAACGCCCTCGTTCAGACCCTTGATGAAGTCGGACATATAGGCGGAGTCAACACCCATGCTTCCTACGAGGTACTCTTTCAGACCCTGCGTCTGAGCCATACCGATGGCATAACTCAACGTATCAACGTCAGTTTTCAGACTTGCTCTGGGAGCAGAATTGCCACAGGAATAGAATGCTGCGGCAGTAATAGCCATGGCGGCTAAAAACATTAATTTCTTCATTGCTTTCTATGATTTAAACTACTTGTATTAATTCCACGTCGAAGATAAGTGCTGCGAAGGGAGGAATAGAGGCACCTGCACCACCCTCGCCGTAGGCCAGGCGATAGGGGATGAAGAAACGATACTTGGCACCCTCCTGCATCAGTTGCAGACCTTCCGTCCATCCTGCGATGACCTGCTGGAGCGGGAAAGTGGCGGGCTCGCCACGCTGGTAACTGCTGTCGAACACCGTTCCGTCGATGAGCGTACCCTCATAATGGCACATCACCGTATCCTTGGCAGAAGGCTTCTTGCCGTTACCTTCCTTCAACACCTGATACTGCAGACCACTTGGCAGGGTAATGACACCCTCTTTCTTGGCATTCTCCGACAGGTATTTCTCACCAGCCTCCTTATGGGCCTTGCCCTTGGCGGTGCGCTCTGCCTGCAGTTTCTCCTGCTGCTTGGCAAAATAGTCCTGCACAATCACCTGGGCCTCACGGTGAGACACCTTCAGTTCGTTGCCCTTCAGCACATCGTCGATGGCCTGTGCGAAATCTGAGGCACTGATACCCTCAGCACCCATCTGTGCCAACTGCTGCCCGATCCCCAGGCCTAAAGCATAACTTAACTTGTCCATTCTTGCTATATAAATAATGTGTATTCTGAAAATCGGGCGCAAAGGTACAAATTAATTGAGAATTAAGAGTTAAGAATTAAGAAAATTTGCTGCATCCATGTATTTTTTCTTAATTCTTAACTCTTAATTCTCAACTTTTCCGTACATTTGCATAGCAAAACCAATATGATGCCTATGAAGAAAATTGTTGTATTGACAGGTGCAGGCATGTCGGTGGAGAGTGGTCTGAAGACCTTCCGCGACGCTGACGGCCTGTGGGAGAACTATCCCGTTCAGAAAGTAGCCACCCACGAGGGCTGGGAGGCTGATCCGACGCTGGTGACAAACTTTTACAATATGCTCCGCAAGAAATGCTGGGGCGTGCAGCCCAACGAGGGGCACAGGCTCGTGGCGAAACTCGAGGAAAAGTACAACGTGACTGTGGTGACGCAGAATGTCGATAACCTCCACGAGATGGCGGGCTCGACGAAGGTGATCCACCTGCATGGTGAACTGATGAAGGTGTGCTCCAGCCGTGACGTGGATGATCCGCGCTACCAGATACAGTTGACACCCGAGAACTGCGAGGTGGAACCTGGCACGAAGGCTGGCGACGGATCGCTGCTGCGACCGTTTATCGTTTTCTTCGGTGAGGCCGTGCCCATGATTGGGGCTGCTGCCGAGGAAGTGGGTGAGGCGGATATCCTCATCGTCATCGGAACCTCGCTGGTGGTCTATCCCGCTGCAGGACTATTGCACTATGCACGTCCTGGTGTGCCCATCTATCTCATCGACCCCAACCCCATCCAGGCTGGCGAACGCGTGAAGCAGATCCAGAAGGGTGCCTCCGAGGGTATGAAGGAACTGTCGGAAATCCTGATGAAATAATTAATCCCGCCAGTTGGCGGGATTAATTATTTATGAGCGGTCCTTACGGATGAGTTCGAGGAGTTTTTCGACGGCTTCTTCTTCCGGAATGTTCTTCTCGACGCACTCCTTGGCCTTGTAGAGAGATATCTTTCCGCGGCCTGCTCCCACGTAGCCGTAGTCGGCATCAGCCATTTCGCCAGGGCCATTCACGATACAGCCCATGATGCCGATCTTCAGTCCCACGAGGTCCTTCGTGGCAGCCTTGATCTTGGCGATGGTCTCCTGGAGGTTGTAGAGCGTACGGCCACAGCCTGGACAGGAGATATACTCTGTCTTCGTGAACTTGATACGGGCGGCCTGGAGGATGGCATCGGAGAGAGTTGAGAGTTGAGAGTTGAAAACTGAGAGTTTGCTACCGCTATCCAGCCGGATGACGAGTTGGTGGGCCTTCTTGTCAATGAGCAGGGCACCTACCGCCATCGCAGCCTTCAGTTGGAGCGTCTCCATGTCAGGGGCATCGAGCGTGAGGGTGATGGTGTCGTCCTTGATGCCGGCCTCAGCCTCGGCACGGAGCGCTGTACACTCCTCAATCATATCCACGAGTTTGCGGGCCACGGGAATCTCGCATTCAGGTTCTTCGGAGAGTGACACGCGGATGGTGTCACCGATACCCTCTGTCAGCAGGGCACCAATGCCCACGGCCGACTTGATGCGGCCGTCCTCACCCTCACCGGCCTCCGTCACGCCAAGGTGAAGGGGATAGTGCATATCCTCCTTGTCCATCGTCTCGACGAGCAGGCGCACGGTGGTCACCATCACCACCGTGTTAGAGGCCTTGATGGAGATGACAACATCGTTGAAGTTCTCGCGCTTGAAGATACGCAGGAACTCCATGCAACTCTCCACGATGCCCGCAGGGGTATCGCCATAGCGCGACATGATACGGTCGGAGAGCGAACCGTGGTTCACGCCGATACGCACAGCCGTATGGTGCTCCTTGCAGATATTCAGGAAGGGCACCAGTTTCGTCTCGATCTTCTTCAGTTCTGCGGCATACTCCTCATCTGTATATTCCAGATGCTTGAAGGTACGCCCGGGATCGACATAGTTGCCCGGGTTGATGCGCACCTTCTCGCAGTAGAGGGCAGCGACATCAGCCGTATGGGCCGTGAAATGCACGTCGGCCACCAATGGAGCATCATAGCCGTCGGCCTTCAGGCGTGCCGAGATATTCTTCATGTTCTCCGCCTCGCGGATACCCTGGGTGGTGAAACGCACGAGTTCACCGCCAGCGTCGATGATACGCTTGGCCTGTGCCACACAACCCTCGGTATTGTTGGTATCCACCGTACCCATCGACTGGATACGGATGGGGTTATGGCCACCGATGCCGATATTTCCGACACGCGCCTCCGTACTAATTCGTCTTATACTCATACTCTATCTTTGCTAAATCCTCATTGGCCTTTTCGATCTTCACTTTCAGGTTACCCTTATAGACGGCCAGGCGTTGTGCCAGATCCTGATCGCTGAGAGCCATCATCTCCACGGCGAGGATGGCGGCGTTCTGCGCACCGTTCACACCCACCGTTGCCACGGGGATGCCTGGAGGCATCTGGATAATGGAGAGCATGGCATCCAGTCCGTCGAGCATACCCTTGATGGGCACGCCAATGACAGGGAGCGTGGTCGAGGCGGCTATCACCCCTGGCAGGGCTGCCGCCATGCCGGCACCAGCGATAATCACCTTGATGCCACGATCCTTAGCGGTTCGGGCAAACGCCTCCACAGCCTCGGGTGTACGATGGGCAGAGAGGGCATTAACTTCAAAAGGCACCTGCATCTCGTCGAGCAACTTGCAGGCTTTCTCCATGATAGGCAGGTCACTTGTACTGCCCATGATAATACTTACTAACGGTTTCATATCCTATAAATATATTAGTCCTAAAACAGAGCACACCACACCGACGAAGAAGCCCGTCACCACCTGTGCCAAGGTATGCTGGCGCAGGATCATCCTACTGGTACCCAGTACACCTGCCAGGATCATGACCAGGCAGAGCCACCATACGGGGTTGAACCCAAAGAACTCCCCAAAGACGAAGAGGGCTCCTGCGACACCGCCGATGGCGGCCGTATGCGTGGAGACCTTCCACCACACATTGATCAGGGCGCAAACCACCTGTATGAACAAGGCCGCCGACAGGATGGCTCCCATGAAATGGGGGATGTGCATCATATCCATCAGGTAGATACAGAAGAAGTAGCAGAGGATGGAGATGACGTAGGGTACGATGCGGCGCTCCTTGTGCCCCAGTTCTATCAGGTTCCAGCCCTGATAACGGCGGTAGAAATGGATCAGGAGCGTAGGCAACAGGATGGTGAACACATACACCAGTGTCAGCACCTGCAACTTATAGGCCCATGGCATCAGGCCCAGGTAACTGAACATGAAGAGTGCCATCAGGCCCACCATCGGGAGATAGAAAGGTGTGAACAACATACTCACCACCCTTGCTGCCAGGATAATATTCTTTTCTCTGCTCGTCGCTTCCTTCATGATCCTACCTCCTCACTTTCTCAACCTTGCTATGGGGATGCCCAGTTGTTCACGATACTTGGCCACCGTCCTGCGGGCGATGGGGAACCCACGCCTGGCCAGTTCCTCCTTGAGTGCATCATCGCTCAGGGGATGCTTCTTGTCCTCTGCGTCGATCAAGTCGCGCAGCACCGCCTTGATCCGTCGTGTCGATAGTTCCTCGCCACTCTCCGTGACATAGCCGTCGCTGAAGAAATGGCGTAATGGGAAGGTGCCCCAGCGCGTCTGTGCGTATTTCGAGTTGCTCACGCGGGAGATTGTCGAAGGGTCAAGTCCCGTCTTCTCCGCCACGTCGCGCAAGATCATGGGACGAAGCGAGGCCTCGTCACCATCCACGAAGAACTGGTGCTGCAGTTGGACGATGGCACGCATCGTCACGGTGAGCGTATGTCGCCGCACCTTGATAGCCTCGATGAAGTTCTGCGCGGCATCCACCTTTTTCTTGATATAGAGCAGCGCCTCCTTCGTCTGGCGGCTCATATTCTCCTTATTGCCCTGGTATTCCTTTATTGAGTCAGCGAAGGACTGTGATACTTTCAGTTCCGGCACCTCGCCATTGTTTAGCGTGAAGGTGACGGTCCCGTCGTCCAGGGTATCGACGATGAAGTCGGGCGTAATCTGTTGCAGGTTCCTACCCATGGTCTCCCCCAACGAGGCTCCTGGCCGTGGATTCAGTTTCCGCAGTTCGCGGAAGAGGGTCTCTGCCTGCATGTCATTCAGCGCGAGAGCCGTCTGTATCTTATCCCAGTGCTTCTTGGTAAACTCATCGAAATAATCACTGACCACCCGTCGCATCAGGTCCTTGAGGCGCGAAGGATCACGACGGTCGATCTGTAACAACAGGCACTCCTGGAGGGAACGGGCGCCGATACCTGCAGGATCGAAGGTCTGCAAGCATGCCAGCACCTCTTCGACCTCATGTTCCGCTATGTCGAGATTATGGTAGATGGCGAGTTCCTCGGAGATGACGTCCAGTCCCTTGCGCAGCAGACCGTCGTCGTCGAGCGATCCTATCAGATACTCCATGACATCCTGCTGGCGCCCCGTCAGTTCCATCTCCCCCATCTGTTCCTTCAGATGGTCGTAGAACGAGACGGTCTCGCCATAGACGATCTCCTCACGCTCCTCGGCGACGGAACTGCCACCCTGATAGACGGGCAGTTCCTCGTCGTCGCGACCTAAATTGCTAAGGGCATCGTCGAGGGCCGACTGGCGCTCCTCACGCTCGTTGCGGGCCTCAAAGTCATCAGTCCCTTCCCCGAAGTCGCCTGTATCGGCATCGTCGGTGTACTCCGGCTCCTCGTAGTCAGCCTTGACCTCGAGGGCAGGGTTATCGTTCATCTCTGTATTGACACGATCCAGCAACTGCGCCAGCGGCAGTTCCACGAGTGTAGCCTGTAGCAACTGCTGGTGGGAAATGCTCTGCCCGAGTTTCTGTTCCTGTCTCTGTTCTTGTATCTGGCCTTGTGCCATTAATCCTTCAACTCTTCAATTTTTCAATTCTTCAATTTTTCAATTCTTCAACCCTTCAACCCTTCACCCCCTGAAGTACTCCTTCAACTGACCAGCAAACGAAGCCAGGTCCTCAGGGTTAGCATTGCCAAAACGCCGCCATATCTCCTGGCATGGGACAGACAGGCGATGGGATACCGCCTCTTTCCTGCGCAGGTATGGGTCACAGTGTTGGAACACCTCCATCACCTCGACAATCTCCTGCGGCTTCACCTTCATCAGTTTCGCCAACTCCTGTATCTCTGGCGTCTCAGCGACCATGGTGATAGGGGTCAGGCGGAAATAGAGGTCAAGCACGAGGATGAGCATGGCTGGGGTGAACTTCTCCCCTTCGCCCACGGGCTTGAAGTCCTTTTCGAAACTCTCGTTCATCTCCACTCCGTCGTAGAACTCTTCGGCATTGTTGAAGCCCTTCATCTCCCGATAGAGGCGCACGGCCCTGGCCAGTTTCCTGGGGTTCTCACCATACTTCTCCCAGAACCGTTCGAGACGCGGAGACTCCAAGTTGGCAATCTGGCACATCTTGTTGAACAGCACCGTGGGAGGCAGGTGCAACTCCATGCTCAAATCTACCATCTGACGACTGTACTTCGGCTTCAGTCCGACAGGCTTCTGCAGGTAAATCTGCAACAGCAACAGCCAGTCATCATCCTGCCATTTGACGTTTTTTGCCATAATCACCGCTTTTTTTTTGCAAAAATACTGCTTTTTTCGTATATTTGCACACAAAAACGAAAAAACTTTATGAGAAAATTCATAATCGCCCTTATTCTGAGTTGCTTTCTGACAGATGCGACAGCCCAGCGTACCAAGGAAGAAATCGCCCAGGACCCTCGCCGCTCAGCAAGCAACTATATGGCTTATCCTGAGCCTACGAAACCGCTGAGCCCTGCCCCCAAGGGGAAGAAGCCCTTCTACATCAGTCACTATGGCCGTCATGGGTCGCGCTTCATCATCAACGACCGCGACTATGACTACCCCTACTTCACGCTCCTGCTGGCTGACAGCCTTGGGAAACTGAACGACCATGGCAAGGAAATCCTGCAGCGTCTGAGACTGTTGCGCGAAGATGCCATGAGCAGGCACGGAGAACTGACGCCCCTGGGTGCCCAGCAGCACAAGGACATCGCACGCCGCATGTACGAGCGCTTCCCGGAGATCTTCAAGGGCGATGCCCATGTAGATGCCAAGAGCACCACCGTCATCCGCTGCATCCTCTCCATGGAGAACGCCCTACAGCAGTTGTTGGTGATGAACCCGAAGTTGCGCATCTCCCACGATGCCAGTGAGCACGACATGTACTACATGAACTTCCGCGACCCAAAACTCAAGGCAAAGCGCCTGCCTAAAGTCTCGCAGGATATCTATGACAACTTCTGCAAGAAGCACATCGACCCCAAGCGCCCCGTAGAACTATTGTTCAACGATACGGCCTACGCCAACAACGCCGTCAATCTGGAGCGCCTGAACTATTACATCTTCAAGAATATCTCCATTGCGCAGAACACAGAGTTGCGCGACAAGATCGACTTCTACGACCTCTACAACACGGAGGAACTCTACCTGAACTGGCGCAAGGACAATGTCTATTGGTATCTCACCTACGGCTGTTCTCCGCAGAACGGCGGCACACAGCCATACTCCCAGCGCAACCTGCTAAGGAAGATGATTGAGGAAGCCGACAGTTGCATCGCCCTGCCCCGCCCCGGCGCCACGCTCCGCTTCGGCCACGAGACGATGGTGATGCCGCTCACGTGCCTGCTGGGCATCAACGGCTACGACCTGCAGATTGACGACGTGGAGCAGTTGGAGGAGAAAGGATGGGTCAACTACCGTATCTTCCCCATGGGGGCGAACATCCAGTTCGTCTTCTACCGTAAGAACGCGAAGGATCAGGACGTGCTCTTCAAGGTGTTGCTCAACGAGGAGGAAGCCACACTTCCTATTGACACCGACTGTGCGCCCTATTACCACTGGAGCGACTTCCGCCAACATTATCTCCAGATGCTTGACAACTACAAGGATTAAATACTGACATCGGGCTGCCAGAGGATCACTTCACCACTATAAAGAGACTTCTGAACATCGATGAGGCGCTGGTTGCTGGAGCCACGGAAAAGAAGGTCGGGATCGCGGAGTTTTTGGATGAAGGGACCATCGACGAGCACATCAAGCAGTTCCAGGAGTTCACGCTGTGCACGTGTGATCAGTGTTTCGTAGGTAAATCCCGTATAGCACCATATATCCTTATTCGACTCATTGTGAATCGCCCGTGCCAGTTCCGCAAAGCCATCACACTGATACATGGGATCGCCTCCGGAGAAGGTCACATTGGCGTATGGATCGGCCATGATGATCTTCATCAGTTCTTTCGTCGTCATCTCGCGCCCGCCCCGGAAGTCCCACGACTGGGGGTTGTGGCAGCCCGGGCACTGGTGACGGCAGCCAGCACAATAAATGGAGGTCCGGAACCCCGGACCATCCACCATTGTATCTTCTATGATATCAAGAACGCGAATCATTCGCCAAAGAGATCCTGCTGACCATGGTCGATATGGGTCACACGGTCGTTGAGTTCAGCGAGTTTACCAGAGTTCCAGCGGTCAGTGGTACCCACGAGGTAGCCCGTGATGCGCTGCAGTTTGTCGATATTGGTACTGCCGCACTTCGGACACTTCTCCAGATGGTCGTCGGCATTCTCATAGCCGCAGTCCATACAACGGTTACGGTTGTGGTTCACGGAACCATATCCCATGTCGAGTTGGTCCATCATATCCACCACACTCATAATCACCTGAGGGTTGTGCGTAGCATCACCGTCAATCTCCACGTAGAAGATATGTCCGCCACGCGTCAGATTGTGGTAAGGTGCCTCCACCTCGGCCTTATGACGGGCTGAGCACTTGTAATACACTGGCACGTGGTTGGAGTTCGTGTAATAGTCACGGTCCGTCACGCCAGGGATCACGCCGAACTGCTTGCGGTCTTTCTTGGTAAACTTACCCGACAGTCCCTCTGCAGGTGTGGCGAGCACGGAGTAATTATGATGATAGCGCTCACAGAACTCATTCACGCGGTCACGCATGTAGGTCACGATCTTCAGGCCCAGCGCCTGGCTCTCTGCGCTCTCGCCATGGTGCTTACCCGTCAGGGCAACAAGGCACTCTGCCAGTCCTATGAAGCCGATACCGAGGGTTCCCTGGTTGATGACGCTCTCAATGGTGTCCATCGGGCTCAGTTTGTCGGCTCCGATCCAGAGGCTCTTCATCAGCAGCGGGAACTGCTTGGCGAAGGCTGTCTTCTGGAACTGGAAGCGGTCGTCGAGTTGTTTGGCAGTGACTTCGAGCATGTGGTCGAGTTTCGCCATAAACATGTCAATGCGCTTCTGCTGGTCCGGCTCACCCATGCACTCAATGGCGAGTTTCACGATGTTGATGGTGGAGAACGAGAGGTTTCCACGCCCGATAGAGGTCTTCGGTCCGAAGCGGTTCTCGAACACGCGGGTACGACAGCCCATGGTAGCCACCTCATGGATATAGCGCTTGGGATCGTCAGCCTTCCAGTCGGCATCCTGATTATACGAAGCATCGAGGTTCAGGAAGTTGGGGAAGAACCTGCGGGCCGTTACCTTACAGGCCAACTGATAGAGGTCGAAGTTACGATCTTCTGGCAGGTAGTTCACACCACGCTTCTTCTTCCATATCTGGATGGGGAAGATGGCCGTCTCTCCATTGCCTACGCCCTCGTATGTGGAGAGCAGGATCTCACGCATGATGCAACGCCCCTCGGCACTGGTATCCGTACCATAGTTGATGGAGGAGAACACCACCTGGTTGCCGCCACGGGAGTGGATGGTGTTCATATTGTGGATGAAAGCCTCCATGGCCTGGTGCACGCGCCCCACGGTCTTGTTGATGGCATGCTGCTGGGCACGTTCCTTGCCCGTCAGTCCGTCGAGCGGTTTCTTCAGGTAGTCCATCAGCGGCTCATCGTAGAGGTCCTTGTAGTCTTCACCGTTCAACTCCTCCAGGGCTTTCAGTTCCTCAATATAACTCAGGCGCACGAAGGGGGCGAGGTAGAAGTCGAAGGCCGGGATGGCCTGCCCACCGTGCATCTCGTTCTGTGCGCACTCCAGTGAGATACAAGCCAGTACAGAGGCCGTCTCGATACGCTTGGCAGGACGCGATGCACCATGACCGGCGATGAAGCCACAATTCAGGATATTATCCAAGGGGTGCTGCACACAGGTGAGCGACTTGGTCGGATAGTAATCCTTGTCATGGATATGCAGATAGTTGTGCTCTACAGCATCGCGGCTCTCCTCGGACAGCAGGTAGTCATCCACGAAGGGCTTGGTGGTCTCCGAGGCAAACTTCATCATCATGCCAGCCGGAGTGTCGGCATTCATATTGGCATTCTCACGCGTCACATCATTGTTCTTAATGTTCACGATGTCGAGGAACACCTCACGCGTCTTGGCCTTACGGGCCACGGAGCGCTGATGCCGATAGGCGATATATTTCTGTGCGACGTCCTTACGGCTGGAGTTCATCAACTCTACCTCGACGGCATCCTGAATCTGCTCTACCGTCATCTGGCTCTCGCCACGCTGGGCGATATGGTCGGTAATCTGATACAAGAGCCGCTCATCCTCACCTTTATCGGTATGGATCATCGCCTTACGAATAGCAGCCATGATTTTCTGCTCGTTAAAGCCCACAATGCGTCCGTCACGCTTTACTACTGTCTGAATCATATCTTCTAAAAGTTTTTAGTTTATGCTTTCTTTATTCCGCTTGCAAAGATACAACAATTTATTATAAGTTGTCCGTTTTGGAAAACTTTTATTGCGTTAATAAATGTCAAACGGCTATAAATCAGACAGTTACAAAATAAAATGGAAAACTTTGCCCATAGTGGCGGTTGCAAAGTTTTCCATTTCCTATTTACGTCCATCTACGCTTTCGTGCTGAAAGCCAGCGCATAAGCACGCATCTGCTTCACCATTGCTACAAGTCCGTTGCTACGCGTGGGCGACAGATGTTCCTTCAGTCCGATGGTCTCGATGAAGTAGAGGTCGGCATCCAGGATCTCCTGTGGTGTATGGTCGGAGAGCACACGGATCAGCAGTGCCACGATGCCTTTCACGATGAGGGCATCGCTCTCCGCTGTGAAGTGGATCACCCCGTCGGTATAGTCTGCCTGCAGCCACACTCGGCTTTGGCAACCATCGATCAGGTTCTGCTCTGTCTTGTATTTCTCATCGAGCGGTACCTGTTCACTACCAAGGTCTATCAACAACTGGTACTTGTCCATCCAGTCGTCCAGACCACTGAACTCTTCTATAATCTCGTCTTGAATCTCGTTAATCGTCATATCTTCAATTCTTCAATTTTTCAATTCTTCAATTCTAAACAATTTGTCAGAGGGGCGCACTTTGCCTGGGACGGCAATGCTGACGCGCGTGCCCTGCTGAGCAACTTCCACTGGTCCATCATCATCGTGTATCTCATCGGCTGTGACGTACATCACCCCCGTCGTCGGACCTGTGATGAGCATCTTGTCACCCACCTTAAACGTATCAGCCTCAACAGTGAATTCCGCCACACCGAGTTTGGAATAATACTTCGTACCCTTACCGATATAGACTTTCCGCTCCGTGGCATTCGAACCGTACGTCTTGTTCCACTCGCCCATCAACTGTCCCTGATAATAGCCGTCCCAGAAGCCTCGGTTGAAGACGGTGGCAAGGCGCTGATCCCACCCGTCCTTCTTATCTTCCGTAAACGCATTGTCGAGCACAGCCTGGATGGCCTCCTTATAGCACTTCACCACGGTATAGACATATTCAGGTCCTCGCGCGCGACCCTCTATCTTAAACACGCGCACACCTGCGGCCATCATCTTATCGATAAAGCGCACTGTCTTCAAGTCCTTGGGCGACATGATATACTTATTATCAATGTCGAGTTGATACCCCGTCTCATTATCCGTAGCGGTATAACTGCGCCTGCATATCTGGATGCACTCCCCACGGTTGGCGGATCGGTTGGCAGCATGAAGCGACATATAGCATTTGCCGCTGATGGCCATGCAGAGAGCACCGTGGCAGAACATCTCTATCCGGATCTGCTCGCCCGAGGGACCGCAGATATGCTCCTCGCACACCTGACGGTAGATCTCCGCCACCTGCTCCATATTCAGTTCGCGAGCCAGCACCACGACGTCGGCAAACTGTGCATAGAAACGCAGGGCCTCGATATTCGAGATGTTCAGTTGCGTGGAGAGGTGCACCTCCTGTCCCACCTTGTTACAGTAGGTCATCACAGCCACGTCGCTGGCGATGACGGCCGAGATGCCCGCCTCCTTCGCGGCATCAATAATATCGTGCATCAGGGGAATGTCCTCACCATAGATAATGGTGTTCACCGTCAGATAACTCTTGATGCCCTGTTCTCGGCAGATCCGCGCTATCTCCTTCAGGTCGTCGATGGTGAAGGCTGAGGCGGAATGCGCCCGCATGTTCAGTTTCTCGATACCGAAATAGATACTGTCGGCACCAGCCTGGATGGCTGCTGCCAGCGACTCCCGCGAGCCTACGGGCGCCATAATCTCGTAATCCTTGATATTTTTGTCCATTGCGGCTGCAAAGGTACAATTATTTTTCGTATCTTTGCACACAAATTTCAAGAAATGAGTATAGGACAGGCAATATTCCAGCGGACGGAACTCCTCTTAGGAGAGGAGGCGATGAGGCATATCGCGGACCAGAGGGTCATCATCTTCGGGCTTATGCTGGCCAGTCTGGTGATCCGAGATGTCAGTTGTTAATATCCTAATAAACTTAAGACAAAATATGAAAGATTTTAATTATTATGCCCCGACAGAGGTGGTATTCGGAGAACAGTCGGAGGAGCAGGTGGCCCTCATGGTTAAGAAATACGGTGGTACGAAAGTGCTGGTGCACTATGGTGGACAGAGTGCCGTGCGCTCTGGTCTGCTCGACAAGATATGCGGCTTGTTGGATGAAGGCGGCATCTCGTATGTCACGTTAGGCGGCGTCGTGCCCAATCCCCGTCTGTCGAAGGCTCACGAAGGTATCGACCTGTGCCGTAAGGAAGGGGTCGATTTCATCCTTGCCGTGGGAGGCGGTAGCGTGATCGACTCCGCGAAATGTATCGCCTACGGTGTCTGTTATGAAGGTGAGGTATGGGATTTCTATCTCGGCAAGGCCACGCCGACGAAGATGCTGCCCGTAGCCTCCGTGCTGACGATTCCCGCTGCTGGCAGCGAGATGAGTGAGGCCAGTGTGATCACTAACGAGGATGGCGATGTCAAACTGGGCTATTCAAACGACATGGCCCGTCCGAAGTTTGCCATCATGAACCCCCGTCGCACCTTTACGCTGCCTCCCTACCAGACGGCAGCCGGTGTCACCGACATGATGATGCATACGATGGAGCGCTATTTCACCAAGGATGACGACATGGACCTGACCACCGATCTTGCAGAAGCGGTGCTGCGCAGGATGAAGACGGCCATCTTCGACGTACTCAAGAATCCTGAGGACTACCGCCAGCGTGCCCAGATCATGTGGGGCGGCAGTGTGGCTCACTGGGGCCTCACCGGCATGGGCGTCGAGGAAGACTGGGCTACCCACCAGTTGGAGCATGAACTGAGCGGGATGTTCGACGTCACCCATGGCGCCGGCCTGGCCGCCATCTGGCCGAGTTGGGCCCGCTACGTGATGCATGAGAACCTAAGGCGATTCGTGCGCTTTGCAGTGAATGTGATGGACGTGCCCAACGACTTTACCGACCCCGAGGGTACGGCGGTCAAAGGCATTGAGGCCATGGAACGTTTCTACCACGCCATTGGTATGCCCATCAACATCAAGGAACTCATTGGCCGTGACATCACTGACGAGGAAATCAAAGAGATGACCCGTAAGTGTAGCCGCGATTATACCGCTACCTGTGGTGGTCTGAAAGTCCTGAAAGCAGAGGATATGGAGACTATCTACAAGATGGCGCGCGGTTAAGAGGATGAAAAGAGCCATCTACATCGTCAGCCTTCTGCTCTGCATCGCCTGCACCCGACAAGAGCCCCTGCACTTCACGCACGAGGTCTTGAACCGTATGACCCCCATCAAGGATCAGGGCGACAGTCAGACCTGCTGGATATATGCCATGCTGGCTGCCATTGAGACGGAGCACCTCGCCTGGGGTGACTCCGTCAATCTCTCACCTTATTATATAGAAAGGATGATGGAGCAGGAGGCTGATGCTCCAGAGAACAAGAGGGGGATGGGCATTACGCTGATTAGTCTCATCCATAAATACGGCATCGTGGGCTACGATGCCATGCGGAACATAGAGCGTACTCCTCCCATCTGGGTGTTCATGCTGGGAGCCACCTATACGCCACAGGAGTTTGCCCGCAGTGTCTGTGCGCCTGACGAGTATATCGCCCTGACGAGTAATAGCGACGAGCCCTACTTCCAGTCGGTAGATATTGACCTGCCCGACAACTGGCTGCACCACCGTTTCTATAATATCCCAATGGACACACTACTGGCAAAGACCGAACGGGCCGTGCGCCAGCACCATGGCATCTGCTGGGAGAGCAAGAAGCATGCGATGGCTATCGTGGGCATCGCCCATGATGATGCAGGCCGGAAATACTTCGTCATGAAAAACTCCTGGGGTGCTGACGGTCCTTACAAGGGTCTCGACTATCTTTCCTTCGAGGATTTCCGCGACCAGACACTGGCCATAGAGATGACAAAAGCAGCGTATCTTTAACTACGAAATCACTTGTTCAGTTTCCAGGTGACGCCATCCTTGGTGTCCTTCACCTCGAAGCCGGCATCCTTCAGTTCGTCACGGATCTTGTCGCACGTCGCCCAGTCTTTCTCAGCCCGGGCCTTCGCACGCAGTTCAAGCACCATATCGACGACCTTGCCAAAGGCTGCCTCACGCTCCTCATTGCTGCCGGTTGAGAGTTGAGAGTTGAGGGTTGAAAGTCCGAGGATGTCGAAGACAAAGAGATGCATCGTCTCCTTCAGTTCCTTCAGGCAGTCGGCACAAATGGTAGCCTTGTGATCGACAAGTTTGTTAATCACCGTACAGGCTTCAAAGAGGTGACTGATCACCTGGGGAGTAGCGAAATCGTCGTTCATCGCGTCGTAGCACTTCTGCCGCAGGCTCTTCACCACCTTCTCCGTCTCCGCGTCACATTTATCCGTTGCCTGAACACGCTCCAAGTCACTGATGGCATTCATCAACTTCTCCAGTCCCTTCTCCGCAGCCAGCAAGGCCTCATTGGAGAAATCGACGGTACCACGGTAGTGGGCAGAGAGGATAAAGAAGCGGATGGTCATTGGCGAATAGGCCTTCTCCAGTTTCTCGTGGCTGCCAGTAAAGAACTGTTCCAGTGTGATGAAGTTACCGAGCGACTTTCCCATCTTCTGTCCGTTGATGGTGATCATATTATTGTGCATCCAGTACTTCACCGCCTGATGCCCCATTGAGGCCTGGGCCTGCGCTATCTCACACTCATGGTGCGGGAACACCAGGTCCATACCGCCACCATGAATATCGAACTCCTCACCTAAGTACTTGCGGCCCATCGCCGTACACTCACAGTGCCAGCCAGGGAAACCGTCACTCCAGGGCGACGGCCAGCGCATGATATGCTCAGGCTGTGCCTTCTTCCACAGGGCGAAGTCGGCCTGGTTGCGTTTCTCTCCCACCCCGTCGAGTTCGCGGCTCGCATCCTTGATGTTCTCCAGTGAACGACCAGACAGGATGCCGTAGTGATACTTCTTATTATAGGCCTCGATATCGAAATAGATAGAGCCATTCGACTCATAGGCAAAGCCATTGTCAAGGATCTGCTGCACCAGTTGCTGTTGCTCGATGATATGCCCTGTGGCGTATGGCTCGATACTGGGACGAAGGCATCCCAGCGCATCCATCGCCTGATGGTAGCGGTTGGTGTAGTACTGGGCTATCTCCATCGGCTCCAACTGTTCCAGACGGGCCTTCTTGGCGATCTTGTCCTCACCCTCGTCGGCATCATGCTCCAGATGACCCACGTCGGTGATGTTACGCACGTACCTTACTTTATATCCCAGATGCTTCAGGTAGCGGAACACCAGGTCGAAGGTGATGGCGGGACGGGCGTGCCCCAGATGGGGGTCGCCATAGACCGTAGGACCACAGACATACATGCCCACATTAGGTGCATGGAGCGGCTCGAAGCGCTCCTTCTGCCGCGTCAGTGTATTGTAGATAACTAATTTCGATTCCATACTTTTTCTGATTTTGACTGCAAAGGTAGTGCAAAATTTCGAGTTAGCGAAGAGAATACAAATATATTTGTAATTTTATCTCTTTTACTTTTTACTTTTTTACCCTTTTACCTTTATATATTGATACCGTATGTCTGCTTCACCTCACTCATCACGAACGTGCTCTCGATAGAGGCCAGCATCTCGATCTCCCCCAGTTTGTTGAGCACGAACTCCTGGTATTGCTTCATATCGGCAGCACGCACCTTCAACAGATAGTCGTAGTTGCCCGAGGTATTGTAGCATTCCGTCACTTCAGGGATTCTCATAATCCTGCGGGTGAAGGCATCAGCAATCTCGTGGTTGATCTGCTTCAACTTCACCTTGCAGAACACCTGCAGCCCTTGTCCAAGTTTCTCCGGGTCGAGCACGGCGATATACTTCTTGATGTACCCCTGCCGCTCCAGCCGCTTCTGGCGCTCAAAGACCGGTGTGGGGGTCAGGTGTACGGCATCTGCCAGTTCCTTGGTGGTCAACTTGGCATTCCGTTGGAGTGCCTTGAGTATCTGGATATCAGTCTCATCTAATGTTTCCATACGTTTTTGGAATATAATTCTTTCTTCGGTGCAAAATTAGGGATTTTTTCTGAATTTAGCAAGTATTATGGACGATTTTAAGCAACTAACCAAGCACAGCATCATTCCTCGGTCAGAATTTTTTTCTATCAGAAGTTCATAGACCGCCCCGAAAAAGAATATATACACATGGTTTGTGTCTATAATTAGAAATATCTTCTGTATTCTAACCAAAATTTGGTAGATATTTCTAAACTTCGTACCTTTGCAACGTCAAAAGTAATCAAATTAGTAACAAAATAAAAGAAAGGAAAAGATTATGAGTAAGAAGAATTACCGTTTTGAGACACTGCAACTCCATGTAGGCCAGGAACAGGCCGACCCTGCAACTGATTCACGCGCGGTACCTATCTATCAGACCACGAGTTATGTATTCCACAACTCCCAGCATGCCGCCGACCGTTTCGGGCTGCGCGATGCAGGTAATATCTACGGTCGTCTGACCAATTCGACACAGGGTGTCTTCGAAGACCGCGTGGCAGCCCTTGAGGGTGGTGTGGCCGGTCTGGCCGTCGCCTCTGGTGCCGCTGCCATCACATACGCCCTGCAGAACATACTCGGTGCAGGCGATCATATCGTGGCTGCCGACAACCTCTATGGCGGTTCATATAACCTGATTACGCATACGCTGGCTACTCAAGGTATTACCAACACCATCGTCAATGTGAATAATCTTGCTGCACTCGAAGCAGCCATCAAGCCCAATACGAAGGTGGTGTTTGCAGAGACTTTCGGCAACCCCAACAGCGACGTTCTGAACATCGAGGCTGTGGCTGAAGTGGCTCACAAGCACAATATTCCCCTGATCATCGACAACACCTTCGGCACACCATATCTGATTCGTCCGCTGGAGCACGGAGCAGACATTGTGGTACACTCTGCCACCAAGTTCCTCGGCGGTCATGGTACCAGTTTAGGCGGTGTCATCGTCGATGGCGGCAAGTTCGACTGGAAGGCCAACGCCGACAAGTTCCCGACACTCGCCAAGCCCGATCCCTCGTATCACGGCATCGTCTTCGCCGACGCTGTAGGTGCTGCAGCCTTCGTCACCCGCATCCGTGCCGTCATCCTGCGTGACACTGGTGCCACCATCTCTCCGTTCAATGCCTTTATCCTGCTGCAAGGTGTCGAGACACTGAGCCTGCGTGTAGAGCGCCATGTGGAAAATGCCTTAAAGGTCGTGGATTTCCTCGCCAACCATCCGAAGGTAGCCAAGGTGAACCATCCTGCCCTCGCGAGTCACCCTGACCATGCCCTCTATCAGAAATACTTCCCGAAAGGCGGCGGTTCTATCTTCACCTTCGAGATCAAGGGCGGACAGGAAGAGGCATGGAAGTTTATCGACGCCCTGCAGATATTCTCACTGCTGGCCAACGTGGCCGATGTGAAGAGTCTGGTCATCCACCCCTATACGACAACCCATTCGCAACTCTCCCCAGAGGAACTGGCAGAACAGCATATCACACCCTCTACCGTTCGTCTGAGCATCGGCACCGAGCATATTGACGATATCCTCGACGATCTAAGGCAGGCACTTGACAAGATTTAAGCAGATGCGATGGGAAAGTATATCTTAGCAGACAATCAAGAACTGACTCGCTTCGCACTGGAGAGTCTGATTCGGTCATCATCCGAATCAGACATCTTCAGGGTCAGCGACAAGGCCGGACTCGTTCAGGCGCTGAAGGAGCATGAGAATGCCGTGGTACTACTCGACTATACGCTGTTCGACTTTACCGACGAGGATCAACTCCTGATTATCGCTGAACGCTTTGCCCTGTCACAGTGGATTCTGATCAGCGACGAACTGGCTCCTCAGTTTCTGCGACGCGTGGTATATGCTTCCCACCAATTCAGCATCGTCTTCAAAGACGGTCCGCTGAAGGATCTCCGCGATGCCCTGGATGCCGTGAACCGCCACGGACGACACATCAGTCAACAGGCATTGGAGGTGATAATCCATCATCAACAGGAAGAAGAGGAGCACCCCAGTATCCTGACAGAGACTGAGATAGAAATCGTAAGGGCCATCGCCCAGGGCAAGACCACTAAGGAGATTGCCAATGAGCGCTTCTCAAGCGTCCACACCATCACCACCCATCGCAAGAACATCTTCCGCAAACTGGGTGTCAACACCGCCCATGAGGTCATCAAGTACGCCTTGCGTGCCGGACTGGTCGATTCGTCAGAGTTCTATATTTGATCAGACTACGAATTCTACGAATTACACGAATTATCAGCCTGTTTAAAATAATTCGATAAATTCGTGTAATTCGTAGTCTTTATATTATAATATACTGTTCTTGATATCCTCCAATAAGTCCTCGCCGGCTTCGAGGCCGATGCTGAGCCGTACCGTCGTGTCAAGCACGGACATTTCCGCGCACTGTTCGGCGGTGAAGAGTCCGAAGATGGTTGAGGCAGGATGGATGGCCAGCGACTTGCGGTCGAAGAGGTTCGTCGCACGCCGGATCACCTTCAACTTGTCGATGAATGCCCATGCAGCCTCCTTCGATTCGAGATCGATGGTGAAGACCGCACCTGGCAGTGGGCCGAACTGCTTTTTCGAGAGTTCGTAGAAAGGATTATTCTCAAGTCCGGTATAGTTTACGCGCTTGATCTCTGGCAGTTGCTGGCACTGCCTGGCCAGCCACAGCGTGGTCTCTGCCTGACGACGGAAACGGATGTCGAGCGTGTCAAGGCCAAAGGTTTCCATATAGGCCGCCTGTGGTGTCATCAGACCGCCAAGATTCGTAATCAATTCAGTCTTCACACGGGCTGTAAAGGCCAGTTTCTTCCCAACCTTCTTAGTACGTGCCTGGAGGACTGGCGATGGCGACTGGCTCCAGTCGAACTGTCCGTAGTCGATGAGCAGACCACCAAGGCCTGTGCCGCCACCGGAGATATACTTCGTGCTCGACACTACCTCGATATCCACGCCGAAGTCAACGGCACGGAAGGTAGAAAACGGCACAATGGTCGTATCTGCAATCAGTGGCACCCCGGCCCTATGGGCGATGTCGGCCAACTGTCGGATGTCAGCCACGAAGAGTTGCGGATTGGTGATGATCTCGAAGAACAGGGCGCAGGTCTTGTCGTCAATCAGGGCCTCCACTTCCTCTGGCTTCGTGAAGTCGGCAAAGCGCGGTTCCACGCCGAACGCGCCCAGCGTGTCGCGGATCAGCGAGACAGAGTTGCCAAACAGATGTTTCGAGGCCACGATATTCAGGCCTGCGGCACTGACAGCCGTCAGGGCATAGTGGATGGCGGTCATTCCCGTGTTGAGAGCGGTCACGCTCACGGCACCCGTCAGT
>OCTW011616247.1_pt1 | contig 75120 bp, 50 predicted proteins | sample 1539671 | NCBI WGS metagenome assembly OCTW01 (sample SAMN02144230, study PRJEB22623) | gut metagenome | biome: sheep rumen | host: Ovis aries | place: New Zealand | reverse complement strand
CCTGATCGCCGACGGCAAGATCAAGCCCTTCATCATCGTGATGACCTACGGCATGACCAACGACATCAAGTTTGGCGGTCTGCAGCAGTTCACTGCCAAGGAGTTTGAGACGGTGCTCGTCGATGAGTTGATCCCCTACATCGAGAGTCATTTCCAGACCTATACCGACAAGGCCCATCGCGCCATGGCCGGTCTGTCGATGGGTGGCATGGAGACCAAGACCATCACCCTCCGCCGTCCGGAGGTGTTCGCTTACTACGGCCTGCTCAGTGGCGGCCAGTATGCACCCAGCGACATCAAGGACAAGAACCAGGTGAAGATGATTTTCCAGAGTTGCGGAAGCAAAGAGCAGCCCGATGCCATCAAGTCGTCGGTGGAGGCACTGAAAGCAGCAGGATTCAACGCCCATGGCTATATCTCAGAAGGTACGGCCCATGAGTTCCTGACCTGGCGCCGCAGCCTTTACCAGATGGCCCAGTTGCTGTTCAAATAACGCCAGACCCATATTAATTTCATGCTAACTTATCAATATATATTATTTTAGAAAATCGTTTTGCCGGCCATCGTCCTCCCAACCCCAAGGGAGGCGATGGCCTTTGTTTTTTTTCGGATTACCTTATAAACTGACTGATATGCGAAAGAATCTTTTCATTACAATCTTATTGGCCGTGGGCAGTGTATGCGTTGCCCTTGGCCAGTCCTATCCTTATCAGGACCCCAGCCGCAGTGCTCAGGAGCGCGCCAAGGACCTTTGCAGCAGGCTCACGCTCGAGGAGAAGGCACAGTTGATGCTCGACGAGAGTCCGGCGATACCCCGTCTGGGCATACGCAAGTTTTTCTGGTGGAGTGAGGCCCTGCACGGAGCCGCCAATATGGGCAACGTGACCGTCTTCCCCGAACCCGTCGGCATGGCATCGTCATTCAATCCCGAACTGCTTTATCGGGTGTTTGACGCCACGAGTACCGAGTTCCGCGCCCAATACAATCACCGGATGCTCAACGGCGGCGAGGATGAGAAATTCCACAGTCTCTCGGTTTGGACCCCCAATGTCAATATCTTCCGTGACCCGCGATGGGGCAGGGGACAGGAGACGTATGGCGAGGATCCCTACCTTACGTCGGTCATGGGCACCCAGGTCGTGCGTGGCCTCCAGGGACCAGAGGATGCCAAATACCGCAAGTTGTGGGCCTGTGCCAAGCACTATGCCGTGCACAGTGGTCCGGAATGGTCGCGTCACACCGTCAACTTAGAGAATGTGTCACCCCGTGATTTCTGGGAAACCTATATGCCAGCCTTCAAGACCCTGGTGCAGGATGCCAAGGTGCGCGAGGTGATGTGTGCCTACCAGCGTCTCGACGACGACCCCTGTTGCGGCAATGCCCGTCTGCTCCAGCAGATCCTGCGCGACGAGTGGGGATTCAAATATCTCGTGGTGAGCGACTGCGGTGCCGTGTCGGATTTCTACACCAGCCACAAGAGTTCGTCGGATGCCGTGCATGCGTCCGCCAAGGCCACCCTGGCCGGAACCGATGTGGAATGCGGCTACGGCTATGCCTATAGAAGCATCCCCGAGGCTGTGCGCCGCGGTCTTATCAGTGAGAAGGAAGTCGACAAGCATGTCGTCCGTCTGCTGGAAGGCCGTTTCGACCTCGGTGAGATGGACGACCCCTCACTGGTGGAATGGTCGAAGATTCCCTATTCGGTGATGGATTGCAAGGCCCACCGTCAGTTGTCGCTCGACATGGCTCGTCAGTCGATCGTGCTGCTCCAGAACAAGGGAGGTATTTTGCCCTTGTCCAAAGGCAAAGAGAAGATCGCTGTCATAGGTCCGAATGCCGACGATGCCCCGCTGATGTGGGGTAACTACAATGGCATGCCCAACCACACCGTGACCATTCTCGACGGCATTAAGACGAAGCAGAAGAATCTCACCTATCTGCGGGGCTGCGATCTCACTTACGACAAAGTGATGGACTGTCTCATGGCTTCGCAGTGCGCCATTGGCGGCAAGAAGGGCCTGCGTGGTACGTTCTGGAACAACACCGGAATGTCGGGCAAGCCCGTCACCACGCAGTATTACACCACACCTTTGGCTGTCACCACAGCTGGCATGCATGTTTTCGCTCCCGGCGTGAGAATCGAGGATTTCTCCGCCAAGTATGAGACGGTGTTCACTCCGAAGGAATCGGGCGAGTATGTGGTCAACGTGGAAGGTTGCGGGCATTTCGAACTCTATGTCAATGGCGAGCAGAAAGTCAGGCAGCACACCTGGCGTACCACCCCCACCCGTACCGTCATCCAGGCAGAGAAAGGCAAGGACTACAACATCGAGGTGCGTTTCCAGTTTGTCAAGACCTGGAACGCCAACCTGAAGATCAATGTCGCCAAGGAACTTCCCATCGACTATGATGCGCTCATCGGCCAGTTGCAAGGCATCGACAAGGTCATCTTCGTGGGAGGCATCTCCGCTGGACTGGAAGGTGAGGAGATGCCCGTGGAGATCGATGGTTTCAAGGGCGGCGACCGCACGCATATCGAACTCCCCATGGTGCAGCGCAATTTCCTCAAGGCCCTCAAGAAAGCAGGCAAGACCGTCATCTTCGTCAACTGCTCTGGTTCGGCTATTGCCCTGAAGCCCGAAAGTGAGATCTGCGATGCCATCGTGCAGGTATGGTATCCCGGACAGGAAGGCGGACTGGCTGTGGCCGACGTGCTCTTCGGCGATATCAATCCGAGTGGCAAACTGCCCGTCACGTTCTATAAATCATCCGACCAGTTGCCCGATTTCGAAGACTATTCGATGCGCGGCCGCACTTACCGCTATTTCAGCGATCCGCTGTTTGCTTTCGGCTACGGACTGAGCTATACCCAGTTCCAGATCGGTGAGGCCACGGCATCACGGGCAGGTGAGAACCTCCAGCTGACCATACCTGTGACCAACACCGGAAAGCGTGACGGCACCGAGGTGGTGCAGGTCTATCTCCGCGACCTCTCCGATCCCGATGGCCCTATAAAGTCGCTGCGCGCCTTCCAGCGAGTCGACGTGAAGGCAGGCCAGACCGTCAATGCCCAACTGTCGCTCACGCCCCAGTCGTTTGAGTTCTTCGATACGGAGACCAACACCATGCGGGTGAAGCACGGTCAATTCGAGCTGTTCTATGGCAACAGTTCGCAGGACAAGGATCTGCGCAAGATGACTGTTTCTAATCCATAAGAAAGATAAAAAAAAACTAAGAATCACCCGGAAAAGCCCTGTTCTCCGGGTGATTCCTTAATTTTGCAACATTATCTTTTATTATCCAAACCCGATGTTACGTAGATTGATGTTGCTGAACCTGCTTTTTCTCTCACTGATGAGTCAGGCTCAGATGATTCCGACGGGAGGTGCTCCACAGAACTCCAAGGACTCCACGAGTCAGGATGTGAAACGAACCATCCAACTTTATGGCAGTGCCTACGACTCCTTCACCAAGGTCGCCCTGTCGCCCCATATCACCCTCATGACCTCCGACTCCACGGTGATCGACACCGTCAAATGCATGGTATGGAGCTGGGGAACGAGTAATTCCTATTATGAGTTCTATGTGCCCCGCAAACCGCAGCATTTTATTCTCAAGGCCACACTGGAAGGTTATCACGACACCTTCCTCAACTATGATATGAAGTATATCGCCCGTAACAGGGAGTTTGAGCTGCCCCCAATCCTGATGAAGAAAAAGGCAGAGGAGGATGACATCTTCAAAGAGCATGATCTGGAAGGGGTAGTCGTCACAGGCACAAAGGTGAAGATTGCCTATCGGGGAGATACCGTGGTCTACAATGCCTCGGCTTTCAACCTGCCTGAAGGTTCGATGCTTGACGGATTGGTGAGGGAGATGCCGGGAGCCGAACTCAAGGACAACGGCGACATCTACGTCAACGGCAAGAAGGTGGATTACCTGACGCTCAACGGCAAGGACTTTTTCAAGGGCAACAACAAGGTGATGCTCGATAATCTGCCTTATTATACGGTGCAGAGCGTGGAGGTGTTCGATAAGAGCAGCGAGACCAGCCAGTGGAAAGGAGAGGAAACCGGCAAGAAAGACTATGTGATGGACGTGAAGCTCAAACGTGAATACAACCGTGGCGTGCTGGTCAACACCGAGGCCGGCGTGGGCACAGATGACCGTTTCCTGGCCCGCCTCTTCAGTCTCTACTATACCGATCACACCCGTCTGTCTGTCTTTGGCAATACCAATAACATCAACGAGGAACGCAAACCCGGCTATGAGGGAGAGTGGACTCCATCGAACATGCCGCAGGGTTTGCGCAGTGTCCGTCAGGTGGGAGTCAATCTGACCACCGAGGACCAGGACAAAAACGTCGAGGATCGCATGGATGCCACGGTGCAGTGGAGTGACGTCGACAATGAGACACGCACCACAAGTGAGCGTTTCGCCGACGAAGGTAGCATCTTCAGCGGATCCAAATCGGTCAACCGCCAGAAGGATGTGAGACTCAACGTGAACAACATGCTGATCGTCAACAAACCCTTCAAACTGCAGTCGAGCCTCAGTCTCAATTACTCGGACGGCAAGAACAATAGTGAGAGCCGTGACTCCACCTTCCGTGATCAGCTCATCAACATGACCCGCAACGCCTCGCTCAACAAATACCGCTCTTTCTCCACCAACGGCCATCTGGAATGGTTCAAGAAACTGCCTTGGGGCGACAACATCTCCGTGGAGGCCAATGGCAGCTATACATCGACGAAACCCTCAGAGTCGTTCAGCTATAACATCACCAATTTCATGCAGACCGGGCAAAGCGACCTGCGCCGCTACTACACCGATAACCAAAGCCATGGATATGGTTATCAGGCCATGTTGCAATACACGATCCATTTGCTCAACGACTGGTCGATCAATCCATCGGTGGGCTTCCAGCAGGATTACCAGTCGAATCGCAACATGAATTACCGGCTCGATTGGTTGGGCACCCTTGAGGGAATGCCCCAATACAATCATGTAGACCTCTCAACCCTCGAGGATGACAACCGTCTGTTGGGATGGCTGCCGTCAAACGATGTGCTTGTAGACCTGTTGGACTCAGAGAATTCCACCTCGCACAACAGGCTTTCGCGCAGTTATACCGGACAGCTCACCCTCTATCGAGAGTTTGGCAAGGGCAATGGGTGGTTTGATCTCTCCCTGCCGCTCCGGAAGATTGATGAGCGGATGCACTACACCCGTCATACACTCGACACCATCGCCACCCGATCCGACGTGCTCTTCAATCCCCGGATCAGTTTCTATACCTGGGGGAAACAATCCAAGATGCTGTATTACCAGATGTCTACCACTCGTCCTGATTTCGCCTCCCTGATGCCCTATGATGACACCACCAATCCCCTGTCACGGCGCATCAGCAACCCTGATCTGAAAAACACCACGACACACATGCTCTATGGCTATATCATGCACGTCAGCGATTCCACCTCGGCACGCATCTATGCTTCGGCCAACGCCTCGCTCGTGCGCAATGCCATGGGTAATCGCACCATCTACGACCCGCAGAAGGGTGCTTACACTTTCAAACCCGACAATGTGAACGGCAACTGGAACAGCATCTTCCAGGTGGGGTATGAACGGCCGATAGACAAGAAGAAACTGCTCACGCTAAACCTGTCGACGGAGGTGTCTTATGCTCACAGTGTGGATTTCGGCATGATTGTGGCAGGCCTGTCCAGTGCAGATGATTATTCAAAGGTCAATACCACCAACATCGGAGAGTCACTAAGCTTGAAATTTCAGAAAAACGCCCTCACCCTTACCCTCGACGGCGATGTCAGATGGCGTCATTCAAAAGGTTCCCAAGAGAATTTTGAGACCATCAATGCGTGGGACTACAATTACGGTTTGTTGGCGAAATACACCATCCCCTTGCTGAAATTGGATGTAGCCACCGACATGAAGATGTTCAGCCGCAGGGGTTACAACAGCAATTTGATGAATACCGACGACCTGGTATGGAACGCATCCATCGCGCGCTCATTCCTGAAAGGCAAAATGACAGCCAAGATCATGGCTTTTGACATACTCCATCAGTTGTCGTCGACGCAATACAGCGTCAATGCCCAAGGCCGCACTGAGACGTGGCGCAACTGCATTCCCCGGTATGCCATGCTGACCTTGGCCTATAAATTTCAAAAGATGCCAAAGAAAAAAATGCAAAAAAACGTGAATTTAATTGGAGGTAACTGAAAAATGACTATATTTGCAGTCCCCAATGAGACTATCCGTCGTTTTTTCAGGCGAGAAAGGCGTGGAAAAGTTCGTCTGGGTATCACATAAGCTACTGGTTTCCAGTATTATGCAACTAAATGGGGTTGACTGGATTTGACAGCAAGCTGAGATGGTACGTAAGCACGCGGAGTGACGGCTGTAAACTCCTTAATCCATTCGGTCAAAAAATTAATTGGCAACAATGAGTATGCTCTCGCTGCCTAATCGAAGTATAGTAGATTACTGGCTCAATCCCGTCACCAGGTGACAGGACGAGACGTCGCTCCGAGGATGTTGTTCCGAATCTGAGGATCCAGCGGCGCAGGAAAATCGGGAATAGTCACGTCAAGCCCCGTTGTCGTGATGAGATTCAGGGGATAAGGCTCCAGTTGGTGGTCCAGGTCTTGCTGTAGCACGAAAATCAAAGTCTGGAATAAGCGTGTAGAAAGCGTATGGTTTCCTTGTTTGGACGCGGGTTCGATTCCCGCCAGCTCCACAACCTATCAATGATCAAGTCGCTAACCCACAACGGGTTGGCGACTTTTTTAGTGTCTGCATCCCCATGCATATTAGTTTTGGGGGGACAGATGGGGCGCATAGCACCTGTTTTCGTCCTCTATCCGTCAGCAGGGTTCGTACAAAAAAAGATAGAAAAACGGTCATTCTGTCGTGCCATACTCGTAGGTCTGCAGGTAGGCTTTGGCGAGCATACCGAGGGCAGCCTTCTTGGTGGGTGTGGTGCAAGTGGCGTCGGTGCCCTTCTGCAGCCACTCCACGGCATACTCCAGGTCGGGAAGGATGATGTCCTTGTAGACCTGCAGCGGTTCGGTGCGGGTAGGTGCGTAGACCGTAGCGGTAGGCGGTTCGGTGATGACCGTCACGGCACCAAACTGCTCCACGGCATTGAAGTAGTACATGGCGCGCATGAAGCGAGCGATCGCCACTTGGTAGTTGCGCTCTGCCTCGGTCTTGAAAGGCACCTTGTCGGCCTTGGTGATGGCGATGTTGCAAGCACCGATACCATCGTAGATACAGTTCCACATATTGGCCGTATGGGTGATGTTGGGCGATGCTCCGGCGTCGAACCAGAAATACTGCGTGTATGAAGAGTTGATGTTAGCACGGTAGGTCCACAGGTCAGTGTCACCCTCTGTGTACATCATATGGAACTCCTTTGTAATTATGTAAGTCCCTGACAGTCAATGACGATTGAAAATGCTCCATTTTAAACGGTACAAATTTTTATTACCCGATAATGGATTCTTTGTTGTCGCTCTGTTGAATTTTTTGACAATCATGAAGCAGTCGGGAGGCAACAATGTTTAAGATTTGGTTAAGATTGTTTAACTACCCAGTATATCTCTAAAATGGGGTGAAAAAGGCCTTCTTGTACCACCATTGTACCTCGCCCCTCTCAAAAGCCCATAAATAAAGGGGAAATGATAATTCTTTTCCAATTCACAAGTAAGACAAACGACAGCGGCATCTACATCACTAACGGCAAAAAAGCGTGATTAAGTGAGAAAAAAACAACCTTGCTTAGGCTTCGTTATGAAAAGAACATAAAATATAGTTTTCTTCTTCCTTTTTTCTCTTTTTTGCAAAAAAGATGTATATTTGCAGTGTGTTAACAATCAACATGTCTGAATATGAACACGCAAGCAATATGTAAGGCTATTGCCAACTACCGGCATAAAACCATCCAGCAAAAAAACAGTCCGGAATCCTTTTGGGGATTTACGGATTGTGTCGTTAGTGTTCCTGTTCCTGCTCAGGAACAATGATTTTCATTCTCATGTAAATTCGCCTATGTACGAAGGCGATGAATCTGCGAGGCGTCTCCCATCCCGGAAGTCCATCCTCTATTTGACGTCCTGTCACTTTCAGGCTACTGTCATGCCGGATTATACCGTCACCAGTGTCCACCTTCCGTGATGAGTGAGGAAGTCAATTCTGACCCATGTCCTTATACCGACAGGTTTGCCTTTTGACATGCGCAGAACCCTTCTTCCCTCGTCAACCTTGACCCGACTGCCTCGGCTCAAGATTTTCACGTCATTGATTTCATCATGCATTTTTGACATGTATCAACAAGTTAATGGATTAAACCATGATACAATTCACGTAGGAATACATTTCTATTCCAAGATGAGAGTGCACCCACATGTGAGTGATGATTTGCCCTTGGTATGCCTTGAACGTAAACGCCTGGCGCCTGCAGGGCTTTCTCGGCCGCATCCTCCACGCATAGAGGATGCTCACATTGCTGACATTCTCTCATCATCATGTAATTTCACTCATATAACTTTGTCGCTTTTTGTAATTTCTGGTGCAAAGGTAGGCGCCAAATGCGCAGGATTACTGCGCAGATGAAAAAAAATATTTGGGTAATACTGTTTTTTTTGGTTTTCGAGCTAGGGTGTCCAATTTGTTGCTCCTCTATTAAGCGGTGGAGGGGAGTCGCTACTCACGGCCATTTACATCCATCACCCACAAAAAGAATTGGATATCTATTTTGACACACCTTCTATATTTGTCATCTCTTCAGCTTGCACACAATCCGCTGCAAATCGAAATAAAGAGACTTTGATTTACCATATAAATGAAAGAAAATCGTTACATTTAAAAAAAATATGTATATTTGCAGCGGGATTCAGCAAGAAACGCACTCTTGTGTACATGCCCATTCTACAATCAAGAAACCAGCGATGATAAAAATAAAATTTACCAATCATTTTGAAGCCAAAAATCAATCTATCAGTATGAAAAGAGCAATAGCTATGGTCTTTGTTGCCTTAATGATGTCCATCAGCGCACATGCGCAGAAGATACAGGTCTTGGATGCGGATGGCAATGCTATTCCGTTGGTAAGTGTATTGACTGAAGACGGCGTGCTTATAGGTACTACAGACATCAATGGTACATTGGCCAATGTGAAGGGAGCGGCGAAGGTGGCCCTGACACACTTGGCTTATAAGCCTCAATTGGTCAGCGTTGCATCGCTGACCGACGGACGTGTCACGATGGAGAGTGTGGATTACGGACTGGCAGAGGTCGTCGTCAAGCCCAAGCCCTATCTCTACACGGAATACTACTACCGCGCCTTTTTCTACATCGGCGACTCGCTTCGAGCCTACGGTGGAGGCATCGTGCCAGTGGCCTATGAGGTCAAGAACAACTATAAGGCCAAGATACGCTTCGTCTCATCCCGTGGCGCCTTTGCCAACAAGGCCCCAGGTTGGCATGGCTCAGGCATGGAGAATCAAGTGGAAAATTCGATAAAGAATACCTATAAGCAACCATTTGAGAAATGGCATAAGCTCAAAAGGGCACAGGAAGAGTATCGCTTCACAATGGTGAGTGACGGCCCCAACCGCTGGCGTGTTGAGATTCCCACAAACGAGGTGGTAGGACAGGTCATTCACTCAGGCAATCTGACCCGTACGACGATTGATGCGTCACGGGTGCAGATGTACGCAGACGAGGTGCACGGTAGGGAGAAACAGTTGAAGAAAGACCAGGAAGTAAACTATCAATACAAATACGTTTCTATCTTTAAGTTGGATGATGAAGAGGACACCCCTGACATCACTCGTCATGTGATGACCATGAACCAATGGGAGCGGGACACTGATAAGGGCCGTGAAATAAAAATCTACTACATTTACACCACCGGCCATAGTTATATGGATGAGGACGAATACAAGGCTCGTAGTAAGGAACTGAACGAGGGGCATTCCTGTGACATGACACTCACCGAACTCCAAGAGTACGAGCGAAACCACAACATTCCAGACCTCTCTTCCGAGCAGTTGCAGGCCATCAAGGGGTTGAAGAAAGGCCAGGGAAAATAGCAAAATCAATCAGACAGACCTAAAGGACAACGGCCCCTGGAATAATGAAGAAGACGATTCTGACAAGGATGCCATCAAGCAGAATTTGATCCCGGAAGAGGTGACGGCTGCCCAGACCAGCAGTCTATGAGCAACATAGTTTAAGAATTGGTTAAGATTGTTTAACTGCCCAACAAGCATTAAGAAAATCGCGGCAGTTCTATGAGGAATGGGCACCATCACTCAGGCTGAGGTATTAAGTTTAATGAATTCATAGCAGCTTACACTTTTTACTTTCAAAAGTAAAAAATGGCAAGAAAATTTGATTTTTCAAAGTAAAAAACATATCTTTGCGCCATATATTTTTTGAAACATTGACGATTCATTTGGCAAACAAATCGTCCATCATCACTTCGCTGTTGACAATACTCTTATCTTGACCATTAGCTACACCGAAAGTCGTAACAAATGTATGGACGAGCGACTTCGTAGTCTTAGTCTTTTCTTGGAATATATCCATTCGTTTCCGAAGAAACTGTTCATAACTGTCAGTGATGCGATAAGGTTTTACAGAGAATTTCATCTCACATAGGTTGATGAATCTGTCCCCTCTATCTATCAACAAATCTATTTGCGCTCCTTTCTCTTTTTTATCTTCTTTCTTCTTTGTTTTGGGTGGTGTATACCTCCATGATGAAGCTGCAGTAGAAATGCCCGATATGCCTAATTTATATTTTATTTGAGTCAAATGCATAAAACAGACAAGTTCAAACGACAAACCTTGCCATGCACAAACAGAAGGAGATTGGAAATTATGACTCCACCACTCTTCATCCTGTGCATTAAAGCTATCGATAAACCTATAATAAAACAACGTATAGAAATCCACCAAACGATAAATAGCTCCCTTCGATTTGTTGCCAAATTGGGAATAACGTAGAATAAAGTCGCTACGTTCCAGATTCCGTAGGACTGTGGACAGAACAGATTTGTCCATTCCTGTCCCATTTTCTATCTCCTCACGTGTCATACCGTCACGAGTGCCATTCAGGAGAGTAACTACACTTTTGTATTTTTCTGTGTTTGTAAACAAAGCGTTGAACAACTCGTCGAACTCGGTTCTAAGTTCCCCGTTTTTGCGGAAGAACAGACGGTCGACATTCTGTACGAGGCTTTCTTTCAAGTTTAGCAAACTATAGTAAAAAGGTATGCCACCGATTATCATATACGCCTGAAGCATTTGATAACGATCCCATGAACCACCACGACTTTTAATATATGTTTCCACCTCATGCAATGAAAATGGGCGTACATAGATATTGTTGGTGATTCGTCCATGAAGTCCGCCTTGGTTCTCTACGAGTTTGTCCATCATCCATGATGTTGAGGAGCCACTGGCAACAAACATAATGTCACGACGACGCGCGGCCCAACCGTTCCAAAAAGTCTCCAAAGCCTCTACGAATTCTGATTGTGGAGTGTCTATCCAGGGCATCTCGTCGAAAAACACCACCTTTCGCTTATCCTCAGGCAGGCCTTCAATATACTCCTCCAAAGCATCAAAAGCATCATCCCAACTTGAGAACTTCGGCTGGAGATGCAGATGAGCATATTTCTTTAAGGCCTTTGCAAAATTTCGTAATTGTTTGGATTTTGAAAGGCGATGTCCACCAACATATGAGAAATCATATTCATAATTGAAGAAATTGTCCACAAGGTACGTTTTACCCACACGACGGCGACCATAAACAATCACGAACTCTGAACGGTCGGACTCAAGACTGCGACGTAATTCCGCCATCTCATATTCACGACCAATGACTAGATTCCTTTTCATTTCCACTATGAATTATTCTCTGCAAAAGTATCAATAATAAATGACTAAAACAAGAAAAGTGTGAGCAAATCTTCAAAAATCATATATTTCATATTCGATTTTTGAAGATTTGCTCATACTTTTCAATTTTGGGGAACGAAAACAGAGATTATCGGGGACGCAGTTCTTATTGATTTTATTTCGAGGAATGCATTCCCGAAATCTCCGCGATGCTAATACTTTTTCCAAAAATTCAAGTCCATATGGAACTCAGTTCCGTAGAGGTGTCGCTCCATTCCGAAGAAAGTCTGGTTGACCAGTGCGGAGTAGGTTTCCTCTGAAGTGGCGAGGTTGTCCATGGTGAATCCGCCGGGGTTGGTCTCGTCGAGCGAGCATCCGCTCACCGAGAGCAGGGTTGCCGTCATCGTTGCAGACAGCAGGATATTTTTGATTTTGGTTTTCATATTTACTGTCCTCCTTTGATTAGAATGTGATGTTAACACCAAACACGAACTGCTTGTAGGTGGGGAAGGCGTCGGCTCCGCCCATTTCGGGGTCGGTGCCCTTCAGCTGTCTCTCAGCGCAGATGATCCAGGGGTTGTAGGCAGTGAAGTAGAACCTGCATTTCTCGATGAGGGCATGACGGGTGAGGGCATTGGGCAGGGTGTATCCGAAGGTGATGTTCTTGATTTTGAAGAACGATCCGTCGAAGATGCGGAGTGAGGTGATGCCGATGCTCTGGTCGTCGCCTGAGCCCGGAGCGGGAAAGTAGGCGCCCTGGTTGTTCTCCGTCCAGTAGTCAGCACCGGCTATCTGGTTTTCGGTGATGGCCGACTTGGCCGTATAGAATCCGATCAGTTTGCTCGAGATGGTCTGTCCCAGGCGTGCCATCGCATAGATGGTGAGGTCGAAGTTCTTGTAGGTGAAGGTGTTGTTCAGACCGAGGATCCAGTTGGGGTTCTGGTGGCCCAGCACTTGGCGGTCTTGCTTGTCGCTGTACTTATGCTTGCCTTCGTCGGTGGTGCCGTCTTCGTTGACCACAGGCACCGTCTCGATCTTCACCCATCCCGGTTTCACGCCATAGGTGTTGAGTTCATCCTGCGAGGCGTCGGTGCCCCAGATGCCGGCATACTTGTAGTCGTAGACCGACTTGATGGGATGTCCCTCGAAGAGTCCCTCGTTCACGAGGTCGCCGTCGGGCAGTTTGTCGATGCGCTCGAGCTGCCATGTGGCGGTGAGTGCGGTGCTCCAAGTGAAGTCTTTGGTGATGATGTTGCGGCTGTTGGTTTTTGACACCGTTTCCCCATTCGTCTTTTCGTACCATGAAACGTGGTATTATCACGTTTTTACGGCACTGTTATTCAACTATCTGAAGTAGTTAAGAAGTCAGAAGTTAAAGAAGTCAAGCCATGTGCAATTTGGTACACCATATCCTCAGCGAACTCCCTGTAGTTTTATGATGGCATAGGAAGTGGCGGGCATGTGGATGGTCATATTGCCCGTCTTCTTGTTGTGCTCGATGCCAAAGGTGTCGCCAGCGAGAAGCCTTGTCTTCTTGTATGACACATTGAGATGGAACGTAGCGTCGGAAGCCTCGGCTCTGGGGTTGAGCATCACGAGCACGACATCCTTGCCTGCTGCACGGGCATAGACGAAAGGATAGACCGAGGAGGCATCATCACTGTCAGCCGAAGGGTAGACCGGTACGAACTCCGCATAATTGGCAAGAGCCGGTTCGCTATGGCGAAGGGCGATCAGGCGGCGGGTCTTGTTGAGCAGTGAGTTGGGGTCTTTCTCTTGTGCTGCCACATTGGGAGCGTCGGGCGACGGATCGACAGGCAAGTAGAGGCTGGCGGCATCGGCAGTAGAGAAGCCGAGGTTCTTGCCGCTGTTCCATTGCATGGGTGTACGGGCACCATTGCGCGGCTGGTAGGCACCTTCCACCTGTGGCCAGTCTTTGGGCAACTGCTTCATGCCGATCTCATTGCCGTAATAGAGGAAGGGCACACCGGGCATTGTGAATCCGAATGCATAGATGATCTCCAGCTCCTTGTCAGTGCGGTGGTTGCCAAGACGTGCGTTGTCGTGGTTGCCCAGAGGCAGGCTGATATATCCTTTGCCCACGGTCTTCTGGTATTGGTCCATATAACTTTTGAGGAAAGCCCTGATGTCGCCTTTGCCCTCAGCGTCGAAATAGCTGTGGCCTTCGCTCACGCCGTTGAGGATGCGCCAGCTCTCTTTCTGGAAAAGATCGTTGTAGCCGTTGAACCAATGGAAGAAATCGACATGGAAACAGTCGTCAAGGGCATCGGCGGGGTATGACCATTCGGCCACCATGAATCCCTGAGGATATTCTTTCTCCAGCAGTCGCCGTATCTCGCGCCAGAAGAGTTTTGTGGCGTTCTCATTGGTATTGAAGAACTGCTCGTTGCCCCTCACTTGGCGCGTCTTGACCAATGCTCCGGCCATGTCGGCACGGAAACCGTCGGCACCCATGTCCATCCAGAAGCGCAGCACGTTTTTCAGGTCCTCGCGCATGGCCAGCACGTCGGGATGGTTGGTGGGCAACTGCCAGGGCTGTTCGGGATCCGGGTTGGCGAATCCGAAGTTGAGAGCAGGCTGGCACCAGTAGAAATTGCGCATGAATTGTCCGTTGCGCTGTCCATAGCCCTTGATGAACGACCCGGCAAACTCGCGTGGTGGGTCCACCCAGTTGGTCTCGGTCCAGATGTAGTAGTTGGAATATTTGTTCTTCTCTTGTTTCTGTGATTCCACAAACCACGGATTGTCGATGGAGGTATAGCTGATCACGTAGTCGAAGATGACGTGCATGCCACGTTTGTGGGCTTCCTCAAAGAGTCGCCGTGCATCCTCATTGGTGCCATAGCGCGGTGCGATCTTGTAGTAGTCGCGGATGTCATAGCCCGCATCGTGAAACGGCGAGTCGAAGAACGGATTAAACCAGATGGCATCGACCCCGAGACTCTTCACATAGTCGAGTTTGCTGATGATGCCTTGCAAGTCGCCGATGCCGTCGCCGTCGGAGTCGCAGAAAGACTGCGGATAAATTTGATAGAACACGGCGTTTTTAGCCCATTCGGGCACTTTTGGAATGTCATACTTCCCGGTGATGGTCTGTGCCGACGCTGTGAGCGACAGCATGACCGTGAAAAGCGGAATAGCAGATTTGATACTCATGGTATGGATTTTTGAATGAAGTCGTATGGGCCTTTTTCCCATACAGGATGCAAATATAGTCTTTTTTGTATCATTTTATTTCGCAGATGTAACTATTCCTGAAAATACTTCACATTTATTTGAACTTTTTGAATAATTTTTATAAATTTGCTCTCAGAATACCATGTGAGCGCTAACCTGAGCAAAAAGCTATTTACTCATTATTTAACCACGTTACGATTTACCTACATTTTTCTAACTTAATTATTATCAACTTTAATTCTATGCGAAATTTCACGAATGTTTTTTGTGTGATCTGTGCTGGTATGATGTCATCTGCTGTGCCCGCTGCCGCGAGTGAAGTCACGGCAGAAATGGCAACACTCAGAGTGGATGCTGACGTGCAGGTCAGGGGCAAGGTCCTGGATTCGAGCGGTACGCCAATCATCGGGGCCACAGTCATGGAAGTGGGCACGCCAAGCAATGGAACGCTGACGGATTCCGAGGGTGTGTTCAGTCTTTCCGTCAACAAAGGTTCAAGCCTTTCTATATCTTACATCGGCTACAAGACCGTCACGGTGAGGGTGGTCGATGGCCGTGTGCTCAGTATCGTCTTGGAGGAAGATTCAGAGATGCTTAACGATGTGGTGGTCGTGGGATATGGTACGCAGCGGAAGAAGCTTGTCACCGGTGCGACGGTCCATGTCGATGCCGACAACATCGCTGCAGCCAATGCGGTGGATGCCTTCGGTGCCTTGCAAAGTCAGGCTGCGGGTATGAACATCGTGCAGAACTCCGGTCAGCCCGGCGAGAGCTACAAAGTGGTGATACGCGGTATGGGCACTGCCGGATCCAACGAGCCCTTGTACGTCATCGATGGTGTGCCCGGTGGCAATATCTCCGACTTGTCGCCCAATGATATCGAGTCGATCGATGTGCTCAAGGATGCCGCCTCGAGTGCCATCTATGGAGCCAGAGCCTCCAACGGTGTCATCCTGGTGAACACCAAGAAAGGCAAAGCCGGTTTCGTCCAGGTCAGTTTCGACGGCTATCTCGCCTGGCAGAATCCCAACACGAATGATGTGACTCCTCTTAATGCCAAGCAGTATATGGAAATCAACGACAAGGCCTACGAGATCCAGGGCGTCTCCACTTACGACTGGGCCACACTGATTCCCAAGCAGTATGCTCAGATCATGAACGGCACATGGAACGGCACCAACTGGCTGGAGGAGACAACCATAGAGAATGCGCCGATGAACAACGCCTCGATCAACATCACCGGAGGCAGTGATGTGTCGCGCTTCGCCCTCGGTTTCACCAAATACCATCAGACGGGAACGCTCGGTTATCCCGCCACTCCCAAGTTCGACCGCTATACGGTGCGTATGAACTCCGACTACTCCCTGATCCGGAAGAAAGGGCGCGACGTGCTGAAACTCGGCGAGAATGTCACCTTCTCCGCCACCAACAAGAAGGGTGTGTCAATCGGCGGCATCTACGGAAACAGCATCCGTAATTTGCTCGCCATGTCGCCACTGTTGCCGGCATATAATGAGAATGGAGAACTGTATACCTACGAGGACATCCAGGCCGACAAATGGGACTTCAGTGCGGAAATGGCCAACCCGCTGGCTGCCATGAAATATGACGAGGGCAACAGCTACACCAAGCGCTACCGTCTGCAGACGAATTTCTTCCTGGAGTTCGCACCCATCGAAGGACTGACCATCCGTTCCAGTCTGGGTTGGCATTACCGTCATGTGGAAGGCAGGAGCTACGTGCCCGTGTATGAGTTGAGCGCCAAGAAATCGAACCCCAACGACGACGTGAGGCAAAACCAGTCCTACAACATGCAGTGGACCCTGGAGAACACCGCCAACTGGGTGAAGTCGATTGACAAGCACAACGTCGATGTGCTCATCGGACAGTCGATGGAGAAATGGGGATATGGCAACAGCGTCAGCGTCACCAATTCCAACTCACTCTTCCCCGGATCTTTCGACCATGCTTACATCAACAACGCCAATGTGGTCGACCCAGCCTATACCTCTATCAGCGGCAGTCCTAATACGCAAGGCGCCTTGTCTTCCTTCTTCGGGCGTGTCAACTACAACTACAATGAGACTTATTTGCTCTCGCTGGTGCTCCGCGCTGACGGTTCATCCAATTTCGCCCGCAGCCATCGGTGGGGATATTTCCCGTCGGTATCGGCAGGATGGGTGATGACCAACGAGCCCTTCATGGACTTTGCCAAGGACTGGCTTTATTTCTTCAAGATCAGAGGAAGCTGGGGACAGAATGGTAACTGCAACATCGCCAATTTCCAGTATGTCGCCACTGTGGCTTTCGATGACCCCTATTATTTCGACAGCAAAGACAACCCCGGCATCGGCGCCTATCCCAATATCCTCCCCAACAAGGATGTGAAATGGGAAACTTCCGAGCAGTTTGACCTCGGTTTCGATGCCCGGTTCCTCAAAAACCGTTTGAGCTTCTCCTTCGACTGGTACAAAAAAACGACGAAAGACTGGCTGGTGCGCGCCCCGGTGCTCCTCTCTTACGGCACAGGTGCCCCCTATATCAATGGTGGTGATATCGAGAACAAGGGTTTTGAGATCCATCTCTCCTGGAACGACCGCATCGGCAAGGACTTCATCTACGGCATCTCGGCCAACCTCTCACACAACAAGAATGAAGTCACACGACTGGCCAACTCCGAAGGCATCATCCATGGTGGCAGCAACGCCATCGCACAGAACACCGCAGAGCTCTACCGGCTCGAAGTGGGGTACCCCATCGGTTATTTCTGGGGCTATGAGATGGAAGGCATCATCCAGAACCAGCAGGACCTTGAGGATTACCTCAATCGCAACTGCTCAGGCGACAAGGCCAACTCGCTGCAGGGCGAGTCGCTCCAGCCCGGCGACGTGAAATTCGTCGATGTCAACGGCAATGGAAAAATAGACAAGGGAGATGACGACAAGACGATGATCGGCGACCCCAATCCAGATTATACGATGGGACTCAACATCACCCTCGCCTACAAGGGCTTCGATTTCTCCCTCAATGGTTATGGCTCGTTCGGCCAGCAGGTGGCCAAGAGCTACAGGCAGTTCTCCGACCATCCCGACGACAACTACTGCACCGATGTCTATACCAAGTACTGGACAGGTGAGGGCAGCACCAACCGTTATCCTCGGTTCTCAGATGGAAAGACCGCCAACATGTCGGAAATCTCGAGAGTGTGGGTGGAAGACGCCGATTTCTTCAAGATCTCCAGAATCTCGCTTGGATATGACCTCAAGCGGATCATCAAGGCACTTCCTGTGACCAAGTGTCATATCTATGTGGCAGCCAGCAATATGTTCACCTTCACCAGCTATTCCGGAATGGACCCCGAGGTGGGATTCGGCAACGGTACGAGTTGGGCTTCTGGCATTGACTGTGGTTATTACCCATCCTCCCGTTCTTGGCAGGTTGGATTGAACGTCAACTTTTAATCTGCGTAAAAATTATGAAAAAGCATAAACTGTTTATGATGGTGTCCGCTATATGCATCCTGTTTTCCGGATGCGATGATTTCCTGGACACAGAGAGTCTCACGATGAAGGATACGTCAAACTTCCCCGTGAACGAGACCGATGCCATACAGATGGTGAACGGCATCTACTCGGTGATGAACCGCAACCTCGCAGACCCGGAGGAAGACCCCTTCTTCATTTTCGACATCGCCTCCGACGACCGGTTGGGAGGCGGAAGCCAAAGCAATATCGGAGCGCAAGGTGTCGACAGGCTTATGAATTCCTACGTCGACTGGATGAAACCCCTCTGGCAGCAGCGTTATGCGGGCATCAACCGTGCCAACAGCGCCCTTGAGACCATCGACAACGTCACGGGATGGAGTTCGGAGAGCAAGAAAAACCAACTGCTGTGTGAAATCCATTTCCTCAGGGCATTCTACTACTTCAACCTGGCTCAGGTGTTCAATGGTGTGCCCCTGGTGCTGAGCACCGAACCGCTGAACCTGCCGAAAGCCACCCCTGATGAGGTGTATGCGCAAATCGCCTCAGACTTGAAGAAATCCATCGAATACGGGCCTTCCATCAAGTATCCGGAGTTTGGCGATGGAAGGGTTTCACGGTGGGCCGCAGAGGGCATGATGGCCCGCGTGTGGCTTTTCTATACGGGATTCTACCAGAAATCCGAATTGCCGCTACCGGCAGAGGAAGGCGGCAGCATCACCAAGGCACAGGTCATCTCCTGGCTTGAGGACTGCATCCAAAACAGCGGATACGGTCTGATACCCGACCAGCGCAACTTATGGCCCTACACCAATCCTTATACCGGAAAAGACTATCAGTATGACATTGACAACGGACTCAACTGGGTGACAGACGAGAATATAGAGAACATGTTCGCCATCAAGATGTCGAACAAGCCGGGATGGAGTGCCGACAGTCAACTCCGTCACAACCGCATCGTGGAGTTCTACAGTCTGCGCAAGACCAATGCCGATGCCTTCCCCTTCTCTGTGCAGGGCTATTCCAACGGACCCGTGTGTGAGAAACTGTGGACGGACTGGGCGGCAGATCCCGACTACGCCGGCGACTACCGTCGCACGGGGTCTATCTGCGACCGTGCTGTGGAGATCCCCAATTACAAGGGTGATCCGGCCAAGGAGGTGGAGAACACCAACCTGCTGGCCAAGAAATATATCGGTTGCGAGGCTTACGACCCGGAGAGCGGACAGCGCATGCTCAGCTATGGCTATTTCTATGGCAGCGAGAACAACCGTCAGACCGGACTTACCCAGTCGCTGGTATGGTTGCGCTTCGCCGATGTGCTGCTCATGCACGCCGAACTCAGTGAGGGGAAGGTCGTCTATCAGGGCAAGAACGGACTCAATGCCGTGCGGCAGCGAGCCAAATTGCCAGATATCGCCTATTCATTGGCCAACCTGAAGAAAGAGCGTCGCTATGAACTTTGCTTCGAGGCCATCCGATGGAATGACTTGCGCCGCTGGGGGGATGTGCAGCAGAAGGTGAACAATCAAGTAGGCAACAACATCCTCAATCAGGGCATCCCCGGACAATATGCCTTCACCAACGACTTCATGAAGCGTTATCAGGAAACCGGTGGCGGTTTCTTCAAGATACCGGAAGACCAGGTGACCTTGTCGGAGGGAGTGCTCGAGCAGAACCCGGGCTGGGGCGACGGCACCGACTGGGCCAAGGGCGACTTGCCTTACAAATTCAAGTGATGACACAAAGGCGACCTTTCCTGATGGAGGGTCGCCTTCGTTCTTCTTTATTGTGCATTGGAATCATGCAAAACCGGCTTCTCCACTTGGCAGCCATAAGGGATCGTCGTGTGGAGGGATGAGCAATTTCCGCATATTTGGCATCTTGATAGAGTTATTAGGGCTATACGAAGCATAATATGTGATTTTATAGAGAAAAACGTGGTTCCGGGCTTTTTTTTCTTTTCCTTTGTCCTGTTTATCATTTTTTTTCACTTAATTTGTAGTCTGACATCCATAAAACAGGTATTTCATGAAAATCAAGTTGACACTGATACTTTTCAGTCTTTTCGTTTGCTCCTTGTCTGCCCAGAACGTAATTGACTTATCCGGCACGTGGCGGTTTGGCACAGGTGACCAACCAACGTTTTCGGAGACCATTTCCCTGCCAGGTTCAATGCTCACCAACGGCAAAGGTGAGGAAGTGACCGCAGCCACCGTTTGGACAGGCAGCACCTACGACTCCTCGTATTATTTCAATCCCCACATGGAGAAATACCGCAAGCCCGGCCATGTGAAGTATCCGTTCTTCCTTACCCCTGAGCGCCACTATGTGGGCCATGCGTGGTATGAGCGGGAAGTCGATGTGCCGAGAGCGTGGCGGAAGCGGCGGGTGCTCCTTTATCTGGAGCGGCCCCATATCGAAACCACCGTCTATGTCAACGGCGAAAGGGCTGGTCATCAGATGTCGCTCAGTGCTCCGCACCAGTATGACATTACAAGTCTGCTGCACTTTGGAAAACCAAACACCATCAGAATAGATGTCTATAATGGCATTGAGAACGTCTGTGTGGGAAAGGACTCGCACAGTGTGACTGACCAGACGCAAGGCAACTGGAACGGCATCATCGGGCGCATCCAACTCTGTTCGCGGCCTGTGAAGGCAGTCGACCGACTGGTGGTGAGGCCAGACGTGCAGTCGAAACGGATACAGGTCAGTCTGTTGTCCGGCAACAAGGATTATCCCCAGGGTGACGGCGACCGCAAGCGGATGAGGCTGAAATTTCTCATCGATGGACAACCAGCTGAGTGCTTGTCACACACCTTCCCCTATGATATGGTAGCGCAAGTCACGCTTTCCGCCGACATCGCCACTTGGGATGAGTTTCATCCAGTCGTGCATCAGCTCACGGTCATAGACCTCCAGCACAAAGATACATTGCAGACCACTTTCGGCATGCGTGAGTTGTCGATCCGCGGGCGGCAGTTCTATCTCAACGGCCATCCCATCTGGTTGCGCGGTACCGTGGAGAACTGCTGTTTTCCGTTGACGGGTTATCCACCAACCGACGTGCCCTCCTGGAAGCGGATTTTTGAGAAATGCAAGGAGTATGGCCTCAACCACATGCGCTTCCACTCCTATTGTCCTCCGGAAGCGGCATTCGAGGCCGCCGACCAGGTGGGATTCTACCTGCAGCCAGAAGGACCCTCATGGCCCAATCATGGTGTGCGGTTACGCAGGGGACAACCCATTGATGAATACTTGTTGGAAGAGTGCAAGCGCATCGTCGACACCTATGGCAATCATCCTTCTTTCGTGATGATGGCGGCAGGCAACGAACCCGCAGGCGATTGGGTGACGTGGTGCAATGCCTTTGTCGAGGAGATGAAACGATATGATCCTTCCCGCGTCTACTGCGGAGCCTCAGTAGGAGGAGGCTGGGCCTGGGACAGTGGTTCGGAGTATCATGTGAAGGGAGGTGCCCGTGGCCTTGACTGGGACGGGCATGCCCCCCATAGCGATGACGACTATTACGACCAGATCCTCTTCCCACGCAACTACAAGGATACTGTGCCCAATAACACCCCTGTCATTGCCCACGAACAAGGACAGTGGTGCGCTTTTCCCGACTTCCGTGAGATGGATCAATACACCGGAGTCTATCACCCCCGCAATTTCGAGATCTTCCGCGACCTGCTCCATGAGAACGGCATGGCGCCACAGGCGTTCAGATTCCTTCATTCCAGCCGTGAACTCCAGGACCTCTGTTATAAATATGAGATCGAGCGCAACCTGCGCACCGTCGACTATGCCGGATTCCAACTTTTAGGACTGAACGACTACAGCGGTCAGGGCACGGCATTGGTGGGACCCCTCAACGTCTTCTGGCAAGAGAAAAAAGCCACCCGTCACCTGCCGGAGTGGCCCAAGTTTTGCGCCCCCATCGTCCCCCTTGCCCAATTCCCCCGCTTGGTGTATGAGGAAGGCGACACGCTGGATGTCGTTGTTGACATGTATCAGGCATGGCAGCACGACCTGCCGGGCACTGAAGTACAGGTCACCTATGCGTTGAGAGGTTCAGAATATGGCGTCGATGCCGAGGGCCGGCATTTCGCCACCCCACGTCTCCGCGCCGATGGCGTCTTGCCAGAGAAAAGCATACCTGTGGGTAAGAGCAAGGATTATGCCCGGATCCGCTTCCCCTTGAGTGGCGTGCTCCATGAGGGCATGCCGCAGAAAGTGCGTCTCACCATCAGCGTCACAGGAAAAGACGGTCAGCCCATAGCCGGTTATGACAGGCCCGTCAGCAATAACTGGGATTTCTGGGTGTATCCTGCTAAGGACAAGACCGCCGAGTCGCTCACCAGCGACCTCTACATCGCCGACACCCTCGACGCCAGGGCCATGAAGATGCTGGCCGACGGAGGGAAGGTGCTGCTCACCGCAGCAGGAAAGGTGCGTTTTGGCAATGACGTGAAGCACCATTACCTGCCTGTGTTCTGGAACACCAGTTGGTTTAAGATGCGTCCGCCCCATACCACCGGGTCTTATATCCAGAACACGCATCCTGTGTTTGCTGATTTCCCCACCGACGACTGGCAGGATGTGAATTGGTGGGAACTGGTGAACAAAGCCCAGGTGATGAATCTCTCGGAGTTTCCTGCTGACTATCAGCCCATCGTCCAGCCCATCGACACGTGGCACGTCAGCCGTAAGTTGGGCATGCTCATCGAGGCGCGGGTACTGAATGGCCGCTTGCTCATGACGACGATGGATATCACCCACGACCTGGACCGTCGCATTGCCGCCCGGCAGTTGCGCAAGTCGGTGTTGCGCTACATGCAGAGTGACAAATTCGCCCCCACGCTGCGCTTGGCACCCGATGTGATCCGCCACCTCTATGAGAACGAGGCACCATCCGTGAGCATGTTCACCAAGGAGTCGCCCGATGAGTTGAAGCCCAAGTTGAAATAGCAGTGTGACAGGATGCTGCATTTGATATCATGAAAATAAAATGCGGTTTCCTTGGGAAAATGCCCAGTTTGTATTATCTTTGCAATAATACTTAATTTTTATACTTATGAGACAATTACGACCACTATTCTTGCTCCCCATGTTGGTGGCATCAGTCTTCGCAGCTCAAGCACAGTCCTTGTCAGAAGACTTTTATGAAGGCAGTGCCTTCGAAAGCAATTTGTTTATATACCATAAAGCCTCGAGCCATTTCAAGGATGGCTGTGTCCTCTGGTTGCAGACCCCAAGCAGCATGCCGGTCGTTGCAGGTGTCCATGTGGCACCGGGTCAGAAAAAACTGGTGATTCCCGATGAATATAACGGAAAACCTATCACTGATATCTATTACCGTTATTATGACTACATCACGACCGGTAGTTATCCTAACCAGTGGGGTCATACTTATGACAACACGATTCATCACAAGACTCGTTTTGGAGCCTTTACAAGGAATTGTACGATTGATGCCGATGGCAATTATATCTTTGCACACCAGGGAAATGGTAGGGCAGACGATCCGCTGATGGGCGATCCGATATTTCTCGAGGAGATCGTGTTTCCTGCTCATTTGAAGAATATAGACATGGACACCTTCAAAGACGGGCTGCCATCGCTGAAGAAGGTCTATTTCCTTCAGACGGAGATGGAGAAATTTTACAACCTCTACGATTTACCAAATTTGGAGGAAGTGCATCTGTCAAGCGATGTGCCATATAGCTCATTGAATGTCACGAAAGAGCAATGTAAGAACATCACGTTGTATGTGCCTGAGCAGTATTTCGGGAAATACATGAATGATAAATACATGGCTGCTTTCAAATCGATTAAGAAAGAAGAAGAGTCCAGCCTGAGCTTCAACAATCCCCATCCATCGGTTTATTTGGAAATTAATGGTTTACGGATTTCTTACAACACAGGCATTTTGTCGAATATAATCATGCATTTTAACCAGTATCAGAAGCCGAAATATACGGTGTATTACAACCCTGAGCTTGGAATGCCTCATGTGAAAATAAACGACGTGGAGCTGAACGATTTGTCAGGTGTGCTGGATTTGCAAGAAGGAGTCAATATCTTATCAGTAGATTTCGAATACATCGTCCGCTCTGGTCTTAAAGTCAAAAGCAATGGCAATGGGAGCCATGTGGTTTGGATGGAATCAGGTCAGGGATCAGGGCAGGACATCCTTGGTAACAGTGGTGGTTCCACAGTGGTCAAGAATGTGTTGACAGACAAACCGTACGTCATGAGAGTCTACTTCAATAGCGCCAAACAGCGCTGTTCCGTAAAATTGAACGACTCTGAGTTGACCGGCACCAACTATGGCAACTATACGGATTATCGTTTTGCCAGAATTAATGAAGATGACAAGGTAGATGTCCAGGTGACCGACAAGCCCTGTCGCATCATCGTGTCGAAGAGCAAAGTCGATGCCAACCTCATGGCCACGCGTGTGATCGACGGTCAGTCTTATGGCACTTTCCTGTCCAATGAAATGCAACTGATGGCTGGTTATGGAAGTAAATTCAGTTTTGTTGTACCCAATACCGTGGACTTGCAGACGGCCAAACTTGGAAACAATTCAGCCTCGGTGACAACTGACAGCAACGGCAACAAGACCTACAGTTTCACAGTGCCCCAGTCAGAATATGCCTATCTCACGCTGGTGGGAAAGACCGTAACACCTCCCCAGTCAGATTATTCCCTGCAAACCGTCACGAAGGTGGGGAATGGCACCGTGAAGTACAGAACATGGTATACTGATGAGGATTATGAAGACCACGAAGCCACGGGTGAGTTGACGACCCCCGTGAGCACCATCATTACTCCCATAGGCGAATGGGAAGGGGCATGTGGATGGACGCTCACCATCACCCCAGACCCAGGCTATGAACTGACCACCCTTTTCGGCAGTTGGAATACCAATGGTTCTGAAGATGGATATTCAAGGCCCGATGTCGTCAATATGCTTACCGAGCATGCCTATAGGAATAATGTGACAGAGGAAGTATATCCAAGCATGGACGGCCCTACAGCGGAGCAGAAGTTAGCCTCTGGTGGGAATTTCTCGCTTGATTTGGAGGTTGGTCGCACGTTGTCCTACGATGCCAGTACCCGCACTTATACCTTTAACGTCAGCAATGTGGATTGGGAAGGCATTTCAATGTCTATCACGATTGGTTTCAGCGATCCCAATGAGACAGCTCAGAAACAGATCAATGTCGTGGCTGTGGGGACACCTTTGGGTGGAAGTTTGGCACTCGATTACTCAGATTCTCAGGGACTTCATAGAGAGTCGTTGAGTTCTGCGGGCAGTTTTTCCAAGTCTTTCCTCCCGGAAGAGGTGCAAAACATCTATTTCATCATGGATTACGCGGAAGGGCATGACATAGAAGGCAATGGTGGCGTGGTGACCATCCCTTTCACCGCCTATCATAACGGTGAGGATTTCACCAGCACCTTCGAATACAAAGACGGTAAAATCAAGAGTGATCTACCCTTTGACCAGCTGGTGGGCACCTGGACCTTCGTGTTCCCCGAAGATGCCAAGTCTCATGTCAATGCCGTGGCCAACTGGTCGTTTGTGAAAGTGGGTGAAGGTCAGTTGGACTGCCAGATGGTTCCGCTGTCAGCTTCCGCTGAATCAGAGACCCGCCACGTATTGGGCAGCAGTGAGATCATCAGTATCCCATGTGGCCGAATGGAGAAGACCGTCATCAGCCTACAGTGCACCGACGGAGGTTCTTTCAGGGCATTCAGCAATGGCGAGGACCGCACGGCTGACTTCACTGCGGGAGAAGACGGCATCTATACGTTGACCACTTTGCAGGCCGACCTGAAGGATGCCGGTTGGACAGTGGTATTCAACAAGGCCCGTGAAGCCAGCACCTTCACTTATCAGCTGCAACAGACCAGCGGCGGACAGGTGCTCGTAGGCGTCAATCCGTCAGATGATTCGGGTGAAAGCACTCCTTTGGCCATGCAGCCTATTCAGGGAGGCAGCTTGACCATGAACCTGTCACCCAATACAGCGAAAGGAATCACGATCGTCGTGACGCCCGATGACGACATGGCGGTGCGCATTTTCCATGGTGATGAAGACGTGACCCATGAGTTTACTTTCATAGAGGAGTCCAATTCCTACGTTAGGGAAACCGATGTTTTGGCCAATGAGTCGTTGCAGTTTGTCTTTGCCGATAAGACCGAACTCGGTGTTGCCGGATTCGAGAATATCGAGTTTGCTTGCGCAGAGGTGGAGCGTATCTGTGTCGAGAACTGGGACATGAATGGCGACGGAAAGCTGTCGAGGGCAGAGGCTGCCTCTGTGACGACTCTGTTGAAGGATGGTGTCTCGGTATTTTATAATCAAACAGCGATTACGTCGTTTGATGAGTTCCAGTACTTCACAGGGCTGACCGAGATAGAAAAGAAAGCTTTCTATAATTGTACGTCTATGAAGTCTATCGTCTTGCCTCAGTCTATCAGCTCTATCGGATTCTGCGGTTTTTACCTATGTAGATCCTTGTCAGCCATTGAACTCTCAGAGAATGTATCGTCGATTGGTCAGGCGGCGTTTGCGAATACAGGGCTCAAGAGCCTTTTCATCCCAAAGTACGTCAATGACATATCGTTTAGTATCGTCGGCTCCTGCAATAACCTTGTGAGTCTTTCGGTCGATCCGGAGAACTTCTATTATGACTCGCGTGGAGGATGTAACGCAGTGATAAAGAAAAACGACAATACACTGGTTAGCGGATGTAGGTATTCTGTGATACCAGAAGGAGTCACTAATTTAGGCCTTTCTTGTTTTAACGATCCTGGAATTGAGTCTTTGGTGTTACCAAGCACATTGACAAGCGTGAACTATAGTTTTGACTGTAATAATCTGAAGAGCATCGTATCTAAAGCTGTGGTTCCACCGACAATAACGAGCGGACTAGGAAAGTTTAATCCCAGCAATGCCATTGTGCTAAAAGTACCCGTCGGCACTCGCGGGACATACATCAATGCTGGCTGGACAGAGGACATCTTCAAGGGCGGTGTCGTGGAGGACACCTCTCTGTATGACGTCAACGGCGATGAGTCGGTGACCATCACCGATGTGATGAAAGTGGTGAACGTCGTCCTGGGCTTTCCGCAGCAGTGAAGATGGACAGGTAATTGAATAATTGCAAATCAGCAAGTAATTGATATTCAGTTATTTGCTGATTTGTTAATGTGATCCCGCTGGGATTAGATATCCCAGTAGTCTGGCGCCAGCCATCCTACAAAAGAAAAAGGAGCCTTAAATAGGAGGGGGTGTCAAAAAATAGGCATCTACTCTTTTGGGGTGAAGGATGTGAATGGCCGTGAGAGACAGCAAGCACTACACGGGGCTCACTCACTGCCAGTCCAGACAGAAAGAGGCTTTCGCATTCCACTTCAACATGTCTCTGACCGCTATCAACGTGGCAAGGGCTTTCGCCCGGCAGGACAAGAGGAAACTCTCGGTTGCCAAAGTCAAAACACTGATTCACAATGCAATGATGATTCACAGATTTTCTGTGCTGTCTCCGTGTGCCACCCAATCCTCGGTCACTACGCGCGAGATTTGCGAGCCACTATGATAACCCTTGGTCAAACTCTGATTGAAGTGCAAGTCCATCGGCTTCTAAAAGATAGGTTTTACCACCTCTACCCTCATGCCGAGGGCTGCAATGATGCGATAGAATACGCCCACGCTGGGTGTGATGACACCATTCTCAATTTTTGAGATATACGACTTCGTAGTCTGCGTGCGCTCTGCCAATTCTGCCTGAGTCACTTTAGCTTCCTTGCGGGCTTCCTGAATTATCTGGCCAGAGTAGAACGAGTAGGCCGCCTCTTCTGCATGTGCGCGTTCAGGAGTTCCCTCCTTGCCGAACTTGGCGTCCAGCACTGCATCGTAGTCAACGATTTTGTGATTGTTTGTCTGCATAATATGCCTCCTTTATTTTAATTGCTTTTTCTATCTCACCCTGTGGAGTCTTCTTGGTTTTTTTCTGAAAACCATTGAAAAGCACCACGATATTTCCTTCGTCAAAGATAAAGAACACACGATAGATATTACCCGCGTACTCTGTGCGTAATTCATAAACAGCATCTTGCACAAGCCTTACGAATTTCTTTGGAAGTCGTCCCTGATTTTTCAGCAGCAGGAGTCCATATTGAACTTTTTCCTGTTCCTTCTCATTCAGAGTCTCCATAAACGATTCAAAGTAGCCGCCGTATGTTTTTATCTTTCGTGTCATGAGTGCAAAATTACAAAAAGTTGTCGGATTGAGCAACTTTGGAGATTGCTATTTTCGAATAGGCATTCAATTTCCTTTGTTTTATCTACGGTAGAGACCGTGCCAGCCATCCTACAAAAGAAAAAGGAGCCTTAAATAGATGAAAGCAAGCTTTCATATTTAATTCTCCTTTTTCTTTTGTGATCCCGTTGGGATTCAAACCCAAGACCTTCAGAACCGGAATCTGACGCTCTATTCAGCTAAGCTACGGGACCATTTGCTGATAGCGGATGCAAAAATACAGAATAATCCCGAAACCAACAAATTTTTAGCTCAAAAAGATATGGGGAATGGGCGACGCACCCATTCCCCATGTTGTCATCTGGTATTTGAGGTGATGCTGTCTTGTCACGACAAGAGCCGCCAGAGATGGGTCAATAAGTGATCCATCGCCCGAGGTCGGTTTTACCCTTGAAATCGGGTGCTTTGGCGATACCTGCGGTGGAAACGTTCTCTCCGAGCAGGAAGCGCTGGATGAAGGCCCTCACCTCCGGATACTGGCTCTCGGGCAACATGCAGTGGGGATGGCCTCCCACGATGGAGTATCCCACACGGTCGGCGATGCCGTATTGTTGCCACACCTTCATAGCTGCGTTGATGGAAACGTAGGCTGACTCGTCGGCCAACCATTTGTAGTCGGTGTTGCCGAGAATCAGCAGCGCACGCGGGCAGACCATGGCACAGAGTTCGTGGTGGTCGTGAGGCAGGCGGAAGGTCTTCTCCTGGGCGAAGTTGGTGCGCATGCTCTCCTTGAACCAATGATAGTCGGTGCGGTCGAGGCTCTCCACACTGTCGATGGTGTTGGAGACACGCCAGGCAGCAGCTCCACCGCCCCCAGGTTCCTGTGCGATGGTGAGGGCGACGCGCTCGTCAAAGGCTCCGCAGAACAGAGCCATCTTGCCGGCGTAGGAACAACCGGTGACACCGATGTGGCGGGTATCGATACGGGTGATGGCAGGTCCGAGTTGTTGCAGTCCATCAATGAGTCGGCTGAATCCCCAGGCCCATTCGCTATATGCTCCGTTTTCTGTCAGGTCGGGGTATAGCTGATCGAAGGCGAACTCTCCACGATCGTGGGGATGACGCCATTGCGAATAGTCGTTGACCTGTGCCTCATGGAAAGTCATGGTGGCAATGGGGAGATCGGAGAACAGTTGTCGGGGCAAGGAAATGCCGCTTGACCCGATCAGTACGGCATAAGGTGCCGTGCCCGTCTTGGGGTAGTGGATGGTGGACTTCAAAGTCAGCGACTTGCCGTTGCGGAAGACGTCGACGATCAGGGTATCACCGTCCATCCTGGCTTTCACCGTGGCATCCTCCACCGATGGTTTCGTGCCGATCTCATAGTGCTGGATCTCAGCTGCGATCTCATTGCGGCGACGCTCCCATTGCTTGAATTTCAGAGCACGTCCACGTCCGTTGCTCCACTGCAAGGGGTCGGGGAGGGCGTTGATGACAGGCAGTTCACTGGCTGCAGGCATGACGGGAGCGCGGAACTTGGCTCCCGTGTTTTCCTGGTCGTAGACGAGAGGGATGTTTTTCTGCGCATTCGCCGACAGGAAGGCGATACACAGCAGGATGGCGGTGGTCAGTGTCTTTTTCATGTGAATAGGATTGAGTAATGAATGATGTTATGGGCTATCTACAGCCCTATGAGGCAAAGTTAGCTTTTTTTCGTGACATCTGGCTGCAAAAACTGAACTATTCTTCGCTTTTCGCCTGTTTTTGTTCGCTTTTTTGCCAAAAAGAGATTGAGAAATGGTTTTGCTTTCAGCAAAATGACATGAAATAAATAAAATATCTGACTTTTTGCTTAATTTTCGGTGAAATGTTCTTGCATATTAATATTTTTGACTACCTTTGCACGCACATCTTGAATGTTGACGGATTTCAGGTCCGTTTTCATGCTATATCTATGACTTTTCTAAGGTAAAAAGGAAATGAGCAAACTGATCAAGCCCAAGAACTACAAGGCGCTCCTCGACATGCGCCAGACCGAACAGGGAATCAAGTTGATGAAGGATTTTTTCCAGCAGAACCTGAGCACCGAACTTCGGCTGCACCGTGTCACCGCACCGCTATTCGTTTTGAAAGGACTGGGTATCAACGATGATCTCAATGGCGTGGAGCGTCCGGTCACTTTTCCCATCAAGGATTTGGGTGATGCCCATGCCGAGGTGGTGCATTCATTGGCAAAGTGGAAACGACTCACACTGGCGGAGTATCAGATCGAGCCGGGATATGGGGTTTATACGGACATGAACGCCATCCGCGCCGACGAGGAACTCGACAATATCCATTCACTCTATGTCGACCAGTGGGACTGGGAGGCCGTGATCACTCCCGAGGACCGCAACATCGGTTTCCTGAAGGATGTGGTGCGGCGCATCTACTGTGCCATCCGCCGCACGGAGTATCTGGTCTGTGAGTCTTATCCCCAGATCAAGCCATTCCTGCCCAAGGACATTTTCTTCATTCATAGTGAGGAACTCCTTCAGATGTATCCGGACCTGACGCCCAAGGAGCGTGAGGACAAGATTTGCGAGGAGCATGGTGCGGTGTTCATCATGGGCATCGGTGGTAAGTTATCGAATGGCGAGCCGCATGACGGCCGTGCCCCGGACTACGATGATTGGTCGACCGAGGGAGAGAACGGTTTGAAAGGTCTCAACGGTGATATCCTGGTATGGTACCCGGTGCTGGAGCGGTCGTTGGAACTCTCGTCGATGGGAATCCGTGTCGACAAGGAGTCGCTGCTCCGCCAACTTGCGCTGACGGGCAAGCAAGAGCGTGCCAGCCTTTATTTCCACAAGCAATTGCTCGATGGTGCGCTGCCTCTGACCATTGGTGGTGGTATCGGGCAGAGCCGCCTGTGCATGATGCTGCTTCAGAAAGCGCATATCGGCGAGATCCAGGCCAGTATCTGGCCCGACGACATGCGTAGGGAATGTGAGGAGCTGGGAATGCCGCTGATTTAGGCGAGTTCCAGATCGAGGAGGGAGCGCAGTTTCTCGATGGCCTCGTTGTCGTGGCGCATTTTCTCGAAGATTTCTTTTCTGGTGAGCATCGGCTTCAACTCCTCGCCTTCAGCCAGGCGGATGTTGAAGTCGATGTTGCCGTTATGTAGGTAAAGAGCCATGGTCTTGCGGATGCGGCCCTTGACCTGCATGATCTGTTCCATCAGTTGCCGGTTGTCTAACACGAGTTCGATATTGGGATAGTCGGTGATTTCCGGGACGATGTTTTTCATGCGGGCGGCCAATCCCGGCATGCTGGCAGCCATTCGGTTGCACATGCCCAACCACTCCCGCTGAAGTTCGGCCGGGCCGAAAGTGTCTCGTTCGTCCTTGTTGGTGACTTCGGGTTCGTCGGCAGCCTTGGCCTTCTGTTGATTGCTCTTCAGATTGCGGAACGAGAACGACTCGCCACCGAGGTGGGGTCGTTGCCCCGCCGCAGGACGGCGGTGGGGCAGGGGAGCCGGCTTATCTGGTGAGGCCGTTGCATCAGCTGAGGGCGTGATGGTGGCAGATGGTTGGGTATTGATTATCACAGACTGAGGTGTAGCGGAAAGAGCCGGGGCTGTCTGTGGAGCCTGATGCGCCTTCCTTTCAGTCGCGGCCACCTGCGATGCCGCTTTCGGTTGACTGAGTGCTACGAGTTTCCTGAACAGGGATTTTAAACGTTTGCTGGGGCGGCGCCCCGCGCTGGCGTCGTCTTCTTGTGTGGCTTGAGCGATCTCGATCAGAGTGAGTTCGGTCAGTAGTCGCTTGTTGCTGCTCTGGCGGTAGTTGATGTCGCATTCGTTGCAGTAGCGCAGGGCCTGGTAGAGGAATTTGGCCGGGCATTTCTGGGCTTGCTCCTGGTATCTGGCCCGCTGGCGCTCACTGACTTCGAGTAGAGGAAGCGTGCTGGGGTCCTTGGCCATCAGTACGTTGCGGATGTGGCTGGCCAGTCCGTTGATGAGTTGCCCTCCGTCGAATCCATTGCTGATGATCTGGTTGAGGAGGAGCATCACGTCGGCCACTTTGTTTTCCAGACTCAGGTCCACCAGTTTGAAGTAGTTGTCGCTATCCAGCACATTGAGGTTGCTGACCACTTTGTCGTAGCTTAGGTTGCCACCGCAGAAACTCACGCTTTGGTCGAAGATCGACAGGGCGTCGCGCATGCCGCCGTCGGCTTTCTCCGCGATCAGGCTGAGAGCTTCCTCCTCGTAAGCGATGCCTTCTTTCTCAGCCACCATCTTCAGATGGTTGACGATGTGAGGCACGTCCATCCGCTCGAAATCATAGATCTGGCACCTTGAGATGATGGTGGGCAGGATCTTGTGTTTCTCGGTGGTGGCGAGGATGAAGATGACATACGAAGGCGGTTCCTCCAAGGTCTTGAGGAAGGCATTGAAAGCCGCTGTGGAGAGCATGTGCACCTCGTCGATGATGAACACCTTGTATCGGCCGAGTTGGGGCGGTATTCGGGTTTGCTCCATCAGGAGCTTGATGTTTTCCACCGAGTTGTTGCTCGCTGCGTCGAGTTCGAAGATGTTGAGAGATCGCTGCTCGTTGAAAGCCTTGCAACTCTCGCATTCGTTGCAAGCCTCGCCGTCGGCGGTCACGTTCTCGCAGTTGATGGTTTTGGCAAAGATGCGTGCGCAGGTGGTCTTGCCTACGCCCCTGGGACCGCAGAAGAGGAAGGCGTGGGCGAGTTTGCCGCTTTTCACCGCATTCTTCAGGGTCGTTGTCAGTGCCGTCTGCCCCACGACGGATGCGAAGGTCATGGGGCGGTATTTGCGTGCTGATACGATATATTCCATGGAGTGTCGTTGTTGATTGATGCAAAATTACTAATTTTTCCGTTTAGCACCAAAACAAGCCTCAATGTTTTTGGTGTAAAAGAAATTTTCATTATCTTTGATCCTTGGATCGAAGATAAGATGCACCTCAGCATAAAAAAAGAATAAATTCTTTTTGTTCTGCGCTCGGTTTTCATTATCTTTGCTCCATCAAATTGATTTGATACGGAAATGAGAAAGTTAAGATATCTTTTGACCGCCATGCTCATCGTGATGACGATGACTGCAAGCGCACAGAGTAACAACATTCGTACACAACACAAAGTAGAGAAAAGTGAGACCGTGTTCGGTATTGCCAAGAAATACGGTATTACCATCGAGGAACTGATCAATGCCAACCCAGAGATGAAGCAGCAGGGCTATGACCTGAAGTATGGCGACACGATCAGCATACCCTATGCCAAGGGGCAACAGCCGCAGACCTCTGCTCCTGCCGGCAAAGCCACTGTCGTCAACACGGCCAAGCCCACCACGACTGCGGTGGCCGGCAAGAAAGAGGTGAAGGTGGGTGTCATGCTGCCTTTGCACGACAACGATGGCGATGGCCGGCGCATGGTGGAATACTACCGCGGGCTCCTGCTCGGTGTCGACAGGGTGAAGAAAGACGGCATCACTGTCGACATGCATGCCTGGAACGTGCCTATCGATGCTGACATCAACAAGACGTTGAGTGAGAACGAGGCGGCAGAGTGCGATATCATTTTTGGTCCGCTCTACACCAATATGGTGAAGCCGATGGCCGATTTCTGCGCCAAGCACAACACGATGATGGTGATCCCGTTCTCCATCTCCGGCAACGACGTGGAGAACTACTCCAACATTTTCCAGGTCTATCAGCCACAGCCCGAATTTGACAAGCAGACCATCAAGAATTTCATCCAGTGGTTTAACAACTACCATGTGGTGATCGTCGATTGCGAGGACGAGAAGAGCGGCAAGGCAGAGTTCACCAAGAACCTGAGGGCCGAGCTTGAGAATTATGCCATCAAATACTCCCTCACCAGTCTGAAGACCAATGACAAGAGTTTTGCCAAGGCATTCAGCCTCTCGCAGCAGAACGTGGTGATCCTCAACACGGAGCACTCACCTTCGCTCAACAGCACGCTGGCCAAGCTTAATACACTGACCGAGAACAACAGCGACATCAGTGTATCTCTCTTCGGCTATAAGGAGTGGCTGATGTATACCAAGGTGTATCTCGACTACTATTTCAAATACGACACTTATATTCCGACCTATTTCTATTATAATGACCTCTCCGCTGATACCAAATGGGTGGAGCGCAACTACAAGAAATGGTTTGAGAAAGACATGAATGCGGATGCCCTGCCACGGTTTGCTTTGACCGGCTTCGACCACGCCTGTTTCTTCATCGGAGGATACAGCCAGTTTGGTGCCGCCTTCAACGGTGGAAAAGGTCAGATGACCTACAAGCCGGTACAGTCGCCGTTGAAGTTCAAGAGCGCAGGCAAGGGGCATAAGAACACCAATTTCATGTTCGTACATTACAAGCACGACCGCACGATTGAGTCGGTGAACTATTGAAGACCAAATGGAGAATAAAGCTCGTCATTGGAAGTTGAAGTTTGTGACGGCACTGCTGTGGCTGGTGCCGATGGCGGTCAGTGCGCAGATCGGAGAGCATCGTGATGACCTCGCAGTGGGTGTCAGTGCGGGCTATCAACTCTCCTCTGTGGGTTTCCTGCCAAAAGTGCCCCAGGTGCAGCACGGTGGCATCACGGGTGGTGTCTCGATGAGGTATGTCTGCGAGAAATACTACAGCACTATTTGCTCGGTCTATGCGGAGTTCAACTTCACGCAGATGGGATGGAAAGAGGATATCCTTGATGCCCATGATCAGAAAGTGATCAATCCCGCCACGTCGAAGGCAGAGGAATACAGCCGCACTATCAATTATGTGCAGGTGCCTGTGTTTGCTCATCTGGCATGGGGTAAGGAAGACAAAGGAGCCAATTTCTTCTTCCAGGCCGGTCCTCAGTTCGGCTTCTGCCTGGGTGAGTCCACCTCCTGCAACTTCGACACCTCACAGCCAAATCTTACCGACAGGGCCAATAAGACCGTGAACCAGTATTCGATGGAAGTGGAGAAGAAATTCGACTACGGCATCGCCGGCGGAATAGGCATAGAATACTCGGTGCCTGCTTTGGGCCATTTCCTGCTCGAAGGACGCTACTACTACGGACTGGGCAATATCTATGGCTCGTCGAAGCGCGACTACTTTGGGGTGTCGAACTACCAAGGGATCACAGTCAAACTGACCTATCTCTTCGACTTGAAGAAAACCAAAAATTGAGATGCTGCTGATGACCAGCAACCCGAGGCCAAGAAAGAAAAGTTAAACTTAAAACCATAAACTATGTTCAAAAATCATCCTAAAGGATTGTTGCTTGCCGCACTAAGCAACATGGGAGAACGTTTCGGCTACTATATCATGAATGCCGTGCTCGCACTTTTCCTTTGTTCGAAATTCGGTCTCTCTGATGGCCAAAGCGGTTTCATCGCCGCCATGTTTCTCACCGCAATCTATGTGCTGAGTCTTGTGGGCGGTATCATCGCCGACCGCACACAAAACTACAAGGCCACGATCGCATGGGGACTGGTGGTCATGGCTCTGGGTTACATCCTCCTTTCCATCCCCGTGCTGGCCACCCCCGGTAATATCTCCTGGCTGCTGCCGTTCACCGTCTTCGCCTTGGCTCTCATCGCCTGTGGTAACGGTCTGTTCAAAGGCAACCTGCAGGCCATCGTCGGACAGATGTACGACAATTTCGAGGCGGATGCCGCCAAAGAAGGGCCTGAGAAACTGAAATGGGCACAAGGGCAGCGAGATGCCGGATTCCAGATTTTCTACGTCTTCATCAACGTGGGTGCGCTGGTGGCACCATTCATCGCCCCCCTGCTCAGGGGATGGTGGCTGAAAGTACACGGCTTGGTGTATAATGCCGACCTGCCCAAACTCTGCCATGAGTACATTTCGGGCAGCATCGATGCCAACAACATGCAGAACCTCACCGAACTGGTGGGCAAGGTGGGCGGCGATGCCTCCGATCTGGGCACTTTCTGCACACAATACCTGGATATCTTCAATACGGGTATTCATTATTCCTTCATCGCTTCCGTGGTCACCATGCTGATCTCACTGGGCATTTTCCTGTGGTCAAAGCATCTGTTCCCCACTCCGGGCAAGAAAGAAGCCGTCTCTACAGAAGGTTACACCGCAGAAGAGAAGAAGGCCATGGCAACGGAGATCAAGCAGCGTATGTATGCGCTCTTCGCCGTCCTCGGCATTGCCGTGTTCTTCTGGTTCTCCTTCCACCAGAACGGACAGTCGCTGTCGTTCTTCGCACGCGACTTCGTGCAGACCGACTCCATCGCTCCTGAGATCTGGCAGGCCGTCAACCCGTTCTTCGTCATCGTGCTCACGCCGGTTATCATGTGGATATTCTCCTCGCTCACGGCCCGTGGCAAGGCTATCTCCACCCCGCGGAAGATCGCTTATGGTATGGGTATCGCAGGTATCGCCTATTTGTTCCTCGCCATCTTCTCTTTGGTTGAGAATTATCCTTCAGCCGAGGCATTCACAGCGATGTCAGACTCCGTCAAGGCCGGACTGAAAGCCGGTCCATGGGTGCTGATTGTCACCTATTTCTTCCTGACGGTGGCAGAACTTTTCATTTCTCCGCTGGGCCTTTCCTTTGTGTCGAAAGTTGCTCCCAAGCACCTGCAGGGTCTCTGCCAGGGTTTGTGGCTTGGTGCCACCGCCGTGGGCAACGGTTTGCTTTGGATCGGTCCGCTGATGTATAACAAGTGGCCGATCTGGCAGTGCTGGACGGTCTTCCTCATCATCTGCCTCATCTCGATGGGTGTGATGTTCGGCATGGTGAAATGGCTGGAGAGAGTGACCAAATAAGGAGCGATAGACTCCATCCCTGCTCTTGAAGGGAGGGGAGCATTTTTAACAAGTGGCCCCTCCCCATGAGAATTTGGGGGCTTTTTCAGCAAGCGGCCCCTCCCCATGAGAACTGGGGGCTTTTTCAGCAAGCGGCCCCTCCCCATGAGAACTGGGGCTTTTCAGCAAGCAGCCCCTCCCCATTTCTAGTGGGAGGGGCTGCTGTACTTTTTGGGGGTGACTGCCTGCTTGCCGTATTCATTTACAATGTGATTGCGGATTACAAATCCCGATGAACTGCAATGGACAGTGATAATCGTGATGGACAGCTTTTATCGGATTACAAATCCTTATACTCATGGCATCGGGATTGCAAATCCCGATGAACAACGGCAAATCCCGATGAACAGCGAGATGAACAGCATGGACACTGGGATAATCCCGATGAACAGCAGAACAGTAAGGATCGTGATGAACGGTGAGAGGTGCCGATGAGAGGTGGACCTGCCGTTGCCCTGTATGGGGCCGTTATGAAAGATATTCTGTCGGATCTTCAATGCCAGCTTGTTGAAGAGCTTCCTTGCGCTCCAGACAGGTGCCGCAACGCCCGCAGTGCTTCTCTCCTCCCTTGTAGCACGAATAGGTCTCGGCATAGTCGATGCCCAGTCGTTTGCCGATCAGGGCGATGTCCGTTTTGGTGATGCCCGTATAGGGAGCCAGAATCTCCACACCGATGTAAGTGCCGGCTTTCATGGCTTCCGACATGGGTTTCACAAAGGCCGACGTGCAGTCGGGATAAATGGCATGGTCGCCGAAGTGGTTGGCCATGAGTACTTTCGTGAGTCCACGACTCTCGGCGATGCCGCAAGCGATGGAGAGCATGATGCCATTGCGGAAGGGGACCACGGTCGATTTCATGTTGTCGGAGGCATAATCCCCTTCAGGGATGGCGTCAGCCCCCTCCAGCAGCGATGACTTGAAATACCGGCTCATGAACGAGAGCGGAATCAGTAGGTGCTCGATACCCAACCGTTGACAGTGCAGCGCTGCGAATTGCGCCTCGCGCTTGTTGTGGTTGCTGCCATAATCGAAGGTGATGGCCAAGGCTATCCTGTCTTTTTGATCATAGAGCAGGGTGACGGAGTCCATTCCACCCGAAAGGATAATCACAGCGTCTTTCATTCTGTTTTTGTTTTTATTTTTATTCTTATTTGTTATCGGTTTTGATATTGGCCTCATGCAGTCCATAGCCTTTCTTCCGGTCGACGATCATCAGGAGCAGGGCGAAGAGAATGGCTCCGCCTCCGAAAGCCGAGAAGACCAGCATGGGGATGGTATAGTCGACATGTCCGTCGGCGGCGGTGTGTTGTCCGATGATGTTGCCCACCAGCATCGGTACGAGCATCAGTCCGATGTTCTGTACAAAGTAAATGATGCTGTAGGCCGTCCCCAGCTGTTTAAGCGGTACGATCTTGGGAACGCTGGGCCACATCGCACTGGGCACCAATGAGAACGACACGCCATAGAGAATCATGGTGATCGAGGCCACCCATGTGGTGTTGATAATCGGCAGAGCCAGGAAGATGTGGCATACCGTGACAATCACACAGCCGATGAGCATCAGGGTGGAACCGCGTCCTACTCGGTCGTAGACCATGCCAAACAGCGGCGTGAGTACGATGGTGCCGTAGGGCAGGATGGAAGTGATCCATCCAGCGGTCACGGGAGCGATGCCGTATTTGTTGATGAGCAAGTCGGTGGCGAACTTGAGGAAAGGACGCAGGCTGGAGTAGAACATCACACAGAGGATGGCGATGAGCCAGAAGCCAGGGTTGCGCAGCACCTTGACGAAGTCACGGAAGGAGAACTCGTCGCGGTCAGCATCATCCGCCGCCTTCTTGTCGACAGAAATACGGTCGTAGTGCTTGTCCATGAAGATATAGACGATGAACATGACGAAACCCATCAGGAGCAGGGCCGCTCCGGCGAGGATGGGAGCCGACAGGCCATAGGCATTCGCGATCACCGGACTCATGCTGATGGCAGAGGCGGTGCCCAGGCGGGCCATTGCCACTTGGATGCCCATGGCAGAGGCCAGTTCATATCCTGTGAACCACTTCGTGACAATCTTGGAGATGGTGATGCCGGTGATGTCGCAACCCACACCAAACATGCCGAAGCCCAGTGAGGCCACCAGCACTTGGGTCTTGATATGAGTGGGGATGAGGCCAAACAGGCTGAAGGGCAGGTCCACATAGCCTGTGGGAGAGATGAAGTGAACGGCATGGAAATTGATGATGGCACCAGCCAGCATCATGCCGGTGGCCAGGATGCCTGTGAACCGGATGCCGCATTTGTCGAGGATGATGCCGCCCCAGAAGAGCATCAGCAGGAAGATATTGAAGATGCTGTAGCTGCCGGCGTAGAAACCATATTCAGCCGCAGTCCATCCCATTCCACCCTCCGTCACAGGAGTCTTGAGCGTGGTGGACAACGGAGAGACGATATCCCAGAACACATAGCCCATCATCATGACGAATGCCGCGATGAAGAGTACGGTCCAGCGCCGTAGGCGGGAGGAGTTGGGGGATGATTGTTGCATAAGAATAGATGAAGGGTGTGTCATCATGCATAGAGACGTGACATGGATGACACACCCTTTGGGTTAACGGTCGTCTTTATTTGATGTTGGGTTCCTCAAGACCGAGTCCTTTCTTCTTGTCCACCACCTTCAGCAGCAGGCCAAGCAGCAGGGCGGCCACACCAAGGCAAGCCAGCATCACGAGGGGTGCTGTGTAGTCATAGCTCACGGCAGCCTGTTCGGCAGTGATGCTGCCATCGGCGAGTCCGTTCACGATGTCGGGGTTGGTCTTGTCAAGCACTTTGCCGATCAGCAGCGGGAACAGCCAGAGACCGATGTTCTGGATCCAGAAAATCAGAGCATAAGCCGAACCGATGATCTTGGGCTCCACCAGTTTGGGTACGCTGGGCCACAGCGAGGCGGGCACAAGCGAGAACGAGGCACCCAGCACGAGGATCGTGATATAGGCCACGGCCACTCCGCCGATGGCATTGCCCTTGAAGGCGGGAAGCACGAAGGCGAAAGTGAGGTGGCAGGCGATCAGAAGCAGTGAGCCGAGCACCAGCATCGAGGCAGCCTTGCCCTTGTTGTCGACATAACTGCCCAGGATGGGGGTGATGAGCACGGCCAGCAAGGGGAACACGGCGAAGATCGACTCAGCCGATTGCCTCATGTAGCCCATGTAGCAATAAGTGATGAGGGCAAGGATCGACAGACCCAGCAGACTGTATTTCTTGCCGGATGACTTCTGGAAGTTGCTGGCGAAACCGGCAGCTGCCACGACCAGCATGATGATATACTGGATGATGGTGACGGAAGAACTTGCCCAGAACGAGTCGGCGTCGGGGGGTGTCAGGGTGAGGTTGCACTGCAGCATGTTGACCGCATACTTCTGGAAGGGGAAGATGGCGGAGTAGTAGAGGACGCAGAGGAGAGCCACCAACCAGAAGCCACTGCTGGTGAGAATCTTTCCGATGTCGCTCACCTTGAACGGGTCGTCTTTCTCCTCTGCCTCTCCAGTCTGTGTGTCGAGTTTCCGGTCCATGAAGAAATAGACGATGAACATGATGAGGGCGATGCACATGAGCACGACACCGAAGGCCACTGAGCGGGTGACGCTCACATGGCCGCCCAGACGGGCGAAGAAGGGTGAGAATATCATGCAGGTGGCCACACCCAGACGAGCGAGTGCCATCTCGGAACCCATAGCGAGTGCCATCTCACGACCTTTGAACCATTTCACGATACCACGGCTCACGGTGATGCCGGCCATTTCGCATCCACAACCGAAGATCATGAAGCCGCAGGCAGCGAACTTGGCCGATGCGGGCATGCCCTCGTAGAAAGGAGACACCCCAAGGTCGTCGAACACCGGGATATAGTTGAGGTGGCTGTTGAACCACGCCTCCAGACCACTACCCATGAATGACTCGCTGACAGCATACCATTTGATGATGGCTCCGATGAGCATCACGGCACCAGAGAGCACGGCGGTGAACCTTACGCCCATCTTGTCGAGGATGATACCTGCGAATATCAGGAAGAAGACGAAGACGTTGAGGAATACCTCAGAGCCTTGCATGGTGCCGAAGGCGGTAGAGTCCCATCCGCGCTCACTGAGCATCAGGTCCTTGATGGGCGACAGGATGTCCATGAAAATGTAGGAGCAGAACATGGCCAGGGCCAGCAGAAGAAGGGCTGTCCATCTCATGGCAGCCGAGTCTCTCAATGTTTTGTTGATAGTCTCTGTCATTTTATAATGTATTTTTATATTGATCTTCTTACATCCCCTCCTCAGGAGGGGCTTGGGGAGATGTCACGTCCTTATTTCAACCAGCGGTCGAGCCAATTGAAGTAGGTGCGCTGCCACAAGATGCCGTTCTGAGGTTTGAGCACCCAGTGGTTCTCGTCGGGGAAAATGAGCAGTTGCGCCTCGATGCCTTTCATGCGTGCGGCATTGAACGCGCTCATGCCCTGCGTGGCATTGATGCGGTAGTCTTTCTCGCCGTGGATGCAGAGGATGGGAGTGTCCCACTGGTCGATGAAGCGGTGGGGAGAGTTCTCATAGGTCTTGCGGGCATTGGCGGTCTGGTCTTTGTTCCAGTAAGCATCGTCGTATTCCCAGTTGGAGAACCAGTTCTCTTCGGTCTCGGTATACATGGCCTCGAGGTTGAAGGCACCGTCATGGGCGATGAAGCACTTGAACCGCTTGTCGTGATGGCCAGCGAGGTAATAGACACTGAATCCGCCGAACGAGGCACCGACGGCTCCCATCCGGTCTTTGTCTACATAAGGCAGGTTGGCAGCGGCATCATCGATGGCGGTGAGGTAGTCGTCCATGCACTGTCCGGTCCAGTCGCCGCTGATCTCCTCGCACCACTCACTGCCGAAACCAGGCAGTCCGTGGCGGTTGGGCGCAATGATCACGTAGCCTTGCGACGCCATGATCATGAAATTCCAACGATAGCTCCAGAATTGTGATACAGGACTTTGCGGTCCCCCCTCGCAGAACAGCAAGGTGGGGTATTTCTTGGTGGCATCGAAATGAGGCGGACGGATCACCCAGTACATCATGTCCTTGTTGTCGGTGGTCTTCACCCATCGCTGTTCGACAGTAGGCTTGGCCAATTGGTCAAGGATATGTTTGTTCTCAAACGTAAACTGGTTGATCGCCGTCTTTTCCGGTTTCTTGAAGTTGGGCGTGATGAGGTAGAGGTCTGCGGGCTGTGTGTAGCAGTGCCGCTCAGCGATGATTCGCTTGCCGTCGCCCAGCATTTTCAGCGATCCGAAGTCATGCCAGGTGTTGGTGAGTTGTTTCACCTCGCCTTTCCAGTTGATGGCATAGAGGTTCTCGGTGCCGTGCCACACCCCGATGAAATAGATCATGGCGTCTTTGTTGTCCGACCAGCAGAAATCATCCACGTTGGAGTCGAACGTCTCCGTGATATAGCGCTTGGAACCGTCGGCGAGGTTATAGACACACAGGCGCATCCGGTCGCTCTCATACCCGTCGCGTGCCATGCTCAGCCAGGCCACATACTTGCCGTCGGGCGAGAACTGTGGATTCTGGTCATAGCCCGGATTGTTTTTCAGGTTTTCGGGAGCATTGACCGCTTGGTGGCGCAGGGTCTTGGTGGCATCCACAGCGGGCGCCACGTAACCCTCGGGCTTGCAGAGGTTGCGGGTAGTCTTCTTCTCCACATCATAGAGGAAGATGTCTGAATCGGTGGAGATGGAGTAGGCCGTTCCGGTCTTCTTGCGGCAGGTATAGGCGATCTGCCTGGAGTCGGTGCTCCAGTCGAGCTGTTCGATGCCGCCAAATGGTTCCATCGGGCATTCAAAAGGCTCGCCCTCAAGGATATCTGTGGCTGTGCCGATACCATCGGCGTTGACGCTGGCCACAAAGGGGTGCTGGATGCTCTCCACGTAGTGGTCCCAGTGCCGGTACATCAAGTCGGTCACCAGGCGCCCTGTGGCTTTGGGCAGGTCGGAGGGATTCTCCTTGATGATGTCATGGAAGGGTATCGATTTGAGCAGGATCACCTTGTTTCCGTCGGGAGAGAACTTGAATCCTTCTACCGCACCCTCGGTATGGCTCAGTTGCCGGCGGTCGCCGCCATTGCTGTCCATGCTCCAGATCTCGCCCCCCTTGAGGAACACGATGCGGTCGCCCAACCAAGCGGGATCCGTCTCGTTGTCCGCACTTTGGGTGAGCAGACGCTGTCCTGTGCCGTCGGCCTGCATGAGATAGAGCACATGGTGGCTCCTGTTCTCCTTCACGCTGTAGTAGCCTACCTGGTAGACGATTTTTCCGCTACCGGCGTTGGGGGCATAAGCCCCGATGCGCCCCATGGCCCAAAGTCCCTCAGGGGTGAGCCGGTCGCTTTGCAGGGTGATGTTGCTCTTACCTATATTTACTTTCTCTTGTGCTTCCATTGGTGCCCATGTGATGATGGCGAGGGCAGCCGCCATGATCAATGATTTGTGCATAGTATGTCAGTTACGGTTGTTGAGATCGCGTTTCTTGCGGTCGAGTTCTTCGCGCTTGCGCTGCATCTCCATCTGCTGTTTCTGCATGGCTTCCAGTCGTGCAGCCAGTCCGCCAGTCTTTTTCTTGGGATTGTTCTTGTTCTCTTTATAGCGTGCTTCCAGTATGGACAGCAACTTGGCGTCGTCGGTAGTCTTACGCAACGTGAACATGATGGCTGCGCTGAAGAAGAGCGAGATGAAGTAATAGAAGTTAAGACCAGCGGAGTAGTCGTTGAAGATGAAGAAGAACATCACAGGCATGAGGTACATCATCCATTGCATGGCCTTCATCTGCTCGGCCTGCTGTCCCACCATCTGGTCGCGCTGCTGGCGCATGGTCATGATGGAGTAGAGCACGTTGGCCACGCAGAAGAGGATGCAGGTGAGTGAGAGATGGTCGCCGATGAGCCAGTAGTTCTTTCCCCATTCGATGATCGGGTCATAAGTCGACAAGTCGTTGATCCAGAGAAAGCTCTCGCCTCGGAGCTGGATGGCGTTGGGCACGAAGTTGAACATCGCGATCCAGATTGGCATCTGGATGAGCATCGGCAGACAGCCACTGAGCGGACTGACCCCGTAGTCGGCATACATTTTCATCTGGGCCTGCTGCTTGAGCATCTGGTCCTCAGGCTTGTCGTATTGCTTGGTGGCTTCCTCGAGTTTGGGTCTGAGCACGCGCATCTTGGCCGAACTCATGTAGCTCTTCTTGACAAGAGGATAGGTGATGGCTTTGAGAAGCAAGGTGATGAGAATCAGTACGATACCCATGTTGATGCCCCACTTCGTGAGCCAGTCGAAGACGTAGAGGGTGAAGAAACGGTTGATGTAGCGGATGAGCGGCCATCCGAGATACACCAGTCTTTCCATATCGAGGTCCTTGCCGAATTTGCTCTGTTTCTCCACGGCCTTCAGCAGCCGGAAGTCGTTGGGTCCGTAGAACAGTTCCAGTTCGGTGGCTGTCTCCCCCTTGGGGTCGAAGAAGGTCTCCATCTCGGCACGGTATTTCTTCAGGTAACCGGTGGTCTTGTCTTGCGGGATGCTGGTCAGCAGGGCATTGGCCGAGAAATCGTTTTTCGCGATGATCATGGCGCTGAAGAACTGGCTCTTGAAGGCCACCCAGTCGAGTGGAACCTCTATTTTCTCGTCGATTTTCTCCGAGGTCTCGTTCAGGTAGTCCGTACCCGATCCTTTCTCTTTATAAGTGAGGGTGGCATAGCGGTTCTCGAAAGAGTGCCCTTTCTCTTGCTGCTTGCAGTCCTCCTTCCAACTCACGGTCATGGAGTGGGTCTTGGTGGAGAAAAGACCTTCCATGCCGACAGCACGGAACTTGAAGTGTGTCAGGTAGTCCTGCCCGAGCAGATACGACATCTCGATCATCCGGCCATTACCGGCATCGGCGGTGAAGGTCACCGTGCTGTCGGTCTGGTTTGATGCCGTGAAATAGAGGTCGGAGACGGCGATGTTGTTCTCCTTGCCCTCCAGTTTGAAATCCAATTGCTGGTCTTTTCCCTCAAACAGGGTTACATCGGGATTGCCGTTCAGGTCTTTGTATCCTTTGACAACGGCCTTGGTCACTGTGCCGCCCTTGGTGCTCAGGGTGAGTTCCACCTTGTCGTTGCGGAGCACCACGTCGGTGGCACTGCCGGAGAGGGCATCATGGAAGAGAGCCGTGCTGTCCTCGCGCGCCTGGGCGAGAGCGGCGGTTTTCTTGGCCTCGGCCACTTTCTTTTGCTCAGCAGCTTTCTTCTTCTCTGCTTCTTGTTTTTCTACTTGTTCTTGTTGTGCCTTGATTTCCTCCTCGGAAGGGCGGGTCCACCAACTAAAACCAATCAGGACGACGGCTATCAGAACAAAGCCGATGATTGTATTTTTATCCATTTCTAACTGTTTCTTGATGAAAGATAAGCTATCAAAGTGCAAAATTACACTTTTTTTGCGATATGCACAAAAACTACCCTCAAAAATAATAGGTGGCCTCTTTTTGGTCTTTTTGAGATGTCACGTTGTGGTGTCTCTGCGTGGGGGTGCCTGACGTGACGTCACTGCGTGGGCCTCTGATGTGACGTAAAACTTAAATTTTTCGTTCCAAAAATTGCAAATTTTCGTGAAATTTTCTAAATTTGCAAATAATAACACTAATTCCGTATTTTTATGAGAAAACTATTCGTATTATTACTTGTGGCTTTCGCACTTCAGACGCATGCGCAGTCGAGGAGCAAGGAGAGCCGCAACATTGAGTATCAGGAGTATCAGGTCAACAAGAACTATTCTGACTCGCTTGTGGCATTCAAAGAGAAACTTGACTCTTTGCAGTTGGCTGAAGAAGCATTGGACGAACTTGGCCTCGCCGATGGTCGGTTCTACAAACTTTTCGCCCCCCTTACGTTCTACCACTCTCCAGCTCGCAAGGTCTTGAGGTTGGCATCTTTCAAAGATGGCTCAGACCCGGTAAGCGACGAGATCGACAACACCTTGCTCAGTGTCTACCTCAACCGTCCCGACCTCGTGATCAACAGTGAGAACAGACTGAACAAGGTAGGAGGTGTGAGCAACGACATCATCGCTCCTATCCAGCAAGATGTGGCTTTGGTAGAGAAAGTTGAGCCCGTAGAGGTGGAGCAGGTGGAAGACACCCCCGTCGATGTGCTTGTCACCAAGCCCAATTTCTGGACTTTCAAGGGTGACTATTTCCTCCAGGGCTTGCAGTCGTATATCTCGGGCAACTGGTACAAGGGCGGTGAGAGCAACTACTCCATCCTCGGCAGCATCACCATGGAGGCCAACTACAACAACAAGCAGAAGCTGAAATGGGACAACAAGCTGGAGATGAAGCTCGGATTCCTGACATCAAAGAGCGACAGCGTCCACTCGCTCAAGACTTCCGACGACCTTTTGCGTCTGACCAGCAAACTGGGTCTGCAAGCCACCAAGAAATGGTACTACACCTTGCAGCTCCTTGCCTATACCCAGTTCTGGAGGGGATACAAGAGCAACGACAGGCATGTCTATTCCGATATCATGTCGCCGTTCAACCTCAACATCTCACTCGGTATGGATTACAACGTGGAGGCATGGAACAAGAAACTCACCGGTACGATCCACCTCGCTCCGTTTGCATACAACTTCAAGTATGTCGACCGCAACTGGTTTGGCGACGTGGAGAACTTCACCACACGATATGGCCTCGACCTGGGCAAGCACACCCTGCACGACTTCGGTTCGCAGTTCACCATTGACCTGAAATGGGCGATTGCCGACAATATCACTTATCAGACCCGCATGTACGGATTCACCACTTACAAACGAGTGGAGTGGGAGTGGGAGAACACCTTCACCTTCAATTTCAACAAGTACATCTCGACCAAGCTGTTTATCTATCCGCGCTTTGACGACAGCACCGCGCGTGACGATCATCACGGATATTTCCAATTTAAGGAATTCATGTCACTTGGATTCTCATATTCATTCTAAACTTTACCTGTAAAAAGGTCTCCTAACGGACTGGCGGTTGGCTCAGCTTCATGCTGTTGCCAACCGCCAGTCTTTTCGTCAGGATGATACTTGGCCTTGAGCGGGCCGTGGTGCAGTCTATTCCGTCATGTCGCCTTCCACATACAGGCGTGTCATCTCCGTCAGTCCATTGGTGCGGACGGTGATGCTTTTCTTGAAGTGCCCGGGGATTTTCCCTGCGCCGTTGTAGGTCACCTCGATAGTGCCTTTCTGACCAGGGGCGATGGGGCTCTTGGTGTATTGAGGCACCGTGCAACCACAACTGGCCACGGCCTGATTGATCACCAGTGGGGCGTCGCCGACATTGGTGAAGGTAAACGTGCATTTCTGCACGGCATCACTCTCTGAGAATTTGCCGAAGTCATGCGTTTTCTTGTCAAACTTGATTTCAGCTTGTTTCTGGGCTGCCGCATAGCCAAATGAGCAGAGCAGCAGCAATGTCATCATGATAATTTTTTTCATCTTTTCTGTCCTTAATGCTGCAAAAATACGATTTTTATAAGACAATAGATGGGCTTTATACCTTTATTGGATTATTTTAACCTAAAAAATGTCAAATATGGCTGGTCGGCACCTAAGCACGCATAGCTATTCGGGCGGATTTTTGGTCGCTCGTTCGCTCGTTCGGGTGCTCGTTCGGGTGCTTGTTCGGGCGCTTGTTCGGGCGGATTTGCCGCTCGGCACCCGAAGGGTGACGCTTGGCTTGTCCAAGAATCCGCCCGCATTGAGTATTAGCATTTTCAATGCGCTTATCGGATTACAAATCCTTATACTCCCAGCATCGGGAGTGACGCTTGGCTTGTCCAAGAATCCGCCCGCATTGAGTATTCGTATTTTCAATGCGCTTTTATCGGATTACAAATCCTTATACTCCCAGCATCGGGATTACAAATCCCGATGAACGGGAATCCCGATGAACGGGAATCCCGATGAACGGTGTGGATTTTTGGACAAGCCAGGCGTGCTCGTTCGGGCGGATTTGCCGCTCGTCACCCTATGGGTGCTGTATTTGCTGTCAAATGAGTGATCTGAACGTTTTCAGCACGTCACATTTCTGGATGAACTGTGGCATCGGGTCGGAGCTTTTCTCTATAAACTGGTTGAGGTTGTAGAGGGCTTTGTATTGGCGTGCCTGGCGTAGAGGCTTGTAGATGTATTTGTTGGTTTCCCAGTTGTAATCCGATTCGCACCAGGGCTCGTAGGGAATGAAGGCCAGAGCATACAGACTGTTGAGTTTCAGACTGTTATTATTGGAGTTAACACTCTCGTTGAGGTATTTGATCGCAATCTCGACGAAATCAGGCCGGTCTTTGCGGGCCTCATCATATACGCTGTTGCCGTAGTTGGTCAGCCACCAGCACTCTCCGAGGAACGACGCTTGATAGTAGCGCACGGCCAAGTCGTAGGCGATTTCGGGCTTTGCCGAAGCATTGGCCAGGTTGTGGCGCTCCTCAAGTTGGATTATGTCGCGGCAGAAAGCGGCTTTCTTGTTGGATGGGATAGGACCTAAGTTAGGACCGTCGGTGTAGCTCTCTTCCTCGCTGTCGGCCTGTTTCACAAACCAGCGAGCCTTGGTGTAGTCGCGGTGGGAGTGGTAATAGCTGATGTTCTGGGACTCCAGGAACGAGCGGGGCACTTTCTCAAGGTAGGGGATGGCCTTGCTGAACTCACCATTGGCGAGGTATTTCGTGCCGATGAGGTCATTCATGTAATCCTTGGGGTAGTCGATGTATCCCAGAACGAATTTCTCCAAGGGGTCGTCGGTTTGTTTTTGCAGGAACTGGCAGTGGTCGATCAGCTGTTCAACGGTCATTGTGTCGAGGATGAGGAAGTATTCTGAACAGTAGCCCGGGTTCTCAGGGAGTTTGGCATCCTCAAAAGTAGCTCCATGGCTGATTTTCTCGCTCTCCATCATGGCGATGAGAGCGGCGGCCATGTTTTTGTTGCCGTTTTTCTCGTATTGTGGCACGAGTTCTGAGTAGACCAGGCGGTCGAGCACGTCGTAGTAGTGGTTGTAGAACAGGTCCGGGTCAGGGCTTGTGGCGTCTTCTTCTTTCACTTTCTCGATGAGCCATTTGATCTCGCCGGTGATCCATTGCGAGTATTCTCTGTTGAGTGTCGACGCTTTCACGGAGGCCACGGCACGGATGGCCCGCACATTGTCCTTCATGCGCTGTGTGCCCTTCATGTCCATGGCCTTGTTGAGGGTTTCCATGGCAGGCTCGTAGTGCTTGTAGAGGTATTGCAGTTCACCGACAGCAGCCATCCAGAGAGCCGGCGACTCAGTCTTCCCGGTTTTCACGAGCGTCATGGCATAGTTGTTGAAGTTGTTGACCTCACTCTTCAGGATGATACGGTGGTCGATCGTCTCTTCCACCCAATCCTTGTCAGCTTCGCTGTCGAGGGTCTCCTGTGCGTTGTTCACGAAGTCCTGCACGAGGAAGTTGATGGTGGGCGAGTTGGGGGCTTCCTGATAGATGGTCTTGATGCCACCCAGGTTGCGCATCTTGCGCATGGCCCATTTGATGCTCACCATGTCGCCCTGTTCGGCGTAGATGTCGCAAGCCTCGGTGCGGCGTCCCTCATGCAGCAGTGCACCAGCGTAGATGTTGCGCATCATGTCGCGGTAGACGCTGGCGGGCAGTTTCTCGCCTTGGCTCTTCCAGAAATTGATGTTGTCGACATGCTTTCCGAGCACCATGTTGGCTCTCATTCGGAGCAGTGCCCATTGTCCTTTGAGTTTGGAGCCCCGGTAGTTCTGGGCAGCTGTGATCATGGCGTTGAGGTTCTGTCGCCGCTGCTGCAACTCCTCCTTGGTGGGGTAAGACCACGACTCCTGCAGTTGGTCGCAGATGTCGATATAGGTGTTCAGCCTCTTGAGGTAGTTTACCATTTCCTGGTCGCCCTTGTTTTGGGCGATCTCCATGATTTTCTCCTTGTTCCAGCGATAGGAATTGCATTCGCCGTTGGTGTAGTTGTTCCAGAAGGCGTCGACCCTTTCGTCGAACGGCGATTTGCCCATCAGTTCATGACGGAAGACACTGAAGAGATAGTTGTTGTGGTTGCTGAAGTCGCCGCCACAAGCCCACGACGGTGCTGACAGCGTCAGAGCTGTCAGGCTAAGGATGATAAATCTTCTCATAGTGTTGTTGTTTTATACGTTGTATGTTGTTTTTGCTGATGTCGAAGAGGATGACCTCGCGGTTGGCGTCGGCCCTCAGACGGCTGATGGCGTCTCTGACGGTGATCACGGTGTCGAGACTCACCTCATGTGTCAGGATTGTATCGCCTGGGAGCACGGGCAGGTCGTCGTCGCCGTGCATGATGCCCACGAGCTTGTTGGCCCTCACGAGCAGTTGCCAGGCGAAGATGGGGTAGGCGGTGCTGAGAGTCAGGCTGTAGTTCTTGATGTGGCGCATATAGGGAGCGGCATCATCCATGTCGAGGATGGGGTTGCGCTCCAGACGGCGCACGTCGCCGGTGTTATACATCATCAGCACGCCATGGTCCACGGGGGGAGCCTCCTGCGAGAGCTGGTGCAGACGGATGGTGGCGGAGAGGCGCAATCCTTTGGCGTGTGCGGCGTCACGCAACTGTCTGAGCAGTGCGAAATAGGCATCGCGGGTGCGCTTCGACCAGTCGCAGTCGATCTGTATCTCTTTCACCCCTGCCACATCGTGTGTCTCCGACATCTGCAGCACCCGGTTGAGGATCAGCAGTCCGAGGGAGTCGACGCCTTGCGTCAGGCATTCGTTGACGATGAACACCGTGGGGATGATTTCCACTCCTTGGGGCATGTCATCGGCGAAGCGGAGAGTGGCATTGGGCATGACCCTGCCCTGCTGATCGATCACCACATCGAAATAGCGCAGGTAGATGCGGCTCACTTGGTTGTCGGCCAAGAAAGCACGCTGTGCGGAGTCGAGTTCCCATGTCGTGCTCCAGTAGTAGGCCGAACGGGTCTCGACGGAAGTTGTCTGTTGTTTTTGGCACGATGGCATGGCCAGGAAGACAACAATGAGGCAGAAAAGAGAGATGACCTTGCGGATCATGAGTGTCGGGTTTGTCTTCAATATGGTTTCATGTGACAAACTTACGATTTTTTTTTGAAAAACCAACAAAAGTGGAGGAAAAGTTGTCGTAAAACTTACCGAAGTCCCCAACTATTGAGGAAAACCAGTTTCTCGGTGCTTTCCTCGACATCGTCGGGCAGGTTGCAGAAGAAGTCGATGGCGGTGAGTCGCTCCAATTCGTCGATGCTCACCACATACTGGCTCAGACTGTCGCCACTGCGGTCCTCATTGATATGCTCCACCCAGAAGGCCATGGCTTTATAGCCTTGGCTGTTTTTGCAGAGCAGTGCCATGAAGAAGTATTTGGGCACGATAAGTCCTTTCGTGGTCGTGGTCAGGATCTGGTCGGGATTGTCGATGGTGCCGCCTTTGCAGACGTAGAGCGTGTCGATGGCCTTCCGGTTGTTTTTGAAGTAATTGGTCACGAAATTTTCCATCTGCAGCCATAGTCCGGCATTGAACTTATTGCGTTGAGGCTGCATGTTCGACAAATAAAACGTCTGGATGTTGGCTTCGCGGCTGTTGAGCCTGTCATAGGACGGGCAGATGTGCCCATGGTCGTAGCCCGAGCCCCAGAAAGGGTCCTCTTTGAAATAACTGGCTGTAGGGATGTCGGGATCGTATGGGTATTGTGGTTCTCCGTAATACCTGCTGACATTCTTCACGTAGTTGTCGCCGTCGATGGTGTAGCAGGTCCATCGCTGCGATTTTTTGCTGCAGTCCCATTCGACGATGAAGTTCACCCCGTATTCCGCAGTGGAGTGTACGAGCACGAGATTGTCGTCGGTGCCTTTAATGCGAGGCATCTCCAGACGGGCGTACTCCCGTCGCGTCGTGGGATTAGCGTTCACGTTTTTTGATTTGGACGTTTTCCCGCCATTGTTGGTGTCATCGTCGCTCCCGCACCCGCTCAGGGTCAAGGCACCAATCAAAATGACAAACAAAAACCGAACTGCTTTCATAAGATATAAGGTATTACTAAGATTATAAATAGTGGGGGCTCTGTATTCCCTCTATGGGAGGGTCTTGGGAGGTAATTGGGGGAGGTAAAAAAATCAGGTGCCACTGAGCGCATATGCAACTACGCTTCAGACGCACCTGATGATATCGTCTCACCTGCTGGGCACGGCACGTCGGGTGCCTTCGTCCGTCGTCGGTGTATATTGTTATTTCTTGATCTTGCCGTAGCGGCTCATGAAACGGTCCACGCGACCGGCGGTGTCCACAAGCTTCTTCTTGCCTGTGTAGAACGGGTGCGAGGTGTTCGAGATCTCGATTTTCACCAATGGGTAAGTCTCACCTTCAAATTCCACTGTCTCTGTAGTCTTGCATGTGGACTTTGTAAGGAACATATCGCCGTTGGACATATCCTTGAATACGACGGGGCGATAGTTGTCTGGATGGATGCCTTTTTTCATTTTTAAAATTGTTGTGTTATGTTTACTGTATCTGTTTTCACGTTTGGGGTGCAAAATTACACATTTTCCCGCATTCCACAAAATTTTCGCTTGAAAATTTGCATTTTACTCCCCTCCCCTCGAAGGGGAGGAGAGCTGTGAAATGATATTTATGGTTTTTTGCCAATCGACTTTCCGCCGATTTCAGCGTAGGTCACGCTCTTCACGCCGGGCACCTTGAAATAGGTGTCGATATTGCCGTAGAGCAACACCTCCTGGCCCAGGTTTCCAGGATTGTCCTTCAGGTTGAGGCCTGTACGTATATCGCCTACAGGCAATTGCACGGGCATGCAGTTGCTGGCTTTAGTCTCTGATTTTGAAGCGGCGATCAGGAGATTTGTAAGCACCTCGCAACCGTCGGCGGTGAAACGGGCATCCTCCTCATAGGCCTGTCCGTTCACGTACCCCACGATATAGGCTTTCACATAGACACCATTTACGGTTCCGGCAGCGATGGCGGAGGGCACGTCATACGGTTTGTCGTAAGTGCCCATGTCACTTGGTTTGGGGTCGTCGCCAGACCCATCGTCCGAGGTTTTTCCGTTGAGGGAGTAGAGATATGCCTTTCCGGCAACGGTCTCTGGTGTGTTACCACGGTAATTCATCAGCTGGCCATGTATGATGACCTCGTCGCCGACTTTGATGTCAGTCTTTCCAGACTCGTATTTTTTATTACCTAGATATAGTATGCGGTAGCAGTAGAATTCGCCATTCTCTTTGCCATCTTCAGAGATATAGAAGGACGCATTCCCATAGGTGCCTCCATCAGTGAAAGTGCCTTTATCTGCAATACGGGAAATCTTACCTTTTACATAGACATTACCTGTGGTTTCGTAGACCTCATTGCTCGTCCAAGTAAGATTTTTCACAGCAGCTGCTGCGCCTAATGGATTATACGGATCTTCCAGTGTTCCGCTACCCTTGGCATCGCCTGAGGGTTGTGGCGTTTCGCCGCCTTCCGACTTTCCGTTGAGGGAGTAGAGATATGCCTCGTTCTGCTGGGTCTCCGGCTTGTTGCCTCTGAAGTTGATGACTTTGCCACAGACAATCACCTCGTCCTTCTCTTTCAGTAGGTCGCCGCTGGTGTATTTTTTGTTGCCCAGATAGAGCGCACGGTAGACGGTGAACGTGGTGCCTTCAGCGCCTTCCTCGACGATGTCGAAGGTGGCATTGCCAAATTGGGCACCGTAATTTTCGGTGATGGTGGCTACCTTACCTTTGATGTAAACGTCCTTCGGACTTTCCACGTCGGCTCCCAGCGTGTTGATGTAGGCGATGACACCTGCGGGGTTATAGGGATCCTCGAGTGTGCCGCTGCCCTTCGGCGTGCCCGTTTCTCCACCGGGCGTGTCGCTGCCTCCACCCTCGCCATTAAGGGAGTAGATATAGGCCTTGTTTTGGTCGGTCTCCAGCGTGCCGTTGTAATTGGTCACGATACCGCAGATGACGACCTCGTCGCCCACCTGGATCTGCTTGTCGTTCTCGGTCCATTTCTTGTTGCCGAGGAAATAGGCGCGGTAGATGAGGAACGAGTTTTTCTCGCTGCCATCGTCGGAGATGCTGAAAGTGCCGTTTCCGTACTGGCTGGTAAACTCTTCCCTGATGGATGCGATCTTACCTTTGATGTAGATATTCGAGGGACTCTTCTCGCCGCTCTCCAACTGCTGTGCGTAGGCGATGGCGGCTGCCACGTTGTAGGGGTCAGCCACGGTGCCGCTGCCCTTCGGGTCGCCCATCTCAGTCGGTTTGTCGTTGCTGTCGGTGGGGATGTCGAATGGTGCCGGGACATCCTCGCAGCTCGTCAATGTCATGGCTGTCGTAGCCAAGATGAATAAAGAATAAAATAACTTTTTCATGTTTATCTCGTTTTTTTGTTTTTATACTGAAGGATGTCGGTTATTGAGCAGGCTGGATGTCGCCGGTGGTGCGCATCAGGATCTGCCAAGTGTCGCGGTAACGGGTGAAGATGCCCGTCACGTCGACAAGTCCCTGGGGCATCACGTTGCCGGCGAAGTCGGCATAACTGCTTGTGCGGAGTACCAGCCGGCTGCTGCTGATTCCCTTGAAGTTGCGGTTGGCGCAGTTGGCGGTGAGGGTCACGCTTCCGTCGGTGGGTGCATAGACTGCCTTGCCGTCGGCGGCTGAGAGCTGGACGCCTTTCACGGTCATCAGTCGTCCGCAGTTCTCTGTCATGTAGTTGGCATCGGAGAGCCTGTTCAAGTCAAACTCGATGGGGGTGACGCTGCTTGGGTTGGCGGTGCCGATGAGTTTGAAATGAGCGTTCCATATAAAGCGGCTCATGCGGCTCACGTAGGTCGACCCGCTGGCGCTTGTATAAGGCACGCCGATCTCTCCCTGTTGTCCGTAGGCTCCGATGTAGAGCCCCTTGAGGTCGACGAGGATTTCCTGTCCGACGGGCAGGTATCCGAACAATCCGCCTTGGTTGATACAGATGATGAAGGCCGCTGTGCCGTCGTCGATGATGACTTCGTTGTAGATATTGCCTTCGATGTCGTTGCCGACCACCTTACCTTTGATTTTGATGTCATCGGTCACCTCTTTCATACCATTGTTGGCGATGGTGGATTTGAAGGTCTCCTTCAATTGTGCGATGGTGATGACATTGCTCTCGCTGATGCTTGAGTTGCCGTAGGGCGACTCGCTCAGGTCGGGTGCGTCATAGCTGTCGGCCATGCACGAGGCCAGGACGGCCACGGTCATGAGCATGAGTATATTGCTGATGGTTTTCATGTCGATGGTGTTTTTAGAATCTGAATGTCAGGTTGAGCATGCCGTTGATGCCGAATGCGTAGTACTTCTTGGGGTTTCGAGAGAACTTGTAGGCGCGCTGGTTGTTCATCAGGATGTTGTCGCCGTCGGTTTTCACGGTGTAGTCGCTGCGGCTCTGCTCGTAGCCACCGGTGCACAGTTTGGCGTTGTTGAGGATGTTGGTCAGCATCAGGTTGATGGAGAGCTGTCTGCCGTGGCGCAGTCGGAGTGTTTTTCCGATTGACCCGTCGAGCATGAATCCCCCCTTGCCCTTGGCTTGCTCGGGCACGTCGTAGGTCCCGTCGTTGTTGACGCGTCCCATGGTGGTCAGTGTGCCCTGGTAGCGGTAACTGGGCGAGTAGCTCAAGTAGATGCGGTCGTAGTAGTTGCCGTTGAGGTCGATGAACCATCCACCGGAGTGATAGCTGAGGATGAGGCTGGCGGCGGTCAGCGGGGTGCCTGCCTCGCGCATTCCTTTGTTCATGACGATGTCGTCATGATAGGTGGCTTTCGTCGAGTTCATGTAGCGCACTTTGGCGTTATTGGTGTTTTCAGCCTCGCTGATGGTGCCGAGCGCCTTGATGTTGAAAGCGGAGTTCACCTTGAAGTCGATGCCAGCCTCCACGCCGTAGTAACTCTTCTTGATGTCGGTCATCGAGACGTAGGAGAAGGAGTTGATGTCGTCGAAATAGAAGTTCTGCCACTCCGTCACCTTATTCATCATATTATAGTATCCGCTGATATTGATGTGTACCCTGGAGTTCTGGTACTGATAGCCAATCTCGCTGCTGAAGAGTTGCTCGTTCTTGAGGTTGGTGACGAAATCGTTGTTCATCTCAGGCGAGACGAAAGCCGTGGTGATCTGCGGAGCCCGGAGTTCGAAGCCTGCACCGACCATGAAGGCATGTCCGCCACCCAGGTTGGCAGTAGCATTGAACTTGCCACCGCCACTCAGGAAGTGCGCGCTTTCGCTCTTGCCGTAGGAGAAGTCGGCGAACATACCGTTGCGCATGCGTCCTTCACGCTGCATGCCGTCGTAGTTGACTTTGCCGGAGACGCTGTAGTGGAAGATGCTGTAGTCTTGTGTGTAGTTGCCCCACAGCACAGCGCGGCGAGCCAGCAGGTTGTAGTCGTAGCCGAAGCGGTCGTCCTCGCCGATGAGCGCGTTGCGGTGGTTGAGGTCATACTGCACGATGTCTGAGGTGGCGGCGTAGTTGCCCAGCGCATAAGTGTTGATGTTATGGTAGCTGTTGGCTCCGAGCAAGTCGTCCATCGTCTTGTAGTGCATGCCCTTGTTGGACCCGAGCTTCACGCCCAGGTTGAAGCGCGACTTGTTGGTGATCTGTTTCTGGAGTGTGGACGCCAGGGTGAGGTAGAGGTTGTCGTTGTGCTTGGCCTCCACGAAATAAAGTGCGTCGCTGCCCTGAGCGTTGGCATTGCGGTTCGACCAGTAGAGGCGGTCCCAATTGATCTGCCTGTTGGCCCTGCACTCTTTCAGGAAGTTGTAGGCGGTGTTGTAGTCGATCAGGCACTGTGCCGTGCGGTATTGATCGTCGTCGGTGTCCCAGACGTCGAAACTGCTGCTGGGCAGGTTTTTCCAGTAGTCCGGCTGCGGGTTCTCGGCATTGTTGTAGTTGAGGCGGGTGCTCTTATACATGCTGTATTTGCCCAGGAGCGAGGTCACCAGACGTGTGTCGTGGTTGATGTTCCAGTCCCAGGTGAACAAGACCGTAGGGGCGAAGTCATTGACTACGCGTGAGTTGCGCACCTTGCCGTTCTGGTAGCCCCAATAGGGGTTGTACTGGTTGTTGTTGGCTATCCAGTAGCTCTCGTCGGTAGCCGCCCCCTGCGAGGCCCGTTCCGTCGGGTTGCCCCAGGTCATGAGAGAGAGGGAGTGGTCGCCCAACAGCTTCTGCACACCGAAGTAGTAGGAGAGGGAGTTGTAGAAAGTTCCCTCCACGTATCCTCTGTGCGCCCAGCGATAGGCGATGCTTCCGGCGAAGGCCCATCCGTCCTTGCTGATGCCCGAGCCGTAGGTATACATGCCGCGCAGCGTGTAGTTGCGGTTGGCCCCGCTCAGCGAGAGCTTGTTGCCTGCGGCCACCTGCGACGGCCGGAAGTTGTAGTTGTTGCTGCCCCCTAACCCCGTCATGGAGAAGTTGTTGTCCTCGAAAGGCAGCGTGGCGTCGATGTTGCGGGTCAGGTTGTTGATACCACCCACATTGGAGTACCTGAACTGTCCTGACTCGAGGTCGTTCATCGGGGCGCCGTTGACGTAGATGTCGTTGTACTTCTGTCCCAAGGCGCGGTAGCGGAACCTTACAGGCGAGAAGAGGTATCCCACTTCATTGGCGTATACGTTGGTGTTGGAACTGAGGATGGTCACGTTCTGCGACATGTCGTCATCTTCGCCCAACTGCGCCTCGGTGAATGTGAAGGCGGCATCGTCCAACGCACCGGTCTGCTCCAATGAGTCAACCTCTTGCGCGAAGGCAAGAGGGGTGTAGCAGAGCGCAAACACTGCTATTCTGAGCATTTTTTGCATAAGACAATTGTTGTATTAGTGTTTGGATGCAAAGTAACAAAAATATTTTGAAAAAAAAAAGACTTGACGCTTTATTTTTTGATGAATTGTGCGTTTTTATCGATTTATTTTCCGATATTTGCAAAATCAAAGATTTGCCACTTGTCCGCACTTCGCAGGCACGGCTCGACTGCTAACTAAAATCCATGATATATGAAAAGACCGATTCTGTTACTCGCCTTTTTCCTTCTGCTGGCTCTCCATGCGTCGGCACAGAAGAAATACAATGTCTATGGCGTAGGATTCTACAACCAAGAGAACCTGTTTGACACTTGCCACGACGTGGGCAAGAACGATTATGACTTCCTGCCCGACGGTTCCTACAAATGGAACGGGCTTCGCTACAAGAACAAGTTGCACAACATGGCTTATGCGCTGGCCGACTTGGGCACCGACATGCTGCCCATCGGATGCGCCGTCATCGGACTGGCAGAGGTGGAAAACAGCCGTGCGCTCGACGACCTCGTGGCCCAGCCCGAACTGGCCAAGAGGGGCTACAAGTATGTGCATATCGAGGGTCCTGACCGCCGTGGCATCGACTGTGCCATGCTCTACAATCCCTCCCTCTTCACACTGAGGGATGCCGTGCTGGTGCCCTATGTGCCAGAACTGGAGGCCGACAGCACATTCATGACGCGTGGCTACCTCACCGTGACCGGCACCCTGGCCGACGAGACGGTGTCTATCATCGTGTGCCACTGGCCCAGCCGCTTCTCCGGCTCGTTCTACCGCGAGACGGCAGGCAGGCAGGTGCGCGCTGTCAAGGACTCGCTCATGCGCGCCGACCCCAGCCGCAAGGTGATCATCATGGGTGATATGAACGACGATCCGCAGAATGCGAGCATGAAGACCGCATTGGGCGCGAAAGGCGCGATCAAGGATGTGGGACCCGAGGATATGTTCAATCCGTGGTGGAAAGTGCTCGACGGGGGAAAGGGCACCCTGAGCTATCAGGGCAACTGGAACCTCTTCGACCAGATCGTCGTCTCGCCCAACTTGCTCGACCGTGAGGGGTCGAGAGACTACAGCAAACTCACTTACCTGAAATGCCAGATTCAGAACAGGCCTTACCTCTTGCAGGAAGAAGGCCAATACAAGGGCACCCCGAAGCGTACGACGGCCGGCGGTGTGTGGCTCAACGGCTATTCAGATCACCTGCCTACCGTCATCTACCTGATCAAGGAGAAACCGTGATGGCAACCGGCAGCGCACCCGTGGAGCGGCATCCCTGGGAACCCTTCCTGCCCGAGGGCACAAGGGTCATCATGCTGGGGAGTTTCCCGCCTGCCCCGCATCGCTGGTGCATGGATTTTTTCTATCCCAACTTCAACAACGACATGTGGCGGATTTTCGGGCTCTGCCTGCACCACGACCGCGACTGGTTCGTCGACGTGGCGCACCGCACCTACCGCTACGAGCGCATCGTATCGACCCTGAGGCAGTTGGGGGTGGGACTGTATGACACCGCAGTGGCAGTGAGGCGCACCCGCAACACGGCCTCCGACAAAGACTTGGAGGTGGTGGAGGCCACGGATCTCGACCAACTGCTCACCATGGCCCCCTGCTGCGTGGCCGTGGTGACCACCGGGCAGAAGGCCACCGACCTTTTCACCGGGCATTTCGGCATCGCACCGCCCCGGGTGGGAGCCTTCGTGGAGTTCACCTTCGGAGCGCGCACGATCAGACTCTACCGCATGCCAAGCAGCAGCCGGGCCTATCCCATGAAAGTGGAGCGCAAGGCGGAGTTCTACCAACCGCTCTTCGACGAGTTCTTGAAAACAAATCATCAACAATAACCATCATCAATTATGACAATCATTGGTATAGCAGGAGGTACGGGATCGGGAAAGACCACCGTGGTGAAGAAAATCGTCAACGCATTGCCTCCCCACTATGTGGCCGTAGTACCGCTCGACTCTTACTATAACGACACCTCGCATATGACTGACGAGGAGCGCCGTAACATCAATTTCGACCACCCCGATGCCTTCGACTGGAAACTGCTCATCAAGCAGATCAATATGCTGCGCAACGGAGAGGCCATCGAACAGCCCACCTACTCCTATATCCTGAGCAACCGTCTGAAGGAGACCGTGCATGTCAATCCCAAACCCGTGATCATCATCGAGGGAATCATGACGCTGATCAACAAGAAACTGCGCGATCTGATGGACCTCAAGATCTTCGTCGACACCGACAGCGACGAGCGGTTGATCCGCAACATACAGCGTGATGTCGTGGAGCGCGGACGTACGGTCGACATGGTGCTCAGCCGCTACCTGTCGGTGCTCAAGCCGATGCACGAGCAGTTTATCGAACCGACCAAGAAATATGCCGACCTCATCATTCCGCAGGGAGGTGAGAACCTGAAAGGCATCGGCATCCTCTGCAAATACATCGAGGGCCTTGTCCCCTCCCAAGGAATAGAGACCGCTCCATGACCACGCTTCTCCTGGCACGGCATGGCGAGACGGTCGACAATGTCGGTCAGATCATGCAGGGACAGACGCAAGGCCAGCTCACGGCCAACGGCATCGCCCAGGCTCATGCACTGGCCGAGCAGTTGGCCGGCACTGCCATCGACGCCTTTGTGTCGTCAGACCTGAAACGGTCGGTCGACACGTGCGCCATCATCGCCGAAACCCACGGCAAGGACATCGTCACCACGCCGCTCCTGCGGGAGCGCGACTGGGGTGACTTCACCGGCATGTTCATCCCCGATCTCAAGGACAAGGAATGGCCGCCGAATGTGGAGTCGATGCCCCGGCTGAAAGAGCGGGCCAGGCGGTTTCTCGCCTTCATCCGTCAAGAGTTTCCCGACCAGACGGTGCTCGCCGTGGGGCATGGCATCATCAACAAGGCCATCCAGTCGGTGCACTACGACAAACCGATGCACGAGGTGCCACGCATGGCCAATGCCGAAGTGAGGACCTTGATGCTGTGAGAACAAAATAAGAGGGAGCGGGCTTCACGCCTGCTCCCTCTGCGTCATGATAACTAACATTCATTAATAACCATTCCTGAAAAACAATCTTTTACCAAAAAATTTCCAATACCTACATCGCATAATCAGATTGTAGTATGTATACTTGTGTTAGGGGATTATCTTCTTCCACCGAAGCCGCCACCGCTGCGTCCGCCACCGCTGTGGCCACCTCCGCTGTGTCCGCCGCTGAACGATCCGCCGCCACGGCTGCCACCGCTGAACGAACTGCCGCTGCTGCGACTACCACCGCTGAACGAACTGCCACGGCTGCTTGAGCTGCTTGAGCTGCTGAACGAGCGGCTGGGGGTCGATGAAGACCGGCTGCCCATGCTGGATGAGCGCGAGCTGCTCGGAGAGAAGCTGCGTGAGGCAGAACTGCTGTTGTTGCGGCTCGACGAGAAGTTGCGTGAGGGGTTGCTGAAGGTGCCCACGGAGGAGTGAGAGCTGGAAGACCTGCTGCCCACGCTGGAGCTGCTGCTCGGAGCGCTGCCGATCCTTGTGCGCTCACCGCTGTTGCTGCTTGCACCCGGAGTCATGCGTGTGCTGCTCTCACGGTTGGCATTGCCACGGAAGGTCCTTGTGCCTTGGTTGCCGACATTCTCATGGCGCACACCCGAGTTTCCACGTACGGTTGTGGGAGTGTTGCCGTTGCCGAAGCGACTTCCGTTGCCGTTGCCGAAGCGACCGCCGTTGCTATTGTCATGATTGCCATTGCGGTTGCCGTTGTTGTTGCCGAAGTGTCCGCCGTTGATGCCACCGCTGCGGCTTCCGCTGTTGCCATAGTGCCCACCGCCGTTGCCGTGTCCACCGTGTCCGTAGTCGCCGCGATCATAACGGTCGCGCATGCCGTGGTTGTGATGACCGCCACCTCCGCGATGACCGAAGTCACGTCCGTGGTACCAGCTGCGTCCGCCGTTCATTCTCCAACTGTGTCCACCGCGGTATACCGTCCAGAAGTGGGGGCGTCCGAAGTAGAAGAAGTCACGGTAGGGGTAGCGGGCATAGATGCCGAAGTGCCAGTAGCCTGCGTCCCAATAGAGGGGGCGGTAGAAATATCTTGCTGCCAGATAGGCCTCATACTGCCAGTCGAGTAGGATATAGCTCAGGTCCATGTTGCGCTGAGTCCAGTACACACCGTAGAGGTCGGCCTGGGTGTTCACGCTCATCAGGTAGTCGAGGTTCACCTCATAGGCGGCTTCGTACTGCTCTTCGGTCAGGTTGAGCTCGTAAGCCATCTTGTCGGTGAGGAACAATGCCTGCTGCCGGGCCTGCTCGTAACTCATTGCGCTTGCCGAGATGTTGATGCTCAGCAGTGCGATCATGGCTATCAGAATTCTTTTCATCGTCGTATAGTTTTAGTTGTTTTTTTACTTTTGTCTCATTCTCACGATGCAAAGAAACGAACTTTTTCTTACCCCCGAAAAGGATTTTCCCTACTTTGGGAGGGGAAAATCCCTAAAGCTGAAACAGTGCCCTACGACAGGGGTGGAAAACCGTTTTTTCATGTATTGGAATAGTCGGAATAGTCGGAAGTGTCGGAATAGTCGGAAGTGTCGGAAGTGTCGGAAGTTAAAGAAGATTGGCCTTTCGGCCTAAGAAGTTAAGCCGTATACTTCGTTAAAGCCAAGAAAAGCACTAATAAATCGTCTGAATGGTGAACGTGCATTTATCTGATAATGAGATTGCAAATAATTGTTCGGGGCGGATTTGCTGCTCGGCTTTGTTGGGGTGGATTGCTTTGTTCGGGTGGATTTGTCGCTCGGCACCCGAAGGGTGACGCTTGGCTTGTCCAAGAATCCGCCCGCATTGAGTGTAAGCATTTTTAATGCGCTTTTATCGGATTAAAAATCCTGATACTCACAGCATCGGGATTACAAATCCCGATGAACGGAGATGAACGGAGATGAACGGAGATGAACGGTGATGAGCGGTGATGAGCGGTGATGAATGGTGATGAACGGTGGGCGAAGGTGTCCGCCTGGGATGACGCATCCATTCTCTGAGTTGCTCCTATGTGACAAACCTGTGATTCCACGTTTCGAAGAGGATTCAGCTTGTGGAGAACGGCGCTGACAACAAAAACTATCGGAAAGATTTCGTGAAACGCTTGTTTTTTTGTATTTTTGTACCCCAACATATACCGATCCGCTATGCTCCAGATTCGATGCAAGAACAACAACGTGACGAAAAGCTTTCCTGAGGGATGCTCCCTCTTGGATGTCTATCAAGAGTTCGCTCAGGAGATACACCTTCCTTATCCCGTGGTGTCAGCCAAGGTGAACAATGCCTCGCAAGGGCTGAAATTCCGCCTCTTCCAGAACCGTGACGTGGAGTTTCTCGATGCCAGAGAAGGCTCCGGGCACCGCGTCTATGTGCGCTCCCTCTGCTTTGTGCTCTACAAGGCCGTATGCGACGTTTTCCCCGGCAGCAAGCTTTTTATCGAGCACCCACTGTCGCGCGGCTATTACTGCAACCTCAAGCGGCGGGGCAATGAACCCTTCACGGCAGAGGATGTGGACCGCATCAAGGAGCGCATGCAGCAGATTATCAACCTCGACATGCCGTTCCGCCGTTTCGAGGCCACGACGGAGGAGGCCGTGCGCATCTTCGCCGACCGTGGCTTCTCGGATAAGGTGAAACTCACCGAGACCAGTGGCCAGATCTATACCGATTATTATATGCTCGGCGACACCGTGGATTATTACTACGGTCCGCTGGTGCCCTCGGCCGGTTATCTGAAAGTGTGGGGCCTGGAACCCTACGGCGACGGACTCCTGCTGCGCGTACCCGACAAGAAGAATCCGCTCCAACTCGCCGAGAAGATCGACCAGCCCAAGACCTACGAGATGTTTGCCGAGAAAGTGCACTGGGACATCATCATGCGCCTGTCGAATGCCGGCGATGTGAACAAAGCCGTGCTGAAGGGTCGTGCCTCGCAACTGATCCAGGTGAGTGAGGCCCTGCAGGAGAAGAAGATCGTGAAGATCGCCGAGGAGATCGACGCCCGCTTCCGGGCCGAGAAAGACCCCATCCGCCTGGTGCTCATCACCGGTCCGTCGAGTTCGGGCAAGACCACCTTCTGCAAACGGTTGTCGATCCAGCTCCTGGCTTGCGGCCTGCACCCCATCTCCTTCTCCACCGACGACTATTTCGTCAACCGAGTCGACACCCCCAAACTCCCCAACGGACAGTATGACTTCGACAACATCAAGACGGTGGACTGCGCCTTGTTGGAAGACCACCTGCAGCGGCTCATGCATGGTGAGCGCGTGGAGGTGCCGGAATACAATTTCGTCACGGGCAAGCGCGAATACAACGGAAAGAAACTGAAGTTGCAGAACGACAGTGTGCTCATCATCGAAGGCATCCACGCCCTCAATCCCCTGTTGACTGCCAACATCCCCGACAAAGCCAAATTCAAGATCTTCATCTCCGCTCTCACCAGCATCTCCCTCGACGACCACAACTGGATTCCCACCCACGACAACCGTCTGCTCCGCCGCATCATCCGCGACTACAACAAGGGCGCCTACACTGCTGTGGAAACCATCCGGATGTGGCCCAACGTGTGTGAGGCCGAGGAACAGTGGATCCTGCCGTTCCAAGAGACAGCCGATGTGATGTTCAACTCCGCCCTCAACATTGAGTTTGCCGTGCTCCGCACGCACGCCGAGATCATTCTGGCATCTGTGCCGAAAAACTGTCCGGAGTATTCCGAGGCCCATCGGTTGCTGAAGTTCATCCACTATTTCATACCGGTGAGCGACAAGGAGATACCCCCCACCAGCATCATGAGGGAGTTTGTCGGCGGGTCGAGTTTCCAATATTGACGCAAGGCGCAAGTTTTCCCTATCACGACGTGATCAATCGATAAGACATGAGAACTGTTTTCCACATTCTTCTGACCATGACGGTCCTCGCCTTCATCAGCTCATGCGAGATGGAATCCTCGCATGGCGGCGACCTCGATGGCTACTGGCATTTGCAGCGTATCGAAACCACCCAAGGCCATGCTGCTGATTATCAAGACAAAAGAGTGTTCTGGGCCATTCAGGGTCATCTGATCCAGTTGACCGACCGCGACTATCAGCATGCCTTCCTTGTCTCAAGGTATGTCCGTCAGGGTGACTCCCTCATCCTGGAGCATCCTTATATTGACGACCGCAACCACGGCGACCCCGAAATCACCGATCCTGAGATCCTGAGATTCTACGGGCTTCTCCCCGTGTCCTCACGCTATCATATCGAAACCCTCAACAGCGATAGGATGTCGTTGTCGGCCGATACTCTGAGCTTGCATTTCCGCAAGCTATAGCAGATGGTGAAGGAAAACCGCAAGCTATAGCAGATGGTGAAGGAAAAGTAAGAAGGACAAGCCGCTTCCTATTCGAAGATCACGCTGCCGCGACGCCGGATCTTCGCATCGATGATTTGGTTGAAGAGAATGAAAAGAATAATATCGATGATCAAGGTATAAGTCAGGTTGAGGTCGAATGCGAGGGTGATCAATGCGTTGAGGACGGTAAATCCTATGGCCACCGCAATGATGATGCCAAGAGCCTGATGCTGGCTCAATCCCATTCGCATCAGTTTATGATGGATGTGGTTTTTGTCAGCCTGGAAAAGATGCCTGCGGTGGAGGATGCGGAGGATCACCACCCTGACGACATCAAAAGTGGGCACGATGAGCATGGTGATGGAGAGGATCAGTCCGTCTTTATGGAAGGCCATCACATTCTGGTTGACCATGGAGAATTTCACGAACAGGAAGCCCAGGATGAAGCCCAAGGTGAGACTTCCCGAGTCGCCCATGAAGATCTTCCGGTTTTTGGCGGGGTCGCCCAGGATGTTGAAATACAAATAAGGGACGAGCACGCCCATCAATCCTGCGATTAGGATGGAGTAGGTCAATATCCCCTCGCGCATGAAGCAAAGGAGAAATCCGGCAAGAGCCAACAGCGACAATCCACCCGCCAGACCGTCGATGCCGTCGATGAGGTTGATGGCATTGTCGATGAACACGATGATGAAAACCGTCAGTACCGCCCCCGCCAGGAAAGGTATGTTGTGAATGCCCATAAACCCATACAGGTTGTTGATGTATAATCCCGAGAGTGGCATCAGTGTCGCTGCTGCGATCTGCACGACGAATTTGGTCTTGGCACCCAGTCCGATGATATCGTCGACCAGTCCCACGCCATAGATGAGGACCAGGCTGATGAAGAACGTGCAAGTCCAGAGACTGATCGTGACATGCTCCTCACCCGTCATCTTGTCCATCACGACGAGGGCCAACAGGAAGGAAAGCAGCATGCTGGGCATGAAACTGATGCCTCCGAGCCTCGGGATGGCGTTTTTGTGCATCTTGCGCTCGTTGGGGATGTCATAGAGTTTCTTCGCCTGACAGAAATTCATGATCTGCGGGATCATGAAGAAGCCGGCGAAAATGCTGATGACGAAAGTCAGGAAGATTAACAGGTAATGTATGTAACCCATGTCTTTGATGTCTCTTGCTATATATAATAACCCTTTTGCGGCGATATTATTGTCTTTGGCCGCAGATATAATAGAGGTGCCAAGCGACTTTTTGGGGGTTTGTCGGTTTTTTTTTGTGAGTCTGAGGATTATTTGCTAATTTTGCATCCATCATCATGTGGTATGGCGGCAGCCATTTCTTGAATTACTTGACAATGTCATGAGCAGCAAAATCAGTGTCATCACAGTCGTATACAACGATGCGGGCCATATCCGCGAGACCATGGAGAGCTTTTTCGCCCAGACGTGGGAGGAAAAAGAGTATATCGTCATCGATGGAGGCAGCACCGATGGCACCAAGGACATTGTGAGCGCATTCGGCGACAGACTCGCGTTCTGGTGCTCAGAGCCCGATGGCGGCATTTACGATGCGATGAACAAGGGCATCTCGCATGTCACAGGCGACTGGGTGTGCTTCCTCAATTCCGGAGACTCATTTGCCAGCGACGACGCCCTGAGACTTGCCGTCACCTCGCCCGCTGCCGAAACCGCCGACGTGGTGTATGGCAACAGCATAGAGGTCAACGATGGCTTCGAGGTGAGCGTGGAGGCTCCCGCTGATCCCACTGCGATGGAGATGCGCCCCATCTACCGTCATGGTTCTTCCCTCGTCAGGGCCTCTGTGCAGAAATCCCATCCCTTCGACACAAGCCTCTCCGGTCGGTTGGGCTTCGCCCTTGACTGGGAGATGATCTACCGCCTCTTCAAGGAAGGTTTCCGCTTCGCCAAGGCCGATGCCTACATCCAGGCCTATCAGCGTGAGGGAACATCGAACGAGGCCCGCCTCAGCATGCGCTACAACTACCTCATCACCTCACAGGGGAAATTCAACCTCCGCAAATACGTTTTCTATCAGAAGACCAGGCTCATGGTGGCGCTGCAAGGCACTTCGATGGTGAAATGGATGAGAGCCTTCGCCCTCGAATACCTGCCCAATGACATCCTTCCCCATATTCCTTTCTGGACCATCCGCCGCTATGTGCTCCGCAAATTGAAGCTGCAGATCGGGAAGCAGTCTTTCATCATGAAATCCAACTACTTCATCAGTCCCAACCGGCTCCGGATCGGTGACTACAGCCATATCAACCGCGGATGCCTGCTCGATGCCCGTGGCATCATCACCATCGGTGACAACGTGTCGGTCTCGCACAATGTGAGCATCATGACCGGAGGCCACGACATGCAGTCGCCGACGTTCTCGGGCCGTTATCTGCCCATCGTCATCAGCGATTATGTGTGGATCGGGGTGGGGGCGACGATTCTCCAGGGCGTGACCATCGGCCGGGGCGCCGTGGTGTGTGCCGGCGCCGTCGTCACCAAGGATGTGGAAGAATATGCTGTGGTGGCAGGTGTGCCGGCGCGCAAGATCTCAGAGCGCAACCGCGACCTGCGCTACCATTGCATCTGGGACATGCCTTTCACCTGACGGAAGTCAGCGCACCAGCTCATACAGGTCGCCGATGGTCTGCTGCCGTCTGAAATCCGACTCCGACACCTCTTTCCCCAGTTCATTCTTGAAGAAAGTGATCATTTCCAGCCCGCTCAGCGAGGACCATTCGTCCAGGTCGCGGAAACGGGTGTCGATGCCGAAATCGTCATAGTCCTCGATCTCGAGGATATCGGCCATTTTCTCGATGAAAGCTTCTTTTTCCATTCTATTGTTGTTTTTATGTCGAAATGCTGTTGTGCTTGTCGCTTGCAGTCCATCATGTGATGAACCAGCCGGCCGCCGTCACATCGAGTCGTAGATGGCAGCCAACTGTGCCTCGGCAGTGAGGTCCAGGAAATGCTCCCCCTTCACCTTCTCGATGTTGTCGAGCACTTTCACGGCCGGATGTCCTGCGATCATGATATGCTCCCCCTCCTTCATATACGACCTGCTCACCACAGAGCGGTTGGAGACCAGGCATCCCTTGGGCAGGCGTGCCCCACGGGTGATGTGCACACTGTTGCCCACCCAGACGTGGTCGCCGATTTTCACGAACGACGACCGCTTGGTCACGGTGCCGGTCTCCATGTCGCGGAAGAAATGGAAATTGGTGTCATACACTTGGCACCCCCAGGACAAAACGCTGAAATAGCCGAATTCCACTTTCTTGAAACAAGCGATGATCGAGTTGGCACCCACGGCGTTTTCTCCGTGGAAAGTCAGTACGCCATGATCGCCCACCCACAGTTTCACTCCTGATCGCAGGTATACGTTGCCGTGTATCACGATCTTGCCTTGGTTGAACACCACGGAGCGGTTGCTTGCATAGTCTACGGGGGTGTGGTAGAAAGAGAGGCAGAATTGTCCGAAATGCGCTTTCCCGTTGATCTCCATTTTGCCGGAAGTGTCTCTGAGCAGCACATGCCGTCCGACGATGATGGGGAAGTGGAGGGCCTGGCGCACAGGGAGCCATTTGAAGTTGAGATAGAGGGTCTTTATATAATTGATACCCCAGAAATGGCAGGCGATGAAGTGCAGCGCCTGGATGAGTTCTATCTTTTTCAGTCGTTGTCTAAGACTTGTTGCCATGGATGAGATGATTGATGATCAGTGAGAGTTCTTGGTAGGGCCGCAGGTGCAGGAGAGCCGAAGCGCCCAGATAAGCGATGGCGCTGAGTGCTCCAGCGGCTAATAGCGAGTAGAGTTCCCACATCCCCATGCTCTGCACCCACCATGAGATGGGTATGATCAGGGCAGCGCATAAGACGACAGGCATGAGGTCGGAGAGCTGACGGCCTACGGAATAGCCGATGAGTGAGCCGCTGAAGTGCATGTTGAGGAAAAGCACGATGACGTTGTATACCATCTGTCCGATGATGATGCCGATCACCCCGTAGTGTGCGGAGATGATCAGGATGAGGAGCAGTGTGGTCTTCCTGGCGATTTCCAGGTTGAGATAGAGCTTGCCCCTTTTCTTGACGATGATGATGTTGAGATTGATGTTGTGAAGCGGGTAGAACAGTCCCACGATGCACAGCAGCGAGAAATAGAGGATGCATCCGCTCCACTTCGGAGGCAGCAGCAGCGTGAAGATGTCGCGCGACTCCACGGCGAGGTAGATCATGATGGGAGCGAGCACGTAGAACGTGATCTGTATGATTCTCGAGTAAGCCTCGCGGAGCCTGTTGTCATCGTCCTGTATCTTGCTCATCGCCGGGAAGGCCACTTTGGAGACGATTTCCGTGATACTGCTGCTGGGAATCTTGCGCAGTTTGTCGGCTTGCGTGTAAAGCCCAAGTTCACGTACGTTCATTTTCCCGATAATCAGTCCGTAAATGTTGTCGCAGATGGATCCGATCATCGACGAGCCCAGCATGCTCATGGCCAGAGGCAGCACGCTTTCCACCGACGCCCTGGAGAACTTGCGCAAGGGATGCCAGTGGCCGTAGATCCAGAGCAGTGCCATCTTGGTGGTGTGGTAGGTGAGGTTCTGGAACACCAGGGCCCACACGTTTTGCCAGATGAGGGCGAGGTAAAGGCCTATGGCCGCGGAGACCAGGGTGGAGACGATGCCGATGAGCGAGAGCTTGTTGAAATGCAACTCACGCTGCAGTTTGACGTTCTGCACCAGCGACAAGGCACTTAGGGGCAGGATGAGGAATGTCACCCTGGCCACTTCGCCGAGTCGCGGGAGATCATAGATCTCGCCAAGCAGCGGAGCACAGGCGAAAGCCAGCGCATAGAGCAGCAGCGAGATGGTGAGATTGATGTAGAAAACCGACGAATAGTCGAGGTCATGCACCTGTTTCTTCTGGATGAGCGCCGTGCAGAATCCCGAGTCGACGACCACTTGGCAGATGGCGATGAAGATGAGGATGATGCCCATCAGTCCAAACTCCTCAGGAGCCACATAATGAGCGATGACCAGTCCCACGATGGCCTGTATGAAGAGGGCGGAGAAACGCTCCGCTGCGCTCCACATCACTCCAGTCACGGTTTTTTGCTTCAGGTTGTCTCCCATTTGTTCTTTGCTCCCATCAATGGCAGATGAGGAAGTTCAGTTGCTGTTCCCTGATGACACGGTAACCCTCCTCATTCAGGTGGAGATTGTCTTTCTTGAAACATCTCGACAGCTGTTCCCTGTCTACATAACGGAATAAATCGAGAAATGGTATACCCCATTGCTTGCAAATTTCACGTTGGCGGTCCACAAACCTGTTCATGCCGTCTATGCCCTTGTAATTGGCATCCCAGCTCCTCGCACCCCATTTTTTCACCGGCAGACTGGTGAAGAAGAAGATCCTGGCCTCGGGATTGGCTTTCCTGATCGCATCGATGCAGTAGTTGATGCCGCCGCATTGATTCTGGAGTTTGGCGGTGTCATACCCGTCGGCAGCGGTGTAGTCATTCACTTCACCCAGGTATTCTGTTCCCTGCGAGAAATCATTGGTAGAGGTCCACAGCACGAAGATATCGAAATCAGCCTCCGGGTCGTTGAGGATGTTCTTCACCTGGTTCTGCATGTTCTGGAACCCGGATTTCTTGGAGAACCCGGCACCGCTCACTCCTACGTTCTTATAAGTGATCGAGAGTTTGGAAGTCCAGTAGTCAATGGCCGTTTTCGCCTCTTCTGAACAGGCGAACGAGCCCCCTGCCACCACCATCCGCTTGCCATAGAGGTCCGACCAGCTCAGGTCGGTCTTGTCGATCATTGTGGCTTTTTGCGTCACCCCGTCGTAAAAGGTGATTTCGATATAGGAAGTGTGGTCGTCTTCTGCGGGCAGCGATTCGGGCGAGGAGATGAAGGAGATGAGTTGCATCCCCTTGGGCTCCAAGTAGTTCTGTCCGTTGCTCAGTTGAATCTGATAGCGTCCCTCCACCTTTTCGTAGCCCAATACGGCATAGTCCTTCAGCAGTTGGGAAAGGGAATCCCTGTGCTCTTCTATTTTGAGGGCCGCTTCTCCGGAAGAGTCATCGTCATGGCAACTGGTCAGGCCCAAAAGGCAGACCAGCAGGCAGAGCGCAGTTTTAGCAGTGATAAGCCTCATATTCCTGTATTGATGTTTTGGGGGGCAAAGTTACGGAAAGTCGAGCGGAGAACAAAAAGAATCCTTTCTTTTTTTATCCCGAGACGGAGTAACTTCGCCTCGCAGAGGCAAAGTTACGGAAAGTCGAGCGGAGAACAAAGAGAATCCTTTCTTTTTTTATCCCGAGACGTCGCATTGCGGCGTCTCCTGCATAATGTCATGAAATGAAATATCAGAAGGGAGACGCCTCAATGCGACGTCTCTACATACACTTGCGAATGGATTCATCCACTTTTTCCGAGGGCTTGGGGACTCTTGAAAACACAGGGAAGAGGTATTTAGATGGGGAATTATTTGTGGTTAATCAAAAATTGTTGTATTTTTGCATCTGTCATGACATGCCCTTCAGCAAAGCTGGGCAACCGTCAGGAGAAACTCACAAAGCAAAAGAAGATGAACGATAAAAACAGATTCGGTGAGATAGATGTCATAGAACTATTCCGCAAGGTGATGGCAGAGAAACGCCTGCTGTGCATCTACGTCCTGGTATTCATGATCTTGGGAGTCATTGTGGCCCTTTCCAAGCCCAAGGTCTATACCGCGGAAATGACCCTGGCCCCAGAGATGAACAGTGGGGGAGGATTGAGCGGTAGTCTTGGCGACATGGCCTCCTCTTTCGGCATAGATTTCAGCGGCACCAAATCCGTGGATGCCATTTATCCTGAGATCTATCCCACGGTGCTCGCCTCCAATGACTTCATCCTCAAGTTGTTTGATGTCAAGGTGAGACTGATGGAGACCAATGAGAGCAAGTCGTTCACCGATCACCTCATGACCGATACGAAATCGCCATTCTGGGACAAGATGAAGATGTGGCTGATCGGCCTCTTCAAGAAAGAGCCCGCCCCGCAGCAGAAGGGAGGAGAGGCCGACCCCTTCCGGCTCACCAAGCGGCAGAATGATCTCTGCGACATGATCAGAGGCGCCATCACCTGCCTTGTCGACAAGAAGACCAGCGTCATCACCATCGGTTTCTCCGACCAGGATCCTCTGGTGGCTGCCATCATGACCGACACGCTTCAGAACCGGCTCCAGTCGTATATCACCGATTACCGCACGAAGAAGGCGCGCAAAGACCTGGAATACTACACAAAGCTCTATCTCGAGAGCCATGAGCAGTATAAGCAAGCCCAACTGGTCTATGCCTCTTATTCCGACAACAACCAAGACCTGGTGCTTGAGCGCTACCGTGCCAAGCGGGATGAGTTGGAGAATGAGATGCAGCTCAAATACAACCTGTATACGCAGATGGCCTCGCAATACCAGACGGCCAGGGCCAAGGTGCAGGAGTCTACGCCCGCTTTCACCATCATCCAGCGTCCCACCATGCCTTACAAGGCATCGAGCACACCGAGGTCGCTCATTGTCTTCTTCTTCATCATTCTCGGTGTGATGGCAGATGCTTTCTGGGTGATCCTGGGTAGGAAAATGATGTCGGCAAGGAAGCGATGACTTACCCTGTCCCATACCTCATTCTCGTTGCTTTATTGGAGGTGTGCGCATTGATTGTCGCAGCTCCGTCGGCGAGTGGCAGGACAAGGCTCCTGAGCACGGTCGTGGCGGTGGCCTCGTTTTTCCTGTTCTTCGCTTTCAGGGGGTTCATCATGAGCGACTGGATCGTTTACTACCCCTATTTCGTCCATTGCTCGTGGAGTGACATCTATACCTACACCATCGGGTCGGTCGTAGCGTTCGAACCGGGCTATACGATACTCAACCTCGTGTGCCGTTCGGTTTTCGACGACTATTTCTTCTTCCAGTTCGTGGTTTGCCTGATCGACACGGTGCTCCTGCTGCGGTTCCTCCGCCAGCGGGTCGACAACATACCGCTTGCCTTGACACTGTTCGTGGTGTTCAGCGGCTTGAGCATCATCTGCAACCTGATGCGCAATTTCATTGCCATCCTCCTTTTCCTCAATGCCCTGCCTTATCTCGAGGAGCGCAGGCCGCTGCCTTATTTCCTGATGTGTCTGTTGGCTGCCACATTCCACATGACGGCATTGGTTTATATGCCGCTCTACTTCATCCTGCATCGCAGTTTCAGCAAATGGATCTATTTGGGCGTCTTCATCGCCTGTAATGTGGTGTTCCTGGGTAAAATCTCGCTGGTGATGGCCTTGGTGTCGTATTCCGGCCTCGATGAGCAGATGTCGGAGAAAGTGAGGGTTTACACCGAACTCTTCTCAAATGCTTCCGTCCTCTCCATCGGATATCTCGAACGACTGGCCACCGGACTCCTCGTCTTCTGCTACTACGACAGGCTCCGTGAGATCAATCCCCGTAATTCGGTGATCATCAATGCCCTGTTGCTCTATTTCATGGCCTTCTTCCTCTTCAGTGAGTTTGAGACCCTGAGCCAGCGGTCGGGTTATCTTTTCGTTTTCTCCTACTGGGTGATTTGGATAGACCTGATGAAATGCTTCGCCATCGCCAACAACCGGAAGCTTTTCGTCTCATTTGTCATGTTCTACTGCCTGCTGAAAACCTGGAGCATGACCCAACTGCCCGACATGCAATACGACAACGTGCTCACGGGCATGAAATCCTATCAGGAGCGCCTTGTCATCCACAACAAGACCACGAACGACTGAGCTCCGTGAGCAAAGGCGCTAATATCTTGATATGGTCGTTGTTTTGGGGTGGCTTGGTTCATCGGAGTTTGTCGCTCGGCATTTAAAGGGGTGTCTTGGTTCATCGGGATTTGCAATCCCGATGCAATGAGTATAAGGATTTTTAATCCGCTACTTGCATTGCAAAAACTTATGCATTGTTCATCATTTTATGCGGAAATAGCATTGCAAATGCTTATACTTTGTTCATCATTTTTACGCTGAAATCGCATTGCAAATGCTTATACTCAATGCGGGCGGATTACAAATCCGCCCGAA
>OCTW013372193.1_pt1 | contig 75234 bp, 57 predicted proteins | sample 1539671 | NCBI WGS metagenome assembly OCTW01 (sample SAMN02144230, study PRJEB22623) | gut metagenome | biome: sheep rumen | host: Ovis aries | place: New Zealand | reverse complement strand
GTACTCGGGATTTTCATTCCCGCAATAGGAGTTCGATTCTCCTACCCACTACCAAATATAAAAAAGTAAAATAATGGCAAACACAAAATCTGCTCAGAAAGCCGCCCGTCAGAGCGAGCGACACAGATTGCATAACAAGTATTATGCAAAAACAACCAGGAACGCCATCCGCGACCTGCGTAACACCACCGACAAGGCTGCAGCCCAGGAGAATGCTCCCAAGGTCTATGCAATGATCGACAAACTCGCCAAGATCGGTGTTATTCACAAAAACAAGGCGGCCAACCTCAAGAGCGGTCTTCAAGTTTACATTAACAAGCTCGCCTAAGAGCTTGTTTTTTATCAGGAGCGGGATGTAGCGCAGTTGGTAGCGCACTACGTTCGGGACGTAGGGGTCGCTCGTTCGAGTCGAGTCATCCCGACCAAAAAGAAGCCAGACAGCGGTCTGGTTTCTTTTTTTGTGCCGATGGGGGAGACGGGAAAACAAAAAAGCGCTGACAGGATTGTCAGCGCTTTTGCTCCCCCTGTTGGACTTGAACCAACGACCCTCTGATTAACAGTCAGATGCTCTAACCAACTGAGCTAAGGAGGAATTTTTTCCGTTGCTTTCGTAACGGGATTGCAAAGGTACAATCTTTTTTGGATTCTCCAAAGTTTTTGGAGATTTTTTTTTGTATCTTTGTCCAACTAATGGAAACCTGCTGCTGAACATGGATATCGATCTGCTTGCCAAGATGGTGAAAGAGGTGGTAATGGACCACGACTGCGTCACACTGCCCGGTGTGGGCAGTTTTGTGGCCGAACTGGTTCCCGCTTCTTTTGCCGACCGGGGATACACCATTCTCCCGCCTTACCGTCGGCTCTATTTTTCGCCCAAGCAAGGGGACGATACCCTTTTGGCCAGCCTCTACGCCCGTTCCAACGGCATTTCAGAGGCCGACGCCACCCGCATCCTGGAGGACTTCCTCTCCGAGATGAAGGAAGTGCTCAAAGTCAAGAAAACGCTGGTGTTCAGTGGGCTGGGCCGTCTTCGCGCCACTCGTGAGAATCATTTCTTCTTCGTGGCGGATGAAGACCTGGATATTTATCCTTCCGGTTTCGGCCTGCAGCCCATTTCTTTGAAAACGCATGAAGAGACTAAGGAAGAAGTGGCCGAAGCCGTCGCCTCCATCGCAGAAATCCTTGTCCCTGATCCTGTCCCCGAGCCTGAACCGGAGGTTGTCGCCGAACCTGAACCGGAAGCAGTTGTTGAGCCCGAACCGGAGGTAGTTGCTGAGCCTGAACCGGAGGTTGTCGCCAAACCTGAACCCGAGGTGGTTGCAGAACCCGAGCCGGAACCCGAACCGGCCCTCGAGACGGATAAGGTGCTGGATATCGAACCCGTGGCGGAAAAGAAGGGCGGTTGGAGAATCGTCTGGCGCATCCTTCTGATCCTTCTGGCTGTGGCGGTGGTTGCTGCAGTTGCCCTTGCCGTCGTGGGACGGGTGGCGCCTCAGTGGCTGGACCCGATCTTATATTCGCCCGAAGAACTTGACATTCTCCGCAAATAATGTTAACTTCGCGGCGCAAAAAATAGAGATATGACTCCTGTCCGCCGAGAAGGTTACAAATTTTGCCAGGATATCTGCATCCCGTGCTACCAGACCAACCGTGAAACCCTCCTGAAGCCGGCCGCTTTTATGGACCTGGCCCAGGAAATCGCGTATTGGGCTGCCCAGGAACTGGGTTTCGGCTACGACACGCTGCACATCCATCATGTTGCCTGGGTCCTTTCCCGCATGCATATCCATTTTCACCGTCCCCCGTCCTGGAGGGACCTGGTCAAGTTATTTACCTGGCACAAAGGCGCCGCCGGGCTTTTCTACCTGCGTGATTTCCAGCTTCAGGATGCCCGGGGAGAGGACATTGTCCTGGCCACCAGCTCCTGGGTAGTCATCGATGAACGTACCCGCCGCCTTGTCCGTCCGGACGAACTGGCCGACTTCCTCAAGGTCGACTACGACATCGACCATGCCATTGAAGAACCGGCCGGGAAGGTGGTCTTTCCCAAGGGATTGGAAGCAGAACCGGCAGGGGAGCATGTGGTCAGTTATTCAGACCTGGACCTGATCGGGCATACCAATAATGCCCGTTACGCGGTCTGGGCCATGGACTGCCTTCCTCTGGAAGAGGCGGAAAAGCCGATGAAGGATCTCTATATCAATTTCAATAAGGAAACCACGGCCGGAGAAACCGTCCGGCTGAGCCGCTTGAAAGAGGGCGATGCGTGGTATGTGGAAGGTAAAGTGGACGGGAAGTCCTGCTTTACCGTTAAAATGGAATTCTGAGTATGCACGACCTGTTTTTCGGATACGGTGTAGCACACACCATCCTGCTGTTGGCATTTGTGATCGGCATCGGCCTGTATCTGGGCCGGTTCAAGTTCAAGGGCATCTCCCTGGGTTCTACGTGGATTCTGTTCACGGGCATCCTGATGGGCCATCTGGGCTTTCAGGCCGACTTGGACGTCCTCCATTTTGTCAAGGAGTTCGGCCTCATCCTGTTTGTCTTTTCGATCGGCCTGCAGGTGGGCCCCGGCTTTTTCCATTCATTCAAGAGCGGCGGTGTGAAGATGAATCTCCTGGCTGTGATGAATGTCCTGCTGGCCGTCGTCGTGACCTATGTCATTTCGCTCGTTTCCGGAGAGGATCTTCCCACGATGGTCGGTGTAATGTCCGGTGCCGTTACCAATACGCCCGGCCTGGGTGCTGCCCAGCAGACTTTCATTGACGTGAGTGTCGCTGGCGGCAGCAGCGCCCTCGCAGCCGGCAAGGCTGCCGGAGACCTCGCTTCCGGCTATGCCGTCGCCTATCCCATCGGCGTCATCGGCGTCATCGCAGTGATTGTTGCGTTCAAAGCCATCTTCGGGATTGACCATAAAAAAGAACTCCAGGAGCTGGAAAACCGGGACAATCAGACGGAGAAAGCCCGCCGGATGCATGTCCAGGTCCAGAATCCTGCCATCTTCGGCAAAAAGATTTCCGAGATTATCCGTGAATTCGGTGCGGAAGGTTTTGTCATCTCCCGGCTGATGAAAGGGGACGAGATTCTTTTCCCCTCGGGAGATACCGTGCTGAACGAAGGGGACAAGCTGCTTCTGGTCACCACGCCTTCCCAGGTTGAGAAAATCCATATTCTCTTCGGCCAGGAGATTCCCATGCATGTCGAAGACTGGCGCGGACGCGACCACCACATGGTTACCCGCCGCATTACGGTCACCAAGTCGGAACTCACCGGAAAGAAACTCAAGGAACTGCAGTTCCGCGGGGCTTACGGTGTTTCCGTGACCCGTGTCATCCGTGCCGGCGTGGAGCTGGTCGCCAGCCCCAACCTCTTCCTGCAGATGGGTGACGGCCTTATGTGCGTGGGAACGGAAGCCAATATCGAGCATCTGGCCCAACGAGTGGGTAACTCCAATGACGCCCTCAACAAGCCCAATCTGGTGCCGATCTTCCTGGGCATCGTCATCGGAATCATCTTCGGCTCCATTCCCATCCGTTTCCCCGGCATTCCCCAGGCCATCAAGTTGGGCCTGGCCGGCGGTCCGCTCATTATCGCCATCCTGCTGGGTCACTTCGGCCCCAAGCATAAGATTACCACTTATACCACCACCAGCGCCAATCTGATGATCCGGGAAATCGGCATTTCCCTGTTCCTGGCGGCAGTGGGTATCGGTGCCGGCGGAACGTTCTGGAGTTCCATCGTGGGTGGCGGTTACTGGTGGATCCTGTATGGCGCCCTGATTACCATCGTTCCCCTGTGCATTACCTTTATCGTGGCGCGTGCCGTGTGCCATCTGAATTTCTACCAGATCTGCGGCATCATCAGCGGATCCTGCACCAATCCTCCGGTGCTGGCTTTTGCCCAGGGAATGTACGGAAGCGACTACACTTCCGTCAATTACGCCACAGTATACCCGCTGTCCATGTTCATGCGTGTGCTGGTAGCCCAGGTTCTTATCCTTATCGCCTTTGCCTAAGATGTTCGACCTCGTCTACCCTTCCGACCCCGCGCCGCTGTATCCGCGCCCTTCCATCGACCGGCCCGGCAAGCAGCCTTTTCCCAAAGGGGAAATGCTGCCCTTGATCGAGCCCAACGGCCTTGTTTACGGTCAGGCTCCCCGCGCTTGGTGCCATGGCGGTTCGCATGCCCTGCATCCGGTGGTCCATCTGCACATCGTGGACCGGATGGGCAATATCTACCTGCAGAAGCGCTCCCGGCTCAAAAACCTCTATCCCGGTTACTGGGACACAGCCGTTGGCGGACACATTTCTTACGGTGAGCAGGTAGAGGAAGCCCTTTTCCGCGAGGCCGGCGAGGAACTGGGACTCACGGCCTTCAACCCGCAGTTTCTGAAGACCTATATCTTCCAGACCAAGCGGGACAACGAACTCATTGCCGTCTATGCCATGGTCGGCCATCCGGACCTGCATCCCGACAATCCGGAAGTCACGGAGGGCCGATGGTGGAGCGTCCCCCAGCTGGAAGAGGCTTTCGGCAAGGGAATCATCACCCCCAACTTCGAGCAGGAATTCTCTGCGATTCGGGATCAGCTGATGGCGCTGCTGTAGGTTTTCTCCCTAAAAAGCCGTATCTTTACCCAGTTATGGCAACAGACATCGATAAATTCGTACACGACCAGCTCTCCGTCTGGCCGGGTATCGCCGCCAAGTATCGTGCCCTGAAGAGTACCCGCACCCGGACGCTTCCCTTCGGCGGTCTGCTCGTGACCTTGCAGTCCAACCCCGGCCGCCTGCCCATTTTTGACCATGGCTGCCCGCTGTGCGAAGAGAATTACCTTGCCAATCAGCATACCCTTCCGTTCGAAGGCCGCAAAGGCCGCAAATACAATATTCTGGTGAACCGGGCGCCCATTTTCCCGAACCATCTGGTCATCACCCGGGACGTCCATGTCCCTCAGACCATCTGGCACCGTTTTCCGGATATGCTTTCCCTGGCCGCCTCGCTGGACGGATATGTGGTCTTTTACAACAGCCCCAACAGCGGCACCTCCGTTCCGGGTCATGCCCATTTCCAGGCCTGCCCCAAAGGCTATATGCCGCTGGAAAGAGTGGCCGACAGGGTCTTGCGCGCCATCGCCTCGGGTACGCCTGCCGATCCCTCCGAAGTAGAGTTCATCGGCTCGGTGCGGGATGCCCAGCTGTATCATTACAAGCGTTTCACCCGTGGCATCTTCTTCCTGCGGGCGACTACCTCCAAGTCCATGGCCAAGCAGTTCTACCGCCTCCTGGACTGTCTGAACCTGGTGGCCGAGGAGACGGAGCCCCGTTTCAATGCCCTGGCCTATTGCGCCGAAGGGGAATTTCGCGCCGTCGTTACGCTCCGCAGCGCTTCCCGGCCGCAGTGTTTTGACGCGGAAGGGGAATCCCATTTCAGCATTTCTCCCGGCGCGGCCGACATGGCCGGCTTCGTCGTCGTCCCCGAAGATGCCGACTTCGACCGCATAACCCCCGACGTCCTCCGTCAGATTTACGACGACGTCACGCTCTCCGAGGCCGACGAATCCCGCCTCCTGTGGCGCCTGGTGCGCACCCAGCCCCGTGTGGAAGTGGGCATCCTGCGGGCACCGGAGCTTGTTTTTGAGATTATTTCGGACGGTGCCGGTCCGCAGAAAGTCACCTACCGTGAAGGGAAGATCGACTATAACGGCGCCCTGTACGACGAACTGGTCTTCGAAGCCGTCACCGTCTCCACCCTGTTTGCCGAGCCGTCGTTTGTCCTCTGGACCCCCGACGGTGAGCATCGTTATGCAGGTACACTGAAACTGATCCCCCATGCCGGTCAGGTGCAGGCCGTCAATCAGATAGGCATGGAAGACTATCTCCTGAGCGTCATCTCCCAGTATCCGGCCGACGTCCGCAAACAACAGGCCGTCGCCATCCGCACGTCGCTCATCCGGCAGATGGAAGCCCGCCGGAATTGCCGTCACGTGCAGTCGGGCCCGGAATTTGCCGGAACGCCTGCTTTGGTGACGTACTTGGAACACCGTACCCCGGAACCTGTCCCTGACGGTCCGGTCCACACGGCATACGACGTCTGCGCCGGCGTGCATTGCCATTACTATCCCGGCCTCACGGACACGGCCGATTCCCTGTCCCGGTCCGCCATCGACGAAACCTGGGGAAAAACTGAGTAAATACATGGCAACCATCGGCATATTTGATTCCGGATGCGGCGGACTGTCCGTCTACAGGGAGCTGGTAAAAGTGCTCCCTCAGGAGCGCTATCTCTTCTTTGCCGACAATGCCCATTGCCCTTACGGTGAAAAAACGGCCCTGTATATCCAGCGCCGGGCCCGATACATTACAGAGTGGCTTCTGGACAAAGGGGCCGATATTATCGTGGTCGCCTGCAACACCGCTACGGCTGCCGCTATCGCCACCCTCCGCGCCGAATATCCGGATGTGCCGTTTATCGGCATGGAACCCGCTGTCAAACCGGCGGCGCTGGGCACGAAGACAGGCGTTATCGGCGTCCTTGCGACAGCCGGCACGCTCAAAGGTTCCAAATACCTGAACACCCGCGGCCGTTTTCAGGACGATGTCACCATTGTGGAACATGTAGGACAGGGCTTTGTGGAATTGGTGGAAAACGGCATCCTGGATGGCCCCGAGGCCCAAGAAACCGTATCGGCCTCCCTTCAGCCCCTGCTGGATGCCGGGGCCGACAGGATTGTCCTCGGCTGTACGCATTATCCTTTCCTTCAACCGCTTATCGAGCGGCTCTGCGGTCCGGACGTCCAGGTCATAGACCCGGCTCCCGCGGTTGCCCGCCAGACAGTGCGCATCCTCGGGGAAAGGGGCATTCCTGTCGGGGCCGGTCCGTTTTCGGTCTCCCTGCATGCTTCCGGTGACCCTGCCGCGCTGCAGCGGATTTTCAAACGCATAAACCAACAGTAATACCATGAAACGAACGATCTTTCTGCTGCTTCTTTTTGTGAGCGCATCCCTTCAGGCACAGGTCCTTACCGGTATCGAGGTGCTGGAGCGGGGCGGCTTCGAGGAGTTGCAGGGCAAACGCGTGGGCCTGGTGACGAACCCCAGCGGCGTCGACCGCCGTCTGCGCTCCACCATCGACATCCTCTTCGAGGCTCCCCAGGTGAATCTGGTGGCCCTTTATGGCCCTGAGCACGGCGTCCGCGGCGATGCCTATGCCGGCGACCATGTCGCCGGCGGCGTGGACCCCAAGACCGGTCTTCCAGTGTATTCCCTGTACGGCAGTACCCGTGAACCCACTCCGGAAATGCTCAAAGGGGTGGACGTGATGGTGTATGATATCCAGGACGTAGGTACGCGTTGCTATACGTTCATATCCACCCTGGGCCTTGTCATGCGCGCCTGCGCCAAGGCCGATATCGAGGTCCTGGTCCTGGACCGCCCGAATCCCCTCGGCGGCACCAAGATTGAAGGCCCCTGCGTTGAAGACGGGTTCTACTCATTCGTGAGTGAGTTCCACATCCCGTTCGTGTACGGACTCACGGTAGGGGAGTTGGCAGGCCTGATTAATGAAGAAGGCCTGAACCGTGGGCAGAAAGGAGACCAGGAGCCGCTCAAATGCCGTCTCAACGTCATCCCCATGCGCGGCTGGCATCGCTGGATGCTCTTTTCCGACACCGGCCTTCCGTGGATTCTTCCTTCGCCCAATATCCCTTCGGTTCAGTCGGCCCTTCATTATGCCGCCTCGGGCATCTGCGGTGAATTCGGCCACTTGAATACGGGTGTCGGATACACCATTCCCTTCGAAACTTTTGCCGCCGAATGGATTGATGCCGACGCTCTCAAAGCCCGTCTGGACAGCTATAACATCCCCGGAACTGCTTTCCGTACCATTCATTACAAGCCCATCGCCGGCTCCCTGTCCGGAAAACTCCTCCACGGCGTTCAGTTCTTCTTTACCAATTACCGGAAAGCGCCCGTCACCCTCATCCAGTTCTATGTCATGCAGGCTGTGAACGAGCTGTATCCGGACCATAGCCCGTACCCGATGAAGAAAACCAGGATGCTGGATATTATTTGTGGTACGGATTATGTAAGAACTACTTTCGGAAAGCGAATGAAAGTAGCAGATATCGTTGATTACTGGACCAAGGATACCGAGGACTTCCGCTCGCTCTCCGAACAGTATTACTTATACCGATAACTCCTAAAAACTAAGATGCTATGAGAAGGATTATGACAACCGCCGCCTCCATCATTCTTGCCTTGGCTATGCTCGTGGCACCTGATATGATGGCGCAGACCCGTTCTTCCTCCAGCGGAAGCACCCGCAGCACCACTTCAAGATCATCCACTTCCACCCGCTCCGGCAGCAGTTCTTCCAGTACTGTCCGTTCCGGCAGCACCTCCAGTCAGAGCGGTACCCGTTCTTCCGGCACTGTCCGTTCCGGCAGCACTTCCAGCCAGAGCACACGCTCTTCCGGCAGTTCTACTTCCGGCACTGTCCGTTCCGGCAGCACTTCCAGCCAGAGCACCCGCTCTTCCGGCACTGTCCGTTCCGGCAGTACCTCCAGTCAGAGCACCCGCTCTTCCAGCAGTTCCACTTCCGGTGCGGTCCGCTCCAGCGGCAGTTCCAACACTGTCCGTTCCAGCGGTTCTTCCTCTTCCGGAACAGTCCGCTCGGGCAATGCGGCCAGCGGAACGGTGCGTTCTTCCGGATCTTCGGCAGGTACGTCTGTCCGTTCCAGCGGTTCAAGTTCTTCGGTCCGCAGTTCGTCTACGGCCGCTACCGGCGGCACGGTCCGCTCCAGCAATGTGAGCCGCAACGGCCTCAGCGGAGGGAGTGACAACGCCAATGCCGTAGCTGTCCAGGAGACCTATAAGGACAATGGCGGAAACTACCGCTACAATGATGTCATCCAGGTCGACGCGAACCACAATGTCATGCGCATGGCTCCCCGTATGCGCGAGCCCATGCCCTGGGACCGCCCCGGCTATTTCTGGGGAGATCACCCGCACTACTATGGCTACCGGATCCACAGCCTGCCTCCTTCCTGGCGCCGGATCAGCCACTGGGGCATCGACTACTATTACTACAACGGCATCTATTACCGCAGCTACGGCGCTTCGTATGTCGTATGCCGTCCTCCTTTCGGCACTCCGCTGGAAAGGGCCATTGACAGAGCAATCCTGAACGTGATCCGCTTCGCTTACTACTGCGACACCTATCGCACGTACAGCCGCACCTTCGATTACTACAATGTGATTGCCCGCCAGAACCTGATCATCGCCCAGCAGAATGCCCGCCTGGCCGCCGCCAACGCTTCTTACGCCATCAACGCCAACCGTGCCCTCACGGCTTACGAACTGGCCGAAAAGCTGGGACTTGTGCAGAGCTACGCTTATGCCAACTCCAACTACTATTATCAGGACGGCGTGTTCTATACCATTTCCGCTTCGGGTGTGTATACCACCATCGTCCCTCCGGCCGGCGCCCTGGTATCTTCCCTGCCCGACGACTACGAGATTATCGTAATGAACGGCGTCGAGTACTACATGGTAGACAATACCGTATACCGCACCACCCTCTTCGAAGGCCAGCCTTACCTTGAGGTGCTGGGTCAGATGTACGGCAGCCTCTACAGCCAGTACAACATTTACCGTTAGCAGGGCAGTTTGCTTGAAAAAAAGGTTGGGTTCGTTTTGAATCCAACCTTTTTGCTTTACAAGTCTTCTTCGGAGTCCGTCACTGCGGCGCCTTTCCCCATCAGATATGTTTTCATGAATTCGTTGAGGTCTCCGTCCAGGACGCCTTGGGTGTCGGCCGTATTGTAGCCGGTGCGGAGGTCTTTCACCAGTTTGTAGGGGTGGAGGACGTAATTGCGGATCTGGGACCCCCATTCGATGCGTTTTTTCTGGCCTTCCAGTTCGGCCTGCTTTTCCTGGCGTTTCTTGAGCTCGATGTCGTACAGACGCGATTTCAGGATCAGGAGGGCGCGCTGCCGGTTGTCCTGCTGGGACCGGGTCTCCGTATTCTCCACCATGATGCCGGAAGGAAGATGCCGTACCCGGACGCCGGTCTCCACTTTGTTCACGTTCTGGCCGCCGTGGCCGCCGCTTCGGAAGGTGTCCCACTCCAGGTCGGAAGGGTTGATTTCAATGTTGATGCTGTCGTCTACCAGCGGGTACACAAAGACACTGGAGAAGGTGGTCTGCCGTTTTCCCTGGGCGTTGAAAGGGGAGATCCGCACCAGGCGGTGCACGCCGTTTTCGGCCTTCAGGTAGCCGTAGGCGTAGTCGCCTTCCACTTCGATGGTGGCGCTCTTGATGCCGGCTTCTTCGCCTTCGAGGAGGGAGGTGACCGTCATTTTATAGCCGTTGCGCTCGCCCCAGCGGAGGTACATTCTCATGAGCATGGAACTCCAGTCGTTGGCCTCGGTGCCGCCGGCTCCGGAATTGATAGTGAGGACGGCACCCAGGTTGTCGCCTTCGCCTCCCAGCATATTGCGCAGTTCCAGGGCTTCCACGGCTTCGACTGCCGACGTGAAGGCCGCATCAAGTTCCTTGGTCTCTTCCGTCTCGACGGCTTCGTCGTCGGCACCGGAAAGGCTCTCTTTGGCGAAGTCGTAGAGGACTTCGAGGTCTTCCACGGCGGATTTCGCTTTGTCGAAGTCCGTGATCCAGCTTTTGATGAGAGAGAGCTTTTTGAGGAAGGCTTCCGCGGCTTTCGGGTCTCCCCAGAAGTCCGGGGCCAGTGTTTCCTCGGTCTTGGCTGCCACTTCCTTCCGTTTGCCGGGAATGTCCAGGCACCCCTCCAGCGTGGAAAGGCGCTCCTGGAGGTCTTTGATTTGTTCCAGTGTCGTCATAGACTGCAAAGATACGGAAAAATTACGGTAAATCCGCCTGGGAGAGGAACCCGGCGCGGAGGGTCCGGACGGCGCCGGAGTCAAATTTCACTTCGAAGCTGGTGAAATCTCTGTTGGCCCCGACAATCACGCCTTCGCCGAAGACGGGGTGCGTCACCGTGTCGCCCACCTGGAACGGGGACTGGTAGGACGCCCGTTCTGCGGTGAAGTCCTCCTGGTCCAGCACATGGGAGAGATTGCGGGTGCCCCGCCACAGTTCCTCCGGGATGAATCCCTCTGTGACAACGAGATTCCGCTTGATTTCGGCCAGGAAACGGGAGGGATATTTGTTGGTTTTGGTGGAGAGGTTGTAGCCTTCCGATTCGGTGAGGAAGAGCGCATTCTCGGCCCGGGTGACGGCAACGTACATGAGCCTGCGCTCTTCTTCTTCGCCGGCTTTCTTCCCTTCCCGGATGCTTCTCAGGTTGGGGAAAATGCCTTCCGACAGGCCGACGACGAAGACATAGGGAAACTCCAGTCCCTTGGCCTGGTGGATGGTCATCAGTTTCAGGGTAGGGACGTCTTTGCGGTGATCGTCGTTGGTGTACAGGGCAATGTCCTGCAGGTAGTCGGCGAGGGTGCTTTCCTCCGGAGTGCGGACGCTTTCGTAAAAGCGGATGCTGGAAAGCAGTTCGTCCAGGTTCTCCAGGCGGTCTTCGTCCTGGTCCTCCCGGACCATCTTCTTGTAGCCGGAGCGGTCCAGGAGACGGTTCAGCAGGTCGCTGACCCGATGGTCCCGGGCATACTGCCGGGCATCTTCAATAAGGCCGATGAAAGGCTGGGCCTTGGAATCGGCCCCCAGTTCCAGGGCGCTGTACAAGGAGATGCCGCGTTCGGAAGCCGTGAGGCGGACCTGGTCCAGGAATTTCCGGCCCAGCTTCCGGGAGGGGACGTTGATGATGCGCTCGAAGCTGAGGTCGTCGTCCTGGTTCAGCACCAGGCGGAGGTAACTGAGAGCGTCCTTGATCTCTTTCCTTTCGAAGAAACGGGTGCCTCCCAAGATGGTGTATTCCAGCCGGGCATTCAGCAGGGCCTGCTCCAAAGCGCGGGACTGGTAGGAACTCCGGTACAGGATGGCGATGTCATTTACGCGGGCGCCGCCCTTCAGTAGGTTCTGAATCTGGGAAACGATCCAGTCCGTCTCTTCGCTTTCGCTTTTCCCGTGGAAGTGGACGACGGCGCGTCCTTCGGCCTTGCGGGTGAACAGGTCCTTGGGAATGCGGTTCTGGTTGTTGGCGATGACGCAGTTGGCGACATCCAGAATGCGGGGCGTGGAGCGGTAATTCTCGTCCAGGATGATGGTCTGGTCGGCGGCGAACTGGACAAAGAGGTCGGGGCGGGCGCCGCGCCACTGGTAGATGGCCTGGTCCGGGTCGCCGACGACGAACAGGTTGCGGTGTTTGGCGCTCAGGCGCTCCACGAGGTCCCAGTCGTCCAGGTTGCAGTCCTGGGCTTCGTCCACCATGATGTAGTTGAGCTGGGTCTGCCAGTGGTCGGCCGCATCGGGGAAGTGGTCTAGGATGTATTTGGTGACGTTCATCAAGTCGTCAAAATCCAGGGCGTAGTTCTTCATCTGGCGGCTCACATATCCGGCCAGACGGGAGGTTTGCCGCATCTGGTCGGAAATGACGGAGCCCGGAAGCATGTAGGTCTGGATGTAACCGTTCAGGGCTTTGTCGGCCCCGATTCCCTCCAGAAACTGCTTGACGGTCTTTTCGGTGCGCTTGAGACCCATTTCGTCCATGGTCTGCTTGGCGATGGCCTTGCTGTCTTCTTCGTCCAGGACGGTGAAGCTTTTGGGGAAGCCCAGGCGGTAGATCTCTTTGCGGAGGAATTTGACGCAGAAACCGTGGAGGGTGCAGACGAAGTCGTTGTAGTCGCCGCTGTGGACCATGTCGGCAATGCGGGTGCGCATCTCGGCGGCGGCTTTGTTGGTGAAGGTGAGGCAGAGGATGTTGGCCGGGTCGATTCCCAGGACGTTCACCAGGTAGGCATAGCGGTGGGTGAGGGCTTTCGTCTTGCCCGTTCCCGCCCCTGCGACCACGCGGATACGGCCCTCGGTGGCCTGTACGGCTTCCCGCTGGCGGGTGTTCAGATCCTGGAAGATGTCACGGGTCATCGTATCTGGATTCCTTCTTCTTCCATGGCCTTCAGGGCCTCATGGTGTCCTTTCGCTTCTACGTATGCGATGCAGTCCTTGAGGATGGAGACGTTGAATCCGTCCTTGAGGAGGTCTTCGGCCGTATTGCGGACGCAGTATTCCGTGGCGATGCCGCAGATGATGACGTTGCGGATATCCATCAGGTGCAGGACTTCGGCCAGGCTCTGTCCGGCGGGGTTCTTGCCTTCGAAGCCGCTGTACTGCTCCTGCTGAGGATTCTCGCCTTTGAAGAAGGTGAGGTCCTCGGTGGCGTAAGGGGCCAGGTCTTTGTGGATGTCGGCCCCGTGGGTGCCCTGGACACAGTGCGGCGGCCAGGGACCGCCCTGCTCGGCAAAGGAGCAGTGGTTCGCAGGATGATGGTCCCGGATGAACAGGATGGGGAAGATGCTGCGGATCCCGCTGTCGTCGGGGTCCGTAAGGGCGGTCTGCTCCTCGATGAAGCGGAGCGATCCGGCGACGGCCTTGTCGGCCTCCTGACAGGCCATGGAACCGTCTATGAAGTCGTAGAGCATGTCCACGACGACAAGTGCTGCGTCTTTCATGCGTTAATCGATTTGGAAGTCTTCGATTTCTTTTACCAGTTTGCCGATGATGGACATCTTGACGTCATACAGGTCGTCGGAAATATCCACTTTGTAGTAGTGGGGGTTGATCAGACGCCGTTCGGCAGGGGAGAAGTGATGGAGGTTGTCCTTGTAGAAGGCCTTTTTCACTGCCAGGGAATAGTAAGGGGCGATGCGCTCTCCGTTTTTGACGGACTGCAGTTGAAGCGGGCGGGCGTCGTACTGGCCTTCCTCGAAGGTCTTGGTCTTGAAGGAGTCGAACTCGTCGCGGACCGTGATGGTTTTTCCCTGCTGGATGGCCAGGTCCATCGCATCGCCGCGGAGGCAGGTGACGTCGGCCTTGAAAACGTAGCCGTCCAGGGAATTCCCTTTCTCTTTGTCCTGGGCCGATATGCGCCAGGTGATCTGGAAGCCCGGGTTGATGAGCTTGATCTTGTCCTCCGAGCGTTTGAGGACGGGCTGTCCGGCAATCTGCACCAGTTTGTAGACATTGCCGAAGCAAGGCGCCGCCTTGGATGTGGCGATGGCGTCGCCCACGCCGTAGCTGTCGATGCAGGCGCCCTGGCGCTCCAGGTCCGTGATCAGGTATTCGTCCAGGCCGTTGGTGGCGAAAATCTTGCATTTTTTGCAGCCATGCTGGTCCAGGATGCGGCGTACTTCCTGGGAGAGGTAGGCCAGGTCGCCGCTGTCCAGGCGGATGCCGTAACCGGGTGCGTAGTTGTCGTCGATGCCGTTTTCCTTGAAAGAGCGGATGGCATTCTTGACGCCGCAGCGGAGGGTGTCGTAGGTATCGATCAGGAGGATCAGGTTCTCGCCCTTGTGGGTTTTGATGTAGTCACAGAAGGCTTTGTGTTCCCCTTCCACGGTGCTGCCGTAGGAAGTGATGAAGCTGTGTGCCATGGTGCCGGTGGAGGGGACATTGTTGAAGGCGCCCGTCAGGATGTTAGAGGAACTGGCGCAGCCGGCAATCTGGGCCGCCTTGCCGCCATAGACCGCAGCCCAGGGGCCATGGGCGCGGCGGGAACCGAATTCACTGACGGGTCTGTCGGTGGCGCGGCATACGCGCGATGCCTTGGTGGCCACGGCCATCTGGTGGTTCAGGATGCAGAGCATGGGCGTTTCCAACACCTGTGCCTGTATGAGCGGGGCCACTACGGTGACGATGGGCTGGTTGGGGAACACAATCTCGCCCTCCCGCATGGTGTAGAGGTCGCCGGTGAAGCGCATGGTGCTCAGGTATTTGCGGAATTCCTTGTAGGCGTCTCCGGGAAGGAATTTCTCATAGAACTCTTCCGGCTCCGTGCCCAGGCTCTTTACCATTTCAATCACTTCTTCCGTGCCGCTGACGACCGCCCAGTTGTTGTTTTCGGGGGCTTTGCGGTAAAAGAGGTTGAAGACGGCAATTTCGTCCTGTTTGCCGCAGTCCAGGTAGGACTTTCCCATGGTGTACTGGTACTTGTCCGACACATAAGCGTTGTTGATGATGTCCATTCTATGAATTGTTTTTTAGTCTGCAAAATGCATTTCGTCCAGGAGGTATCCGGCATGGCCGATTTCCTGGATAGTGAAAAGGATATACCGCACGTCCAGCGAGATGTTGCGGCAGAATTCCGGGTCAAAGACGATGTCGCTCATGGTGCCTTCCCACACGCGGTCGAAGTTGATGCCGATCAGGTTTCCGTCTGCATTCAGGACGGGGCTGCCGGAGTTGCCGCCGGTGGTGTGGTTGGTGGCTAGGAAGCAGACGGGCTGGTTGTCGTGACCGCCTTCCGCGTAGATGTCGCGGAGGGTCTGCGGAATGTTGTAGTCGAAGATGTCCGGGTTGTCTTTCTCAATGATGCCTTTCAGCGTGGAGACGGGCCGATAGTAAACGGCATCCGAAGGGCTGTAACCTTCCACGTGGCCGTAGGCGACGCGGAGGGTAAGGTTGGCGTCCGGATAGAAAGTCTTGTCGGAGAGAAAGGCCATCTGGCCCTTCATGTAGGTGCGGTTCTCCAGGTTGATGGCCTGGTTGAAGGCTTTGACCTGAGGGGAGAGGACGTCGTAATAATAGGCGTCGATGGCCTCCGACAGGGCGCGGGCCTCTTCGGGATGGGTGAACACAGCGTCTTTCCAGGCCTCGAAGCTGCCATATTCGGCCCGTTTGGTGAGGAAGTAAGCAGGTTTGTAGCTGTCGTCCAGGGCCTGGTCGAAAGCGCTCATCATGGCGACGAAGGTCTCTTCGTCGATGGGCTGGTAATAGTCTTTCAGGTCCGGTTTGTCGGTAACGGCCATGCGCAGTTTCTCGATGGCGCGGACGCTTTCATTATAGTATTCGTATGCCCTGTAGATGGGGTTGCGGGCGGCGTAGAGTTTTTCCAGCCGGTCGGTGGTGCCTTCGTAGGGCGTGCCTTTGGCCCACTCGCTGAACTGCTTCTCAAAGGCTTGTTTTACCGCGACGGTCTTCATCTTGCGGATGCCCTTGGCCTCTCCCTGCCACTTTTTCCAGGCATTGGCCACGGAGGCGAACTTGGAGGAATACTGGATGCGGACGGCCTGGCTCCCCGACATGTATTTTCTCATGATGTCGAGCCGGGTCGTGCGGAGGGCGATCTTTTCGGGGTCCGACACATTGGCGATATAATCCACCTCGGCGGAATGGATGTATTCGCGGGTGCTGCCGGGGCAGCCATAGACAAAGGTGAAGTCGCCTTCCCGGACGCCCTGACGGGAAATCTTCAGCGATTTCTTGGGCCGATAGGGAACATTGTCGGCGCTGTAGTCGGCCGGGAGGTTGTCCTTGCCGGCGTAGATGCGGAAGATGGAGAAGTCACCGGTGTGGCGGGGCCACATCCAGTTGTCGGTCTCTCCGCCGAACTTGCCGATCGAGGACGGGGGCGCGCCCACAAGGCGGACGTCCCGGTACTCACGGAAGACGAAGAGGAAGTACTGGTTCCCGTAATAAAGGGCTTCCACGCTGGCCTTGAGGCCGTTGCCGTCTTTCTCGGCGGCCTGGCGGAGTTTCTTGGCATTGGCTTTCACAAGCGCTTCGCGGGCCGATTCGTCCATTTTGCGGGGATTGTACCCTTTCAGGACCTGGGCGGTTACGTCTTCCATCCTTTCAAGGAAGCGGACGGTGAGGCCGGGGTTGGGAAGCTCGTCGGCCCGGGAGAGGGCCCAGAAGCCGTCTTTCAGGTAATCGTGCTCTACGGAGGAGTGTTTCTGGATGTAGCTGTAGCCGCAGTGGTGGTTGGTGAAAAGGAGCCCTTCGTCGCTGACCAGTTCACCGGTGCAGCCGCGGCCGAAGAGGACGACGGCATCCTTCAGGGAAGCTTGGTTGATGCTGTAGATATCTTCTGCACTGAGCCGGCAGCCTTTGGCCTGCATGTCGGCGATTCTTTCACTGATGAGGGCGGGAAGCCACATGCCTTCGTCGGCTTTCAAAGGGGCGGACAGCAGGATGGCGAGCGCCGAGAGGAGGATTCTTCTTTTCATTATTATGCGGTTTTGTACAAAAATAGCAATAATTTTTTGTATATTTGTCCTTTAGAACCACAAGTATTATGAGAATTCCCGAATCTGAACTGATTATCAACAGCGACGGCTCTGTCTTCCACCTGCACCTCAAGCCCGAAGAGTTGGCCGACAATGTCATCATGGTAGGCGACCCCTCCCGCGTGGACATGATTGCCGAATATCTGAACGACATCGAATTCCGTCATGCTTCCCGTGAATTTGTCTCCGTAACCGGAAAGTACAACGGCAAGCGCATCACCGCCCTGTCCCACGGCATCGGCCCGGACAATATCGACATCGTGATGACGGAACTGGACGCCCTCGCCAATGTGGACTTCTCCACCCGTGAGGTCAAGCCTGTGCACCGTGCGCTGAATATCCTCCGCATCGGCACCTCCGGCGCCCTGCATGCCGACATTCCCCTGGGCAGCTACGTCCTCGCTCACATCAGCGTGGGTTTCGACGGTGTCATGAACTGGTACGGCAACCGTGAAAAAGTCACCATCCCTGCCGTGGAAAAGGCTTTCAAGGAGCACATGAACTGGCCGGACGTCCTCCCTTCCCCTTATTTCGTGAAGGCTTCTCCTAAGATCATCGACTTGATGAAGGACGTGACCATCCAGGGTGTAACCATTTCGGCCTGCGGCTTTTACGGTCCCCAGGGCCGTGTGGTCCGCGTTCCGCTCGCAATGCCCAATATGCTGGAAGACATCGAGACGTTCCGCTTCTCGGATTCCGGCGTTGACTACCGCATCACCAACTTCGAGATGGAGAGTTCCCCGCTGGCCGGCCTCTGCGCCCATCTGGGACACAATGCCAGCACAGTCTGCTGCATTATCGCCAACCGTTACCTGCAAAGTTCCAACCCGGATTACAAGCCCGCCATCCGCAAGCTCGTCGAGCTGTCCCTGGAACGCATGTCCACCCTCTAGATTGAAAGCAGAATATCGTTCAGGAGCCCGCCAGCTGTCTGGCGGGTTCCTGCGCCTGAAGCGCCTGGAACGGGGCGGTTTCATCCAGAAATATGTGGCGGTGCTGGATGCGGACAAACTGGGCCGCGGCTTCACTGTATTCTGCTCCGTGAAGCTGAAACAGATGAACCGCGGCGTAGCCAAAGACTTCATTTCAGTGATCCGGGACATTCCGCAGGTGGCGGAATGTTACAATATCTCCGGAGAATACGACTATCTCCTGAAAATCCAGGCCCCGGATATGAAATACTACAACGAATTCATTATCAATGTCCTGGGAACGATTGACGCCATCGGCTCCATTCTCTCGTCCTTCGTGATGGACGAGATCAAGAACACGCACGCGCTGTATTTGTAAGCGTCAGTTCCGGTAAATGCTGTCCATGCTGATGTTGCCCCAGGAGGGGAGGGACTTGTCGTCTACCACGGCGTCCACGGTGCGGACGGCGCCCTGGATCACATTCTTCTCGAGGAAGGCCTGTTCCAGGTCCCAGAGGTAATCCATGTAGGCCGCAACATCGTGGGTGCGGTCCTGGAAGCGGTAGATGCAGTAGTTCCGGTAATTTTTTTTCTTCCACTGGTCCACCAGGTAGTCGCTGCCCCAGATACCGCGGCCGCCCACATTGTATTTGCGGTAGGCTACGGCTTCGTCGGCCGTTCCGTGCAGCAGCAGGGTGGGGCAGGGGGCTGTGCGGTACTCCGGAGCCCCGCTGGTGCTGATGACGGCTCCGGCGAAAGACATCACGCCTTTGAAATTGAAGCCTTCCGGGAGTCCCTGGGTGCGTCCGCTGACAATCTCATATTCCGCCGCCATGCAGATGATGGCACCGGCCGAACTGCCTGCGGCCACCAGGTTGCCGGGATCGATGCCCAGTTCGGCGGCGTTCTCCGAAAGGAAGGAAACGGCGCTGAACAGGTCCTCTACGCCAATCTGCTGTGACAGGAGGAAACGGTCGCTGGCCTTGATGGCGCCTTTGATGCCTTTTCCCACCTCATAGTCTTTCATGCCCAGCCGATAGTCGATGGACACCACCGTATAGCCGTTCTCATTGAGCCGTCTGAACCATTGCTGGATCCATTTCCCGTTCCGCTCTCCTGTAAGGAATCCGCCGCCGAACACATATACGATGGTGGGTTTGTCAAGGCTGTCCAGCTGCGTGGGCGCGCCTTCCACGGGGCGGTAAATGTCCAGGTACAGGGCGCAGGTGTCCCTGTCGGCAAAATGATAGGTTTCCTGTGCCGATGCCCAGAGGCCGGCAGTCAGTGCAAAAAGAAATACGACAAATTTTTTCATATTTTTTGAGCTTGGGCAGTAGTTTGGCACAAGCTGGCGGTATCTTTGCAACAGAAATTAAAACAACAAAGCTATGCGTAACACCGATTATAACCTTGACATGCTCTCCAACATGATCTCTTCGGACACTTCCTTCCAGGCGCTCAAGGATATCATTTCGGACTTGGGTCTTGAAATGGAAGACGCCCTGGCGCTCTAGTCGGCCTTCAGTTCCACCTGGGTGGATTCCTTGTCGGGCGACAGGGTCACGCGAAGGGTGCGGAGTCCTTCCGCCGCCTTCTTGCGGGACACCAGGATGCGGTCTCCGATAATGAATTCCGACACAGGGTCTTCCACAAAGCGCACAATCGCCCGTTTCAGCGGCCGGGCTCCGTATGCCGGATCATAGCCGGCGTCGGCAATCAGCCGCTTGGCGGAAGGGGTGATGACCAGTTTGTATCCGGCTTCCAATGCCCGCCCGCGCAGGTCTTTCAGTTCAATGTCAATGATCTTCTCAATGGCTTCCTTGTCCAGGGAGCGGAAGTAGACCTGCCCGTCCACACGGTTGATAAACTCCGGCGGGAATGCCTTCTTCACGGCTTTTTCCACTACGCTCCGCCGGTCCACGTCCAGATTCTTGCCGGCCGTGGCAAATCCGATTCCGTTTCCATAATCTTCCATCTCGCGGCTTCCCACGTTGGAAGTCATGATGACGATGGTGTTCTTGAAATCCACCGTACGGCCGTTGCTGTCGGTGAGCCGTCCTTCGTCCATCACCTGCAGGAGCAGGTTGAAGATGTCCGGGTGGGCTTTTTCAATCTCGTCCAGCAGCACGACGCAGTACGGTTTGCGGCGCACCCGTTCGCTGAGCTGGCCGCCTTCTTCGTATCCGACATAGCCGGGAGGCGCCCCGATCAGGCGCGATACGCTGAATTTCTCCATGTATTCGCTCATGTCCAGCCGGACCATGTTCTCCTCGCTGTCAAACAGATATTCGGCCAGGGAACGTGCGAGCTGGGTTTTTCCCACGCCGGTGGGTCCGAAGAACAGGAAGGTGCCGATGGGCCGGTGCGGGTCCTTGAGGCCGGCGCGGCCCCGCTGGATGGCGCGGACCACTGTGTCCACGGCCTCGTCCTGGCCGATGATGCGCTGCATCAGGCGGTCGCGCATCCGGATGATGCGGTTGCCCTCGCTTTCGGCCACTTTGTTCACGGGAATGCCGGTCATCTTCGAGATGACGGTGGCGATATCCTCCGCGTCCACCTGCTTTTCTCTTCCTTTACCGCGGGAAAGGGCCAGGCGGACCATGGATCCGGCTTCGTCCAGGGCGTCGATCGCCTTGTCCGGGAGGGATTTGTCCGTGATGTAGCGGTCGGTCAGACGGACGGCCGACTCGACGGCGTCGTCGGTATAGTGAATGCCGTGGAACTCTTCGTAACGCGGCTTCAGATGCTTCAGGATTTCGACGGACTCCGTAACGCCGGTGGGTTCCACGATGATTTTCTGGAAACGGCGGTCCAGTGCGCCGTCCTTTTCCACGATCTTGGTGAATTCGTCCAGGGTAGTGGCGCCGATGCACTGGAATTCCCCGCGTGCAAGGGCGGGTTTGAGCATGTTGGCTGCATCCAGGCTGCCGGATGCCCCTCCGGCTCCGACGATGGTGTGGAATTCGTCGATGAAAAGGATCAGGTCGGGGTTCTCGCTGGCTTCCTTGATGATGGATTTGAGGCGTTTTTCAAAGTCGCCGCGGTATTTGGTGCCCGCCACCACCGAAGCGATGTCCAGCGAAAGGATGCGTTTTTTCGCCAGGGCGGCCGAGATGTTTCCAGACGCAATCCGCTGTGCAATCCCTTCCACGATGGCCGATTTCCCCACGCCGGGTTCGCCGATCAGCATGGGGTTGTTCTTTTTCCGTCGGCCCAGGATTTCGATGACGCGGGAGATTTCCATGTCTCGGCCTACTACGGGGTCCAGTTTGCCTTCCCGGGCGGCGCGGGTGAGGTCGTATGCGAATTCCTCGATATCCAGTTTCTTTTCGGGGTCGGGCGTGTCTTCTTCGGGACCCTGGGACGGCTGCTCACGGGAGGGCTCGCGCGGGCTCAAGATGCCTTCGCTTTCCATAAAGGACAGCAGCCGGCCATAGTCGATGCCGTGGGAGCGGAGGTAAACCTGGCCGTAACTTTCCGTCGTGCGGCAAAGGGCCAGCAGCAGGTGCTCCGGCCCGGCGGCGGGGCTTTTCAGGCGGGAGGCTTCCATGACGGTGATGCTCAGGACGTTCTGGGCCTGCCGGGAAAAGCTGATCGAATCGATCTGCTCGTAGGGGATGGTCTCGTTGGTGAAGATCCGCTGGTCGATGAACGCTTTCAGGTCCACCGGTTCGATGCCCAGGCTCTGCAGCGTGCGGAAAGCGGCATTGTCTTCATGCCGGACAATCCCCAGCAGGAGGTGGTCCGGGCCGATCCCGTAACTGCCGGTACGCATGGCTTCTTCGCGGGCATATTTGATGACCATGTTCAGGTCGTCGGATATTTGTAGTTGAAATTGCATAGGTACAAAAATAATGATTTCCACGTAATCAACAATCGGACCTTGAGGCTTTTCTGCCAATTTGTCATGGATTCCGAAAAAAGAGCGTATCTTTGCGGGCACTATTTTTGCAAACAGATACGCCGTTATGAAAAAACTACTCGTATTTGCCCTTATGCTCATCGGCCTGAGTGCCGCCGCACAGAACTTTGAGGGAACTTTTGTCCAGACCAAGACGCTCAAGGTCTCCGGTAAGACCATCAAGAGCGAAGGAACCATTTCCTATACGGCCCCCGACCAGCTTGCCATGCTCTACACCAAGCCCGACGGTGATTACTTCATTATCGACGGCCCCATCGTCCGGATGGACATGCGCGGCGTCACGGCCGACGTGAACACCTCCGGCAACAAAGCCGTCCAGGCCCAGCGCAACGCCATCCTGTACGGCATCCAGGGCAAATATGAGGACATTGCGAAGGATCTGGATGCGGACTGCACCGTCACTTCCGTCAAAGGCGGGAAACATGTCGTCATTAAAGTCCGTAAAACCATGCCCAAAGGCTACTCCGGCATGCAGCTGGACTACAACAGGAACGGCCGCATCACCCGGATGGTGCTGGAAGAGTTCGGCGGCATCTCAACCGAGTACATTCTCAAATAAATCCCCTCGGAAATTCAATTTTTTTTCTTATCTTTGTATGTTTATAATGAGAGATAAGAAAAATGGATAACAACGAAGAGAAGAATCCGCTCGAGCCCATCCAGGAAACCGGATACATCGAGCAAGTGGAGATAGACCACGAAATGCGCACCGCCTACATTGACTACTCAATGTCGGTGATCGTTTCGCGTGCCCTTCCGGATGCCCGGGACGGCCTTAAACCCGTTCAGCGACGCGTTCTGTTCGGCATGGACAACATGGGCCTGAGTTACGGCGGACAGACCAAGAAGAGCGCCCGTATCGTGGGTGAAGTGATGGGTAAGTATCACCCGCACGGAGACTCCAGCGTATACGACGCCATGGTCCGCCTGGGCCAGGAATGGAACCAGCGTTACCCGCTGGTGAAAGGCCAGGGCAACTTCGGCAGCGTGGACGGCGATTCTCCTGCCGCCATGCGATACACGGAAGCCAAGCTCCAGCGCATGGCCGAGGATGTCCTCGCCGACATGGACAAGAACACCGTGGACATGACCCTGAACTTCGACGACACGCTCGAAGAGCCCACTGTCCTCCCCACCAAAGCCCCCCTCCTGCTGCTGAACGGTGCCTCCGGCATTGCCGTAGGCATGGCTACCAACATGGCGCCCCACAACCTGGGCGAGTGCTGCGACGCAATCTGCGCCTACATCGACAACCCGGAAATCACCACGGACGAGCTCATGCAGTACATCAAAGGTCCGGATTTCCCCACCGGCGGTATCGTGATGGGCAAAGGCGGCATCAAGGAAGCCTATGAAACCGGCCGCGGCCGCGTGGTCATCCGTTCCAAGACGGAAATCGAAGTGGATGACAAAGGCCGCGAGACTATCGTCGTCACCGAAATCCCCTATATGGTGAACAAGCGGGAAATGATCGAAAAGATCGCCCAGCTTGCCGACGAGAAGAAGGTGGAAGGCATCTCCTACATCAATGACGAAAGCTCCCGCGGCGAAACCCGCGTCGTCATCCGCCTCAAGCAGGGTACCAATTCCGGCGTCGTGCTGAATTTGCTGTTCAAGCTCAGCCCGCTCCAGAGCAGTTTCTCCTTTAACAATGTCGCCCTGGTGAAAGGCCGTCCCCGTACGCTCACCCTCAAGGAGATCATCAAGGAATTCGTGGACTTCCGCCATGAGGTGGTCGTTCGCCGCACGCAGTTCGAACTGGAAAAAGCCCAGAAGCGCGCCCACATCCTGGAAGGCCTGCTGAAAGCCATGGACATCATCGACGAGATTGTCCACATCATCCGTTACGAAACCAAGAACCGCGACGACGCCAAGCAGATGCTTCAGGAACGTTACGGATTCACCGAGCCTCAGTCGGCCGCCATTATCGCCCTTACCCTGGGCCAGCTCACCGGCCTGGACCGTGAAAAGCTCCGCAACGAATACGACGACCTCATGCGCTTCATCGAGCGCTGCCTCCAGATCCTGGGCTCCGTAGAGGAGCAGTTCGGCGTCATCAAGTCGGAAACGCAGGACCTCAAGGCCCGCTACGGCGATCCCCGCCGCACCGAAATCACCCTCGCCGACGACGAATTCAACCCCGAGGACTTCTATGCCGACGAAGACCAGGTCATCACCATCTCCCACCTGGGCTACATCAAGCGCACCCCGCTCACGGAATTCCGCACGCAGAACCGCGGCGGCGTGGGCATGAAGGGCAGCGCCACCCGCGATGAAGATTTCATCGAGCATATCTACATCGCCAATACCCACAGCACCATGCTCCTGTTCACCCAGAAGGGCAAGTGCTACTGGCTCAAAGTGTACGAGATTCCGGAAGGCAACCGTACGTCCAAGGGCCGCGCCATCCAGAACATCCTGATGATCGACCCCGACGACAGCGTCAAGGCATACATCAATGTCAAGACCCTGAAAGACGAGGATTTCATCAACAATAACTTCATCATGATGGTTACCCGCAAGGGTGTCGTGAAGAAGACTTCCCTGGAAGCCTACTCCCGTCCCCGCACCAACGGCGTCAATGCCATCAACATCCGTGAGGACGACGAACTGCTGGAAGCCATCCTCACCAACGGCCGCTGTAATGTGATGATTGCAGCCAACGGCGGCCGCTGTGTCCGCTTTGACGAAAACGAGGTCCGCGGCATGGGCCGTACCTCCACCGGCGTCCGTGGCATCAATCTTGATGAAGATGATTTTGTGGTGGGTGTCGTCTGCCAGGACCCACAGGCCGACGACGTAGCGAAGCACCAGGTGCTGGCCGTCTCCGAGAATGGTTTCGGCAAACGCTCAGACCCGATGGACTACCGTCAGACCTCCCGTGGTGCCAAGGGTGTCAGAACCCTCAACATCACCGAAAAGACCGGCAAGCTGGTGGCTATCAAAAATGTCACCGACGACGATGACCTGATGATCATCTGCCGGAGTGGAATGACCATCCGCATGCCCGTAAGTACCATCCGCGTTGCCGGACGTGCTACCCAGGGCGTCAAGCTCATTAACATCCGGGAAGGAGACTCTATTGCCGCCGTTTCGGTTGTGACTCATGAAGAAGAACAGCAACAGGAAGAAGAAATTGTTAATTCTTAAATAGTATGAAAAAGTTATTTCTCGCTCTCGCTCTTGCCTGCACCCTGCAGGTAGCGTATGCTCAGAAGCCCGACGCAGAAATGCAGAAGGCTGTTGACAAAGCCCTTGCCGCCGCTCAGGATGCCAAGAAAGCCACCAAATCCGGCACTTGGATGAACCTTGCCAAGGCGTACATGGCCGCTTATGCCAATCCTATCGCCAACATTGCGCCCGGCATCGACAAGGCCACCTTCGCCATGATGAACAAGGAGCAGCCCGCTTCCGTGTCCTCCGTTGTCTTGGACGGCCAGAACTTCGAGAAACACGAACTCTCCCACGTCAATGTTTACTTCAACGAGGCCGGCGTGCTGGCTATCGTGGAAGTGACGCACCCCTCCGTTCCCGGAGACATTCTGGGTGAAGCTGCCAAAGCATATGTGAAGGCTTTCGAACTGGGTGCCAAGGAGAAGGATATCGATCCCAAGCTCCAGGAGATTGCCAACAACTACTACAACGACGCTTTCACCGCCTACCAGCTCGGCGACCTTGCCAAAGCCAGCGACCTGTTCAAGGGTGCTTCCGACGTAGCTTCCACCGCTCCTTGCTCCGTCAAGAACGATGATGCCACCTATAACACCGCTTTCACAGCCGTAGCTACCAAGAACTACACCCGCGCAGAGGAATACTTCAACAAGTGCCTTGCCAACGGTTATACCTCCGAGGGTAACATCTATGCCAACCTTTCCGAGTGCGCCCTCGCCAAGGCCGACACCCTGGCCGCCAAGAATTACCTGGCCACCGGTCTCACCGCCTATCCCGACAACGCCTCCATCCTGACCAGCCTCATCAACCTGTACCTGCAGACCAAAGAGGATCCCGCCAAGATCGTGGAGCTGCTGGACGAAGCCAAGAAGGCCATGCCCGACAACCCGTCCCTCTTCTACGTAGAAGGTAACATCTATGCCGGTATCAAAGATTTTGACAAGGCCCTCGCCGCTTACGAGCAGGCCCTCAAGATTGACGAGAATTATGACATGGCATACTACGGAAAGGCCAACATCGCCCTCAAGAAGGGTGAGGCCATTGTAGACGAGATGAACGCCCTGGATGTCCGCGAGTGGAAAAAGTACGATGAGCTGAGCGCCAAACTCACCGAGGTGTACGAGTCTGCCATCGCTCCCTTCGAGAAGTGCTACGAAGTGAGCACCATCCCCGAGGTGAAAGCCGCTGCCGCCGACTATCTGAAGCGCCTGAACTTCCAGCTCCGCAGCGTGGACAGCAAGTACCAGGCTGGCTACGAGAAGTGGAACGCCATCGTGAACGGCGAGTAAGCGAAAGCGCTATTTTTCTGAAGTTTGATTGCCTTCGGCCGGTTTCCGGTCGAAGGCTTTTACGATTTTGGTGACCAGCGGGTGGCGGACGATGTCGTCGCTGGTGAAGCGGATGACCGAGATGCCCTTGATGCCTTCCAGGATACGGATGCCGGCCAGAAGACCGCTGTCTTCTTTGCGGGGAAGGTCCACCTGGGTGGCGTCGCCGGTGACGATGAACTTGGCGCTCATGCCCATGCGGGTGAGGAACATCTTGAGCTGGCCCAGGTTGGTGTTCTGGGCCTCGTCCAGGATGACGCAGGCTTTGTCCAGGGTGCGGCCGCGCATATAGGCGAGGGGAGCGATCTGGATGGTTCCTTCGTTCATGAATTCCTGAAGTCGCTTCGAGGGAATCATGTCGGAAAGGGCGTCGTACAGCGGCTGGAGATAGGGATCCAGTTTTTCTTTCAAGTCTCCCGGAAGGAAGCCCAGGCGTTCGCCGGCTTCTACGGCGGGGCGGGTGAGGATGATGCGCTTGATCTCGCGGTTCTTCAGAGCGCGGACGGCCAGCGCGATGGCCATATAGGTTTTGCCGGTTCCGGCAGGGCCGACGGCGAAGACCAGGTCGTTCTCGAAATAGGCTTTTACGAGGTCCTGCTGGGTTTTGTTCCGGGCCCGGATGGGTTTTCCGTCTGTGCCGTGGACGATGACGGCCTCCCCGGTGGGGCGGCTGTGGGCGCCTCCGGTGCCGGAGAAGATGTCCTCTACGTCGTAAACGGTAAGGTTCATCTTGTGGTGACGGCGGTCGATGAGTTCTGCGAAACGGATGTTGAACTCGGCAATGTCACTTTCACTGCCTTCCAGAATGAGCTCGTTTCCCCGGGCGACCACTTTCAGGTGCGGGAAATAGGAGCAGAATTCCAAGAGAATCATATTGCCGACTCCATAGATTTCGATGGGGTCGATGGCTTCCAGCTTGACGGTTTTTTTCATACAGATACAAATATAGTATTTTTATTTGGCTTGATTTTGGAAAAAACGTATTTTTGCAGTTTAAGGAGGATGATTGTATGAAAAAGACCCTCATATTGCTGGCAGTCCTGCTGCTGTCGGTTACCGGCTGTGACTTTATCCGCACGCTGGCCGGGCGCCCCACATCGGCCCAGGTTGAGACCATCCGGAAGGAAAAGATCGCCGCCGAAGAGGCCCGCCACCAGGCCGTGCTGGATTCGATGGAACAAGCCAAACAGGCTTTGGCCGATTCCATGGCCCGTCTGGAAGCCCATCTGCTGGATTCCCTGTCGCAGGCCAAAGGAACCGTTTTGAACCCGTCCAAACTGGGCGGCCTGTTCACCACCAAACTGGACACCAAGTATTGCATCGTCGTGGGCGCCTTCCGCAACCGCGCGTATGCCGAACGTAAGCTAAAAGCCTGCAACGCTGCGGGTTACACGGCTACAATCATCAGCTTCCGGAACGGGCTGCTGGCCGTGTCGGTATGCCCTTCCGACGATTTGAACCAAACGCTGAAAACCCTCAAGCGGCTTCGGGGGACGGATGTCTGTCCCGAAGACGGCTGGATTCTTGTGAACGACTGATGTTATTTAAGCGACTGATCGCCTTTTCCGCTGCCCTGCTGGCAGCGACGGCCCTTAATGCCCAATACCGTACCCCTTTGGAAGACCTGGACGACTCTGAAACCGTCCGCGCCTTCAAGGAACACGTCTCCTATCTTTCCGGTGCCCAGATGGAAGGCCGGAAAGCCGGCAGTGAAGGTGAACGGATGGCGGCCGATTATCTGGCCTCCTGCCTGAAAGCGTATGGCATCGATGTCCTTACCTCCGGGAGCGAATTCAAAATCGCCGCCGGCGCCGACACGCTGCTCTCCACCAACGTGGTGGGTTTCCTTCAGGGCTGGGACAAATCCCTGAACGACCATTACATCGTAGTGGGCGCCCGAATGGACAATCTGGGGATGGATACCCTGACCATCGATTCGGAGCCGACCCGCCGCATCTATTACGGAGCCAACGGCAACGCTTCCGGAATGGCCATGCTCCTGGAACTGGCGCAGAAACTCTCCTATGCCCGGACGCTTCTGCGGCGCAGCGTGCTGCTGGTGGGATTTGGCGCATCGGCCCAGAGCTTTGCCGGGTCCTGGTATTTTCTGAACCGGGCATTTGAGAAGGATGCCGACAAGATTGACGCCATGGTGAACCTGGACATGCTGGGCAGCGGGAGCGACGCTTTCGCCGCCTACACGGCCTCCAACGAAGACTTGAACACCATCGTGAACGCCCTGCAGGGAGAACTTCTCCCCGTCCAGGCGTCGCTGACCACCCAGGAGCCTTATCCCTCCGACCATACCGTCTTCTATGACAGGGAAATCCCCTCCGTCCTGTTCTCTACGGGCCGATACCCTGAGCACAACACCGGTCGGGACACCTACGATATCATCGATTTCGAAGGCATGGAAAAGGAGCTGGAATACATTTACAGCTATGTCCAGCACCTGTGTAACGGCCAGCGTCCCCTCTTCCGCAATGACAGCGCCACCCGCGAGACTCCGGCTCCGGCCGGCGTCTATGCCTACAGCGACGTAGATACCAAACCCATGTTCCTGAATTCTTCGGATCCGCGCATCTTCATGGAACGCTGGGTGTACCAGTATCTCAAGTATCCCAAATATGCTGTCGAAAACGGTATCCAGGGTCGTGTGCTGGTGAATTTCGTGATTGATGAAAAAGGCCAGGTTTCGGAAGTGGCCGTGGTCCGCGGCGTCCATCAGCTGCTGGATGACGAGGCGGTCCGGGTTGTGAGCGCATCGCCCAAATGGCGGGCGGGGCGGCATCACGGGAAACGTTGTAAAGTGGCCATGACCATCGCTGTGGAGTTCCGTCTGGAGAAGAATTCTGACGGGTCGTTCGGTATAAACGGAGTAAAGATCAAATAATGGATTACAATTTTTTAGAGATTGAGAAAAAGTGGCAGGCCTGGTGGGCTGCAAACAAGACGTATCACGCCGAGGCCGATGCCTCCAAACCCAAATACTATGTGCTGGACATGTTCCCGTACCCGAGCGGTGCAGGGCTTCATGTGGGGCATCCGCTGGGCTACATCGCCAGCGATATCTTCGCCCGCTACAAGCGCCTGAAAGGCTTTAACGTGCTGCATCCGATGGGATATGACGCCTTCGGCCTTCCTGCGGAGCAGTACGCCATCCAGACCGGCCAGCATCCGGAAAAGACCACGCATGACAATGTGGCCCGTTACCGGGAACAACTGGACCGGATTGGTTTTTCCTTCGACTGGGACCGCGAATTCCGCACGTCGGACCCCGACTATTACAAATGGACCCAGTGGGCCTTCCTGAAAATGTTCGGCTCCTGGTACGACAATACCCTCCTGAAAGCCCGTCCCATCGAAGAACTGGTGCAGGCTTTTGAACAGGGCGGCAGCGCCGCAGTGAATGCGGCCTGCAGTGAAGGCCCTGCCTTCACGGCCGCTCAGTGGAAATCCTTCAGCGAAAAAGAAAAGGCCGACGTGCTCATGCACTACCGTATCGCCTATCAGGGAGAAAGCACCGTCAACTGGTGCCCTGCCCTGGGAACCGTGCTGGCCAATGACGAGGTGAAGGACGGCTTCTCCGAACGGGGCGGCCATCCGGTCTTTCAGAAAAAGATGACCCAGTGGCAGCTCCGCGTGTCGGCCTATGCTTCACGCCTGCTGGACGGCCTGGAGAACCTGGACTGGACGGACTCGCTCAAGGAAATGCAGCGCAACTGGATCGGTCGCAGCGAAGGGGCCGAAATGGTCTTTAAAGTGACCTGCGACGGCCAGGAGCACGATGTCACCATCTTCACCACCCGGGCCGACACGGTCTTCGGCGTCACCTTCATGGTCCTGGCTCCGGAAAGCGAATGGGTGGAAAAACTGACATCGGCTTCCCAGAAACCTGCCGTCGAGGCTTACCTGGAGCAGGTGAAGAAGAAAACCGAACGCGAAAGGATCGCCGGCAAGGCGGTTACGGGCGTTTTCTCCGGTGCCTACGGCATCAATCCGCTGACCGGTGAAAAAGTCCCCGTCTGGATTTCGGAATACGTGCTTTCAGGCTACGGGACGGGCGCCATCATGGCTGTTCCCGCCCATGACAGCAGGGATTATGCCTTTGCCAAGAAATTCGGCCTTCCCATCATCCCTCTCATCGAAGGAGCGGACGTCTCCGAGGAGAGCCTGGACGCCAAAGAAGGCATCATGTGCAACAGCGGCTTCCTGAACGGACTCACCGTCAAGGAGGCGATTCCCGCAGCCATCGACTATGTGGAGAAGCACGGTATCGGCCGCCGGAAAGTGAATTTCCGTATCCGCGACGCCATTTTCTCCCGTCAGCGCTATTGGGGCGAACCTTTCCCGATCTATTACAAGGACGGAATCGCCACACCCGTGGATTTTGCGGACCTGCCGCTCACCCTCCCGGAGATCGACCAGTACAAGCCCACGGAGGACGGTCAGCCGCCGCTGGCCCGCGCCAAAGACTGGACCTACAAGGGTTATCCGCTGGAAACCAGCACGATGCCCGGTTTCGCCGGTTCCAGCGCTTACTATCTCCGTTATATGGACCCCCACAACGCGGAAGGCCTGGTCTCCAAGGAGGCCGACGAATACTGGCGCAATGTGGACCTTTACGTAGGCGGTACGGAGCATGCTACCGGTCACCTGATCTACAGCCGTTTCTGGAACAAGTTCCTGTTCGACCTGGGCTATGTCTGCGAGGAAGAACCTTTCTGCAAACTCATCAACCAGGGCATGATCCAGGGCCGTTCCAACTTCGTATATCTGATTCCGGGGACCAACAAGTTCGTGTCGGCCGGCCTCAAGGACCAGTACGAAACCATTCCCGTGCATGTGGATGTGAATATCGTGTACAACGACAGGCTGGACCTGGCGGCCTTCCGCGCCTGGCGCCCGGACTACAAGAATGCCGAGTTCATCCTGGAGAACGGCGAATACATCTGCGGCTGGGCCATTGAGAAGATGTCCAAGAGCATGTACAATGTCGTGAACCCGGACAAGATCTGCGACACCTACGGTGCCGATACCCTCCGCCTGTACGAGATGTTCCTGGGCCCCATCGAGCAGGCCAAGCCGTGGGACACCAAGGGAATCGACGGCGTAAACCGTTTCCTCAAGAAATTCTGGCGACTGTTCTGGGACCGCGAAAAATGGCTGGTCACCGACGAGGAGCCCACGAAGGAAGAGCTCAAAGCCCTGCACAAGCTCATCGGCAAGGAGCAGGAGGACATCGAGCACTTCTCCTACAATACCACCATATCGGCCTTCATGATTGCCCTGAATGAGCTGGGAAGCTGCTCAAAGCGTGCTGTACTGGAGCCCCTGACCATCCTGCTGTCGCCGTTCGCCCCGCACATTGCGGAGGAACTCTGGCACCAGCTGGGCCATGAGTCGTCCGTCGTATACGCCACCTTCCCCGAATACCGGAGTGAACTGGCGGCCGACAATACCGTCAAGTATCCGGTTTCCTTCAATGGAAAAACCCGCTTCTTCCTGGAGGCCAGCGCTTCCTCTTCCCCTGCGGAGGTGGAGGCTCAGGTCCGCGCCCATGAAAAGACCCCGCAGTATGTGGGCGAAATGAGTATCGCCAAGGTCATTGTCGTCCCTGGCCGCATTGTCAACGTAGTCTTTAAGAAATAGTCCTATGTCCTTTCTGAAAAAGACGGCTTTCACCCACGTCAAGGAGTGGACCCTCATCACCCTGGGCATCTTGATTTATGTGCTGGGATGGTCCCTTTTCCTGATTCCCAACAACCTGGTGGGCGGTGGCGTATCCGGTATCAGTTCCATGATCCAGTATGCCACCCAGGGAAAAATCCAGATGGGTTACAGCTACCTGGTCCTGAACGGCATCCTCATCGCCGCTGCCATGGTGGTCCTGGGGATGGGCTTCGGCGCCAAGACCATCTATGCCATCATCCTGGCTTCGGTGGCGCTGCGTTTCATGCCGGACATGATTCCGGACAGCATCGTCAGCACCCTGGCCCTGCAGAACGGCAAATTGATGTCGGTGATCATGGGCGGCCTCATGGCCGGTATCGGCATCGGCATGAGCATCTCTAACGGCGGCAGTACGGGAGGGACGGACATCATTGCGCTCATCTATACCAAATACCACAATGTGTCCCCGGGAAAAGTGATTCTGTTCCTGGACTTTATCATCATCACCTCGTCCCTTGTCATCCCTTCATATGTGACGGAGGTGGATGCGGCGACGGGTGCCGTCCTGCTCGGTGCCGACGGCAAGCCGCTGATGCATCTGATGCCCTTTGCCGACAAGGTCACCACGGTGGTATATGGCCTCATCCTCGTTACGGTGAACAGCTATGTGCTGGATATGTACATTTCCGGTTCGCAGCAGAGCGTCCAGCTGTTCATCCTCTCGCGGGAATATGAAAAGATTGCGGACGCCATCACCATGGACCTGCATCGCGGCGTCACGGTCCTGGACGGCAAAGGCTGGTACTCCAAGCAGGACACCAAGGTGCTCATGGTCCTGACCCGGAAGTCGGACCTGAACCTGCTGCTGCGCTACATCAAGCAAATTGACTCCCAGGCATTCCTTTCGGTAAGCTCCGTCAATGGCGTTTACGGAAAGGGATTCGACTCCATTAAGAAATAAAACGTTCTTTGAAATAGAGGATAAGCGTCTCACGGGGCCTTAACCACACTTTTGTATGCCCATGAACCACCTGCTAGTGTTTGGGGTGTGCACCGGTGTGCTGGTCCTTGTGGTGGCAGGCATCATCCTGTACCTTCGGCAGCGCCGGAATGACACGCCCAAGGAAGAACTGCCCGCGGCAGACTTCCCGGATCTGATAGAGACGGCGGCGATCGACCAGTTTCTCTACGACAGGTGCTGCCGGTATATGATAGAGAAGCGGCCTTTCCTGGTGGAGTCCTTCTCCCTGCAGGATCTGGCCAACGTGATGTTCACCAATAAATCGTATTTGAGCCGGACCCTGAACCGGTTTTCCGGTCGCAACTTCAAACAGTACGTCAACTACTACCGTGTGATGTATTCGCTGGAGCTTTTCCGGAATAATATGGGCCTCAGGATCAGTGAGCTTTCTTCCCTTTCCGGTTTCCATACGGAAACTTCCTACTTGAGGAACTTCAAGCAAGTGATGGGGGAGCAGCCCAGCCATTGGTGTGCGCGCGTACGCCGGACCCGGCTTCAGTCCAAGTAAAACCAGTATCCCGGGTGCCGCTTATCCTTGAATCCCTTTCCAGCTGTCTGGAACAGGGGCTGTTACATCCACCTCGGTCTTTTTGACGGGGTGGATGAACTGTATCCGGCGGGCCAGAAGCGAAATGCCGCCGTCCGGATTGGACCGCCTGGCACCGTATTTCAGGTCTCCTTTGATGGGACAGCCCATGTGGGCGAGCTGGCAGCGGATCTGATGGTGCCGGCCGGTGAAGAGCTGGATTTCCAGAAGGAAATACCGCTCTGTCGTTTGGATGAGGGTATAGTGAAGACGGGCCTCTTTCCCGTTTTTGGAGACGTACGACTTGTTCTGGGCTTCGTTCCGCACCAGATAATCCGTCAGCGTGTCGCTGTCTTTGGGCGGCCGTGCGGCGGTCAGGGCCCAGTAGGTCTTGTGGATTTCCCCTTTGCGGAGCATGTCGTTCAGACGCTCCAGCCCTTTGGATGTCTTGGCAAACAGAACGCCGCCGCTCACCGGACGGTCCAGCCGGTGGGGGACACCCATAAACACCTGCCCGGGCTTGCCGTCCCGCTGTGCAATAAAGGCCTTGAGGGTTTCACTGATGGGTTCATCGCCGGTCTTGTCGCCCTGGACAATTTCACCGGTGCGTTTGTTGAAAACCAGCAAGTGATTGTCTTCGTATAAAATACGGCTTTCGATGTCCTGGTATTCCTCAGGAAGGAGGGTTCTGTAGATGCTCATAGTTTTGCAAAGATAGATATTTTTCCCGCAAATTATTTTGTTATTTCTAAAAAAAGCCGTACATTTGCGGTCCAATCTTCTGGATGTAGCGCAGTTGGTAGCGCACCTGGTTAGGGACCAGGAGGTCGCTGGTTCAAGTCCAGTCATCCAGACTTCTGGAAATCAAGCACTTACGAGTTTTCGAAAGTGCTTGATTTATTTATGCCGGAAAAAGACTATCTTTGAGTCATGGAATACCTGTCAAAACAGCGATACGACGAGATTGCCGCCGAGCTGAAGCACCTGATCGGCGAAGTTTACCCCAAGGTGAAGGACGACCTTGCGGAGGCCCGTGCCCAAGGGGACTTGAGTGAGAATGCGGGATACCGTGAAGCAAGGCGGATCCAGGCAAAGACCATCAGCCGTATCCGTTTCCTGCAGAAGGTCCTGGAGCATTCCCGCGTGATCGATCCCGACGCCCTCCCTAAAGACAGGGTTTGCCTGCTGAGCCGGGTCGAATTCACGAACCTTTCGACAGATACCCGTATGAAATTCGAGATTGTCAGTCCCCATGAGATGAATCTTGAAGCGGGCAAGATTTCGTTGAAATCCCCGATCGGGGCCGCCCTGATGGGCAAAAAGGTCGGCGAAATTGCCGAGGCCCGGATTCCTTCCGGAACCGTGCGCCTGAGAATTGAAAGCATCACGATCGACTTCTGACCATGGCAAGAAAACATGCTTATAGCGTGGGAGACCGACGGGTTATCGGTCTTGTCTGTGGCGTTGTGGCAGGTATTTCCTACGGGACAAATCCGCTGTTTGCCAAGCCGCTTCTCCTGAGCGGCGTTCCCGTACTTGTGATGCTGCTGTTCCGTTATGGAATCTCGGCCGCGCTCCTGGGTTTATGGATGGCGCTGTCAAAGGAGAAGTTCTCCGTAAGGAAGCGTGAAATCGGGCTCTTGATGCTGCTGGGCGTTCTTTTTGGAGGAAGCAGCCTGTTTCTTTTCGCGTCCTATGCGTTCATCCCGTCCGGACTTGCGACGACGCTGGTGTATCTGTATCCGGTCTTCGTGGCGCTGATCATGGTGCTGCTGCGTTTCTATCCCAGCTGGCAGACCTGGCTGTCGATCGTGGCCACATTCGGGGGAATCATCCTGCTGTCCAGCCCTTCACAGGGAGCGGAGATCCGCCCTGCGGGAATCATCCTGGCCGTGATGTCGGCGCTCAGCTATGCCTTTTATCTGGTTATCGTAAACAGGAGCAAGCGTATCAAACACGTCTCGGAGCATACGCTTACGCTGTATGCGCTCGTTACGGGGGCCATTCTCTTTGCTGTCATCCGCTGTTTCCAAGGTGGAAGCCTGACAGAGGGCATCGACTCTGCCGCCGATTGGGGAAACCTCCTGGGACTGGCCGTCGTCCCTACGATGATCTCGATGCTTACGCTGGCCGTGTCTTCCCGCTTTATCGGGCCGACGAAAACCTCCGTGCTGGGCGTTTTTGAACCCCTGACGGCCATCCTGATCGGCACCTTCATGTTCGGCGAGCCGATGACCTGGAAAATGGGCGTGGGGATTGCCGTCTGCGTAGGCGCCGTCATCTTCATGATCGTTAAACCGGGGACGTCGGCACAGTCTGATTGACGGCAGTGGCAGTTCATGCTGGTTTTGTTGTTTTGTATTGTCTTGTTTCCCATAAATTTTTATCTTTGTCAAGACATTAAAACGAGTCGCATGAACCATTTTCTGGCGTTTGACTGTGGCGCCACATCAGGCCGCGCCGTGCTGGCTGTTTTTGAGGACGGCTCTTTCCGGATGGAAGAAGTGTACCGTTTCCCTTCCGAGATGGTGGAAAGGGACGGACGCATGTACTGGGATGTCCGGGCCATGTACCGTCATTTCGTGGCCTGCCTGGATCAGCTGGAGGCCAAGGGCATCCGGCCGGATTCCATCGGCATAGATACCTGGGGCGTGGATTTTGGCTGCATCGGGGCCGATGGCTCCCTGACAGGTCTTCCGCGCGCGTACCGGGATCCTTACACGGTGGGTGTTCCCGAGAAGGTCTTCACCCGTATTCCCCGGGAGCAGCTGTATGCCCGCACCGGCATCCAGATCATGAATTTCAACACGGTGTTCCAGTTGTATGCGCAGACTCAGGCCCAGGATCCGGCCCTGAAGGCGGCGGAATGCATCCTGTTCATGCCGGACCTTCTGTCCTATCTGCTTACAGGAAACAAAGTGTGCGAGTACACGGACGCCTCCACCTCCGGAATGATGGACCAGGCTACCCGCCAGTTCAATAAAGCGCTGCTGCAGGAACTGGGAATCAGGACAGACATCCTCCTCCCGATAGTGGCACCCGGCACCAAGGTAGGGGAGTACAAAGGAATTCCGGTCATTGCTGTCGCCGGACACGACACGGCGTCGGCCATTGCTGCCGTCCCGGCATCTGACGAGCAGTTCGCCTATCTTTCCAGCGGCACTTGGAGCCTGATGGGCATCGAAGTGCCGGAACCTGTCATCAATGAGGAATCGGCCCGCCTGAACTTTACCAATGAGGGCGGCATTGAAGGAACCACGCGCTTCCTGAAGAACATCACCGGCATGTGGCTGCTGGAGCAGTGCAGAAAGGTCTGGAAGGCCCAAGGGAAGGATTACAGCTACCCTGAACTGGTGGAAATGGCCCGTGCCGAAAAAGACTTCTCCGGTCGCATCAACCCAGACGATCCGCGCTTTGCCGCGCCGGAGAACATGGTGGAGGAGATCCTTCGCTCCGCGCAGGATGACAAAGGTGTCATTCTGAATGAAGTGAAGAATCTTAGTGACGCCCAGATCGTCTCCTGCATCTACCACTCTCTTGCAGACCGTTACAAAGAGGTTCTGGGGATGCTCCAGGGTTTTGCCCCTTTCAAGATAGAAAAACTCCACATCATCGGCGGCGGCAGCGCCAACGACCTTCTGAACCAGTGGACGGCCGACGCTATCGGCATTCCTGTCGTGGCCGGTCCCACGGAGGCGACCGCTATCGGCAACGTGATGTTGCAGGCCAAGGCCGCGGGACTTGTAAAAGACCGCTGGGAAATGCGCCACATGATTGCCCGGACAGTAAAAGTTAAGACGTTTGTCCCTGCCCTTTCAAGCGAATAATCTTATCAACAACAATATGAAAGAAGCACAGATACTGAAATCCTACGAGATTGCCCGGGAGCGCTATGCCGCCCTTGGTGTGGACACAGACAAAGCCATCGCCCAGCTGGAAAAGCAGCAGATCTCCCTCCACTGCTGGCAGACCGACGATGTTATCGGCTTTGAACGCAATCAGGCTCTTTCCGGCGGCATCCAGACCACAGGCAACTATCCCGGCCGCGCCCGGAACATTGACGAGGTTCGCCGGGACCTTGAATTCGTGAAGACCCTTCTGGCCGGCAACCACCGCGTGAACCTGCATGAGATTTACGGCGACTTCGGCGGTAAATTCGTGGATCGTGACCAGGTAGGTCCCGAGCATTTCCAGAGCTGGATTCAGTGGGCCCGCGAGAACAATTTCAAGCTGGACTTCAACTCCACTTCCTTCTCCCATCCGAAGAGCGGAGACCTCAGTCTCGCAAATCCCGACCCTGCCATCCGTGAATTCTGGATCGAGCACACCAAGCGCTGCCGCCGCATCGCAGACGCCATGGGCAAGGCCCAGGGAGACCCCTGTATCATGAACATCTGGGTCCATGACGGATGCAAGGACCTCACGGTCAACCGCAAGTACTACCGCGAAATCCTCGCCGCCGCACTGGACGAGATTCTGGCGGAAAAACTGCCCGGCATGAAAACCTGCGTCGAGGCCAAACTCTTCGGCATCGGCCTGGAAAGCTACACTGTGGGGTCCATGGACTTCTATGAAGGCTACTGCGCCACGCGCAAGGTCATCTACACGCTGGACACCGGTCACTATGAACCCACGGAAAATGTGGCCGACAAGGTGTCCTCCCTGCTGCTGTACGTTCCTGAACTGATGCTCCATGTCTCCCGTCCCATCCGCTGGGACTCCGACCACGTGACCATCATGAACGACCAGACCCAGGACCTCTTCAAGGAACTGGTAAGGGCCGACGGTCTCGACCGTGCCCACGTGGGCCTGGACTACTTCGACGCCAGCATCAACCGCATCGGCGCCTACATCATCGGCACCCGCGCCACGCAGAAATGTATCCTGAGCGCCCTTCTGGAGCCGCTGGCCAAGCTTCGCGAGTATGAGGCAAACGGTCAGGGCTTCCAGCGTCTGGCCCTTCTGGAAGAAGCCAAGACCCTGCCGTTCGGCGCCGTTTTCGACTACTTCAATTACAAGAACGGCGTTCCCGTGGGCGAGGAGTTCATCCCTGCCATTGAACAGTACGAAAAAGAAGTCACTTCCAAGAGATGGATTTAATTATCGGTTTACTCATCATTGCCGTCGGCGCGTTCTGCCAGAGTTCCAGCTATGTTCCCATCAACAAGGTCAAATCCTGGAGCTGGGAGAGTTACTGGCTGGTGCAGGGCGTGTTTGCCTGGCTGCTGTTCCCGCTTTTCGGCGCCCTGTTGTCCCTGAGCGGCACAGGAGGCAGTTTCGCCGACCTCCTCTCCCTCATGCAGGCCGACCTCAAGTCCACCTGGCTCACCATCCTCTTCGGTGTCCTGTGGGGCGTCGGAGGTCTCACCTTCGGCCTCAGCATGCGTTATCTGGGCGTTGCGCTGGGGCAGAGCATCGCATTGGGCACCTGCTCGGCGCTGGGTGCTATCCTGGGGCCCGTCTTCACCGGCCATGCCGCCGACCTGACCACCTCCGTGATCATCGGCGTCGTGGTAACGCTTGTGGGTATCGCAATCATCGGCATTGCCGGGGCCATGAAATCGGCCGCCCTGCCGGAAGAAGAGAAGAAGAAGGCCGTGAAGGACTTCAACTTCGGGAAAGGCCTCTTCGTGGCCGTTCTCGCCGGTTTTATGAGCGCCTGCTTCAATATCGGCCTCAGTTTTGGACAGAACCTGTTCCTGGAAGGGACCAAGCCCATTTTCCAGACCCTTCCGGCCACGATGCTCGTCACCTTCGGCGGTTTCCTGACCAATGCCTGCTACTGTCTGTATCAGAACAGGAAGAACAAGACCTGGGGAGACTACGGCAAGAAGGCCATTTGGGGCAACAATCTGGTGTTCTGCTGCCTGGCCGGCCTGCTGTGGTACAGCCAGTTCTTCGGGCTCAGCCTGGGCAAGGGCTTCCTTACGGAATACCCGGTCCTGATTACCTTCAGCTGGTGCATCCTGATGAGCCTGAACGTGGTGTTCAGCAATGTCTGGGGAATCATCCTCAAGGAGTGGAAAGGCGTTTCCCGGAAGACGGTCGCCGTTTTGGTGGTCGGAATCATTGTGCTGATTGTCAGTACATTCCTTCCTCAGCTTATTTAAAAGAAAGACCTGCTTCCGAAGCAGGTCTTTCTTTTTGTCTTATCGGCTGAACGTGCAGTTCTTGACCGTGACCTGGCGGAATCCCAGGTCGTTCCAGGAGACGACGGGGGTCATTTGACCGGTGAGCTCCCTGGCATTGATGTTCTCCAGGGTCAGGTCCTGAGCGACGGACCCTTCACGGACCGACGTGGAAACGGCGGCGGACATCCCGTACATCTCAAGGTCGTGCAGGTAGATGTTCCGGGCTTCACCGCTGGCCGGCCCCCAGGCGCCGGGCTCCAGGACAATGCCGAAGAGCATGTTCGTGCGGCGGGCTTCACCGCTGGTGCGGTGCGGATACACCCCGGGGCCGTGGAAAACGCTGTTTCTGACTTCCAGTCCGTCGGAAGGCATGATCATGCGAAGTCCGTTGCAGGAGGAATTGATGTCGCAGTCCTCGATGAGCATATTCTCCCAGTAGCCGCCGGCGATGCTGTCGTCGCCGGTTTCGAAGCGGCAGCGGCGGATGACGCAGTTTTTGGCTCCGCGGATATGGATACCGTCCCAGCCTTCGGTCATGGTGACGTCTTCAAAGACGGCGTCGGTGAGCGCATAACCCAGGAAAGCGTAATTGGCTGCACGGGTAATGTGGACATCGGCCATACGGAAGCCTTCAGCCTCGGCAACGATGATGGTATGCGGTCCGCGCATGCTTTCTTCGCCCCGCTCGTCAAAGACGTGGATGCCGTCGATGGTTCCGGGACCGGTAATGGACGCATTCTTCACGCCTGCACCGATAATGAAAGCCTTCATCCACTGACGGTCATTCACGCAGTTAGAGTTGGCCGTTCCGTTTCCGCTGTCAAAGCGGGACAGGTCGTTGGTGGGGATGTAGGGGAAGTATTCGTCCGGGTCGGAAACTCCTTGCAGCAGGGCGCCTTCCTCCAGATGCAGGTCGACACCGTCTTTCAGGTACAAGGTGTGGGCGAGGAATGTCCCGGCGGGGATGACGACCTGGCCGCCGCCAGCCTGTTCCGCCTTGTCGATGGCTTGCTGGATGGCCTCTGTACACTCGGCACCATTCACGGCGCCGCAATCCAGAATGGAGAACGTTTTTACTTTGGGTTGTTGGGCACAACTCAGAACGAGGGCGAGGAGGGCAAGGGGGAGAATTCGTTTCATAGGAATACTTTGCGGATAAAAGGCGTTTGATACTGATAGGCAATCTTGGTGAGGTCCCAGCCGGGCTGGGTGAGGATGAGGCCGGCGCGCTTGCCCACGGTGACGGACCCGTATTCGTGACTCAGCCCCATGGCATAGGCGCTGTTCAGGGTGACGGCATTGAAGGCTTCTACCGGTGTCAGGCGCATGCGGATGCAGCCGAGGGCCATGACAAAGCGCATGTCTCCGGAAGGGGAGGAACCGGGATTGTAGTCCGATGCCAGCGCCACGCCGAGCCCCGCCTTCAGATAATCCTTGGCCCGCCCGTAGGGAAGTCCGAGGAAGAAGGAAGATCCCGGCAGCATGGTAGGCATGGTGGCCGATCCCCGCAGCGCCTCGATTTCCGCGTCACCAGTGCGCTCCAGATGATCCACCGACAGGGCTCCGTGCCTGACGCCCACTTGGACGCCGCCGCTTACGGCCAGCTCGTTGGCGTGGATTTTGGGTCTCATGAGCCCCTTGGCGGCCGAAAGGATCCGGTCTGTGTCTTCCACCGTGAAAAACCCTTCGTCGCAGAAGACGTCCACAAACTGCGCATATTCCGCAGCCTGTGGCAGCATGCCGATCACCTCGTCTACATAAGCCTCGTGCGTATAGCCCCGGCCGATGGCATGGGCTCCCAGAAAAGTGCAGCGGACGGTGGCGGGGACATTGCCGGCAATGCGGCGGATGACCCGGAGCATCTTGAGCTCGTCCTCGGGGTTGAGGCCGTAGCCGCTTTTGATTTCCAGGGCTACGGTGCCTTTATCCATCATTTCCTGCACGCGGAAAAGGGACTGGGAGTACAGCTGGTCTTCCGAAGTGCGGTGCAGCAGGTCCGAGGAGTTGAGGATGCCGCCGCCGCGGGCTGCGATTTCCTCATAGGAAAGTCCGTTGATTTTGTCCAGGAACTCTCCGTCCCGGCTGCCCGCATACACCACGTGCGTATGACTGTCGCAGAATCCGGGCATGAGCATGCCGCCGCAGGCGTCCAGCGATTCCCCTTCGGGACAGGTGGCCATGGGGCCGAAGGCGGCGATGCGGCCGTCCTCGATCCGGAGCCAGGCGTCTTCCAAGGTGCCCGTCTGTCCCTGGGCGGCGCCTTCCTTGCGGAGGACGCCGTCTTCAAGGATGCCGACGAGAAGACCTATGTTCTTGATAATCATAGGTATTGTTCGTTCTTGAGGAACTGGACGGACTTCTCGATGAGCGGATGCATGTAGGTATCCTGGTCAACGAAAGGAACTTGCCTGCGGTAATCGGCAAAGATGGACTCCAGTTTGGGGGAAGACTTCAGCGGCCGGCGGAATTCGAGCGCTTGGGCGGCGTTGAACAGTTCGATGGCCAGCACCGTTTCTACGTTGTCCACGATCCGGACCAGTTTGGTGGCGGCGTTGGAGCCCATGGAGACGTGGTCCTCCTGGCCTTGCGAGGAAGGAATCGAGTCGCAGGAGGCGGGCCAGCAGAGGCCTTTGTTCTGCGAAACGATGGATGCGGCGGTGTACTGCGGAATCATGAAGCCGCTGTTCAGGCCGGGCTCGGCGACCAGGTATTTCGGAAGCCCGCGCAGTCCGTGGATGAGCTGGTAAGTGCGCCGTTCCGAGATACTTGCCAGTTCGCTCATGGCGATGGCCAGGGAATCCATGGGGATGGCGATGGGCTCTCCGTGGAAGTTGCCGGCCGATATGACCATGTCCTCGTCCGGGAAGATGTTGGGATTGTCGGTGGCGGAATTGATCTCGTTCTCGATGACGGATTTCACATAAAGGATGTTATCCTTCACGGCCCCGTGGACCTGCGGAATGCAGCGGAAACTGTAAGGGTCCTGCACATGCTCCTTGTGCCGGGCGATGAGTTCGCTCCCTTCGAGGATTTCCATGAATTTTTCTCCCGTCAGAATCTGGCCTTTGTGGGGACGCAGATGATGGGTTAGGGGCAGGAAAGGTTCAATACGGCCGTCATAGGCGTCCAGGGACATGGCGCCGATAAGGTCGGCCCAGCGGCTGAGACGGATGCTCTTGAGGATGCTCCAAATCGCGTGGGCGCTCATGAACTGCGTCCCGTTCAGCAGGGCGAGGCCTTCTTTGGACTGGAGACGGATGGGCTCCCAACCTTTTTCTTTCCAGACTTCGGCCGCCGGACGGACCTGCCCTTTGTACAGGACTTCTCCCATGCCGATCAGCGGCAGGCTCAGGTGGGCCAGGGGGGCCAGGTCACCGGATGCGCCGAGGGAGCCCTGCTGGTAAACGACCGGAAGGATGTCGTCGTTGAACATGTCCACGAGGCGCTGCACGGTAATGAGCTGGGCACCGGAATGGCCATAGGAAAGGGACTGGGCCTTCAGCAGGAGCATGATTTTCACGATGGCGGGACGGACGGTTTCTCCCGCACCGCAGGCGTGTGACATGACCAGGTTGTGCTGCAGCTGGCTCAGGTCTTCTTTAGGAATTGTAACATTATAAAGGGAGCCGAATCCCGTGGTGACACCGTAGACGGGACGGCCGATATCATCCATCTTCTTGTCCAGGTAAGCGCGGCATTTGACGATGGCGTCTACCGCTTCCCGGGAAAGGACCAGTTTTTCATGATTGTCCAGGATCTGCTTGACTTGCTCCAGGGACAGATGGGCATGTGAAATTTCGTGCATATCAGATGTTCAGGTTATTCAGGATCAGGTTTTCGTCGGCTTCGTAGGGGAGGGTGACGTGAAGCTGGGGTGTGCGGGCCATTTCGCGTTCGATGGCAAAGCGGGCGGCGCTGTTGCGGGCCCAGCTGCGGCGGGCGATGCCGTTGTTGACATCCCAGAAGAGCATCTCGCGGATGTGGCGTTCGCTGTCCTCGGAACCGTCGATGACCATGCCGAATCCGCCGTTGATGACCTCGCCCCAGCCTACGCCGCCGCCATTGTGGATGGATACCCAGGTGGCGCCGCGGAAGCCGTCGCCGATGACATTCTGCACGGCCATGTCGGCACAGAACTGGCTGCCGTCGTAGATATTGGAGGTTTCGCGGAAGGGAGAGTCGGTGCCGGAGACGTCATGATGGTCGCGTCCCAGGACGATGGGGGCCGATATCTCGCCTTTCCGGATGGCTTCGTTAAAGGCGAGGGCGATGCGTGTACGGCCTTCGCAGTCGGCGTACAGGATGCGGGCCTGGGAGCCGACGACAAGGTGGTTTCGGCCGGCTTCCTGGATCCAGTGGATGTTGTCCTGCATCTGTCCGGCAATCTCTTCCGGCGAACGGGCGGCGATTTCCGAGAGCACCCGGACGGCCAGCTCGTCGGTCTTGGCAAGGTCTTCCGGCTTTTCGCTCATGCACACCCAGCGGAACGGGCCGAACCCGTAGTCGAAGTACAGCGGACCCATGATGTCCTGCACGTAGGAGGGATAGCGGAAGGAACCGTCGGGTTTGAGGACATCGGCCCCGGCGCGGGAGCTTTCCAGGAGGAAGGCGTTGCCGTAGTCGAAGAAATACATGCCCTTTTCGCTGAGCCGGTTGATGGCGGCCACCTGCCTGCGGAGCGATTCCTGCACGGCGGCGCGGAAGGCATCGGGATCCTGGGCCATCATGTACTGTGCGTCTTTCAGGGAGAGGCCAACGGGATAATAGCCGCCGGCCCAGGGGTTGTGGAGGGAGGTCTGGTCGCTGCCCAGGTCGACGTGGATGTCCTCGTCGGCCAGACGTTCCCAGAGGTCTACGACATTGCCGACGTACGCCAGGGAGACGATTTCTTTGGCGGCGACGGCCTTGCGGATGCGGGGGATCAGCTCGTCCAGGTTTTCGTGAAGTTCGTCCACCCAGCCCTGCTCGTAGCGCTTCCGGGCGGCGAGCGGGTTGATTTCCGCGGTAACGCTCACCACGCCGGCGATGTTACCGGCCTTGGGCTGGGCGCCCGACATTCCGCCGAGTCCGGCGGTGACAAAGAGCAGCGCCCTGTCATCCTGGCCGTGCGCGTGGGCTTTCACTTTCCTTGCCGCATTCATCACCGTGATGGTGGTGCCGTGCACGATACCCTGCGGGCCGATGTACATATAGCTGCCGGCGGTCATCTGTCCGTACTGGCTCACGCCCAGGGCGTTGAGGCGCTCCCAGTCGTCGGGCTTGGAGTAGTTGGGAATGACCATGCCGTTGGTGACTACCACGCGCGGAGCGTCCTTATGGCTGGGGAACAGGCCCAGCGGATGACCGGAGTACATGACAAGAGTCTGCTCGTCGGTCATGGTGGCCAGGTACTGCATGGTGAGGCGGTACTGGGCCCAGTTCTGGAAAATGGCACCGTTGCCGCCGTAGATGATGAGCTCGTGCGGATGCTGGGCCACTCTTTCGTCCAGGTTGTTCTGGATCATGGCCATGATGGCAGCAGCCTGGCGGCACTTGGCGGGATACTCGTCGATGGGCCGCGCATAAATCTTATAGGAAGGCCTGTAACGGTACATGTAAATGCGGCCGTAGGTCTTGAGTTCCCGGGCGAATTCCGGTGCCAGGGCGGCATGGAGTTCCTTCGGGAAGTAGCGGAGGGCGTTTTTCAGGGCCAGTACTTTCTGCCCGGGCGTCAGGATATCCTTGCGGCGCGGAGCGTGGTTGATCTTTTGGTCATAGGGTTTGGCTTCCGGCAGTTGCGCGGGAATGCCTGCCAATATCTCTTCTTGAAACTGTGTCATTCTGAACGAAGTGAAGAATCTATAATAGTGAAGAATCTATAATTCAATGTGTTTTTCGACGGCTTCCAGGATGTCGGCCTGCAGTTTTTCCGCCTCGGCGACAATTTCATCGGCCCTTTCCAGGAGCGGCTGGGCGGGAGTCTTGTCCTTCAGGGAGGCGGCGTTGATGCGGACGTTCAGGCGGGCGCCGCGGATACCGGCCAATGCGGCCAGGGCGGCTACGCCGGCGTCAGAGGCACTGGCGGGATTGCCTTCGCGGGCCATGGCAAGGGCCAGGGGAAGGGTTTTCAGGGCTTCCTCCATGGTCATGAGCGGAACACGCGCGGCGTACAGGGTAGCTTCTTCCAATGCTTTTTCCCGGGCTTCTTTTTCTTCCGGAGTTCCCTTGGGCATGGAGAACACATCCATGATCCGGTTGAAGGCGGCGGTGTCTTCGTCAATCAGGCGGAGCAGGCTGTTCAGGCGGGCCTGGCCTTGGACGGCGACGTCGGAGAATTCTTTCCAGCGGCTGTCCCAGCCTCTTTTGTGGGAGGACAGGTTGGCGACCATGGTGGCGAGGGCTGCCGCAAAAGCGCCCATCGTGGCCGATACCGACCCGCCGCCCGGCGCTGCGCTTTCCGAGGCCGTTTCCCGTGCGAAACCTTCTACGGTGAGGTCGATGAGGCGCCTGGCCGGCTCTTCCATCAGGTACTCGATGACTTTTTCCTTGGGGTTGAAGGGTTTAAGGTCGTCCAGGGACATGGATTTGACGGCAATCTTTACGATTTCCGCCTCGCTGATGCCCAGCGAGCGCTGCTGTTTCTCCAGATAGAATCGGCCGGCTTCCAGGAGGACGCGTTTGGGAACCAGACCCACGATTTCCGCACCGGTGACGCGGAGTCCGCGGGCTGCTGCCGCACGGCAGACTTCTTCAAACGCGACATGGAGCGGGGTCTTGTCAATGTCCGTGATGTTCATGGACACCTGGGCGATGCCGTATTCGTCAATATACCAGCCGATGGCCTTGCATCCCTTCAGGGTGCCCGGAATCCAGATCTGGTTGCCGTTTTCGTCTTTCAGGAGCTTCCCGGTGAGGGAACCGCCTTCCCGGGCTTTGCGGCCCTTTTCCCGCACATCGAAGGCGACGGCCATGGCGCGGCGGGTGGAGGTGGTGTTCAGGTTGAAGTTGACGGCTACGAGAAAACCGCGGGCACCTACGTTGGTGGCACCGCAGCGGGCTACCTTCTCCGTAAAGAGACCGCCGCCGAAGTCCGGTTTCCGGTCGGGATCGGCCATTTTTTCGGGCAGGGCTTCATATTCGCCTTCCCGGCAGACGGCAAGGTTCCGGCGCTCCGGCTTGAAAGCCGCCGCCTCATAGCAGTAGCAGGGGATGCCCAGTTCATTATAGAGCCTTTCCGCGAGCTGGCGGGCCAGGGCGGCACATTCTTCCAGGGTGATATCCGATACGGGAATGAGGGGCAGTACATCGGTGGCGCCGCTTCTGGGATGGGCGCCATGGTGGGTACGCATGTCGATGAGCTCCTGGGCTTTCGCGGCGCCGCGGAATGCGGCTTCCAGGACGGGCTCCGGCGCACCCACGAAGGTGACGACCGTCCGGTTGGTGGCTTCTCCCGGGTCTATATCCAGCACTTTGACGCCTTCTACGGAGCGGATGGCGTCCACAATTGCCTCAATGACAGCCTTGTTGCGGCCTTCGCTGTAATTCGGAACACATTCGATGAGTTTAGCCATAAGTTTTCGTGTTATTTGGGTGCATAAAGATAGTCATTCTTTCTGAGACTGCAAAAGGATACTTCTATTTGTTTCCCGGAAATAATTATTAACTTTGTATGTTATTAACGAGAAAAATTAACACTAAAACTTAAGTATATGAAGAAATTGTTTATTTCATTGTTCCTGGTTGCCTCCGTGTTTTCCGCCGCGGCCCAGGATGGCGAAAAGGAAATGAAGAAAGGCTGGAGCTTCGGCCTTCTTCCTACTGCCACTTATTCCGTTGACAATGGCTTCCAGGCCGGCGCCTTCGGCGACGTGTATTATTATGGTGACGGTTCCACCTACCCGGATCCCCTCCACAAGATCAGTTGGGAAGCTTCCTATTTCACCAAGAGCCAGCGCATGCGCCTGTACCTGGCTTACGACTCCAAGTACCTGATCCCCGGCATGCGCGTCAACGCCTCGGTCACCTATGTGAACGACCCGCTGTACAGCTTCTGGGGCTTCAACGGTCCGGCATCCCTGACCAATCTCGCGGAACCCTATGACACGTATTGGACCAACAAGGAAACCGACATCAACTACTACGGCATGAGCCGCAAGATGCTCCGCGTGCTGGCCAATTTCCAGGGCCGTATCACCGACAACCTGAACTGGGCCGCCGGCGTGAACTTCTGGAACTGGAAGCTCGGCGACATGGAGGACAAGGGCTACAAGAAGGAAGGCGAAACGGACAAGTCCTACTACAAAAAAACCGCGACGCTGTACCGCGATTATCAGAGCCTGGGCATCATCAAGGCCGACGAGGCTGCCGGCGGCAACGCGCTGGAATTCAATGCCGGCCTGGTGTATGACACCCGTGACATCGAGGCCGCCCCGAACCACGGTATCTGGGCTGAGGCTTATCTGAACGGCAATGTCCTGCAGCACAAGTACCTGAAAGCCTGCGCCTACTTCCGTCACTATGTGGACATTCCCATCCACATTCCGGCCGGAGACCCTGTATTCGCCTATCGTCTGGCCTGGCAGCAGACCATTGCCGGCGAGACGCCCCTTTACATGATCCAGAACAACCCGCTGCTGGTTCAGCGCAACATGATCTCCGAAGGCTTCGGCTCTTCCAACACCATCCGCGGCCTGCGTGAGAACCGCATCCTCACCGAAGGCTTCGCATGGGCCAACGTGGAACTGCGTGTGAAACTGGTGAACTTCAAGCTTTTCAACCAGTACTTCTACATCGCCGTGAACCCGTTCTTCGATGCCGGTATCATCACCAAGGCTTACCGCACCGCTGAGTTCGAAGCGGCCAAGACGGCGCTCGTCCCTACGTATCTTCCTCTGAACCAGCTTTACGACGCCGGTAAAGTGGGCGACTTCGTCTACAGCGGCGGTGCCGGTCTGAAGATTGCCATGAACCAGAACTTCATCGTCTCCGTAGAACTGGCCAAGTGCTTCTACAAACCGCTCGACGCGGGCATGTGGCTGGGTATCGGCATCAACTATCAGTTCTAAGAGACCATGAAAAAGATTCTGAACATTGCAGCCATCGCCCTGATGGCCCTTTCCCTGAACAGCTGCCTCGCCGGCAAGTTCATGGCTCATTACGCCCTTACGCCCACCCCTCACGGCGTGGATGACATTGAGCGCACTCGCCATAAGGCCGATTCACTCATGCCCGGTTCCACTGCCTGGTACGACAATTACAAAGCCCAGGGCATCCTGAAAGACGAATGGATCACCAGCGACGAGGGCCATAAACTCCACGCCTGCTACATCCCTGCGAAAGACCCTGCAAATGCCCAGGGAACTGCTATCGTGGTTCACGGCTACGGAGACAACCACTTTGTCTTCCTCTATCTTGTGCGCATGTATCGGGACACCTTCAACTACAATGTCCTGTTCCCGGACCTCCAGTACCACGGTTACTCGGAAGGCGAGGAAATCCAGATGGGCTGGAAAGACCGCCTGGACATGCTGAAATGGATCGAAGTGGCCCATCAGAAATTCAATGACGACTTCATGGTGCTCCACGGCGTGTCCATGGGTGCAGCTACCGTCATGATGACCAGCGGCGAGCCCCTTCCGGACTACGTGAAGTGCTTTGTGGAGGATTGCGGCTACTGCTCTGTGACCGACCAGTTCAAGAAGAATCTGGACGACATGAGCAAGCTCCTCCCCAATGCCATCATCACCAGCGCGAGCATTGTTTCCGGCAAAGAAAACGGCTGGAGATTCGAAGAGGCCGACTGCCGCCCCCAGCTTGCCAAGTGCGACCGCCCGATGTTTTTCATCCACGGCGACGCGGACGACTTCGTCCCCTTCAGCCACCTCTGGGAGAACTACAAGGCCAAGAAAACCGGTTATAAGGACTATTGGGTAGCCCCCGGCGCCGTCCATGCCAATTCCTATGCCAAGTATCCTGAGGAGTATACCCGGAAAGTCGGGAACTTCCTCAAGACTGTCAAGAACATGATCGCCGTGGGCAATTATCCCCTCGGCGCCCCTTGCGGAGTTATTGTGAACAAATAATATGGCAGGAAAGTATATTTTAGCCCTGGACCAGGGAACCAGCTCTTCCAGGGCTATTGTCTTTGACCACGACGGAAACATCTGTTCCGTGGCCCAGCAGGAATTCCCGCAGTACTTCCCCCAGCCCGGCTGGGTGGAGCACGACCCCATGGAAATCTGGTCTTCGGAAGCGGCCGTCATCGCCGAGGCTATCTCCAAGATCGGAATCAACGGCTTGGATATCGCCGCCATCGGCATTACCAACCAGCGGGAGACCACCATTGTCTGGGATGCCCGGACGGGACAGCCTGTCTGCAAGGCCATCGTCTGGCAGGACCGCCGTACGTCGGCCTTTTGCGATTCGCTCAAAGAGCGCGGCCTGGTGGATAAGATCCGCGAAAAGACCGGTCTCATCATCGATGCCTATTTCTCCGGCACCAAGATCAAATGGATCCTGGACAATGTCCCCGGTGCCCGTGAAAAGGCCGAGGCAGGATACCTCCGCTTCGGTACGGTGGACAGCTGGCTGGTCTGGCAGCTTACCCGCGGGGAAGTGCACATCACGGATGTGTCCAACGCTTCCCGTACCATGCTGTTCAACATCAATACGCTGCAGTGGGACACCGAGCTACTGGAACTGCTGGACATCCCGCAGTCCATGATGCCCACCGTCCGCTCCTCTTCGGAGGTGTACGGTTACACCAAGACCACCATCTTTGCCCATGAGGTGCCCATCGCCGGCATTGCCGGAGACCAGCAGGCCGCCCTTTTCGGCCAGATGTGCACGGCACCCGGCTCTGTGAAGAATACGTATGGCACCGGCTGCTTCCTCCTGATGAACACCGGCACCCAGCCCATTCTCTCGCGCAACAACCTCCTTACGACCATCGCATGGAAGATCGGAGATACGGTGAATTATGCCCTGGAAGGATCCATCTTCGTGGGTGGCAGCGTGGTGCAGTGGCTGCGTGACGGCCTGGGCATCATCCGTTCCTCCTCCGAGGTGGAAGCCCTGGCGGCCAGCGTCCCGGACAACGGCGGTGTCTACTTCGTCCCCGCCCTTACCGGTATGGGCGCCCCTTACTGGGACCAGTACGCCCATGGCGTCATCTGCGGCATCACCCGTGGAACCACGTCGGCCCATATCGCCCGTGCGGCGCTGGAAGGCATCGCGTTCCAGACCATGGACATTGTCCGCGCCATGGAAAAGGATGCCGGCGTCTCTCTGGCCGAACTGAAAGTGGACGGCGGCGCTTCCCGCAACAACCTCATGATGCAGTTCCAGGCCGACATCCTCGGCGCCGACGTCATCCGCCCGCAGGTGACGGAGACCACCGCCCTGGGCGCCTGCTACCTGGCCGGCCTCGCCGTCGGCTACTGGAAAGACATCGAGGAAGTCAAACGTCAGTGGCAGGCGGAGCGGACCTTCACCCCTTCCGGTGCCGACATGACTCCGGTCAAGGAAGGCTGGGCCGACGCCATCGGCAGAACCGTAAGTAAATAATTGATTAGTATGACACAGTATATTTTCGAATTCATCGGCACCTTGGTGCTGGTCCTGCTGGGAGACGGTGTCTGCGCCGCCTGCTCCCTGAATAAATCCAAGGCGAAAGGCGCCGGCTGGGTGGTGATCGCCCTGGGCTGGGGCCTTGCCGTGATGATGGGCGTGCTGATCGCCGGCCCTGTTTCCGGCGCGCACCTGAACCCTGCTGTCACGCTGGGCCTTGCTATCGCCGGAACATTCCCCTGGGCATCTGTCTGCGGTTATATCGTGGCGCAGATGCTGGGCGGTTTCCTTGGCGCCGTACTGGTCTGGATTTTCTACAAAGACCATTATAAAGCCACGGCCGACGAGCCCGACACCATCCTGGGCACGTTCTGCACCATGCCGGCCATCGCCAATCCCTGGCGCAATTTCGTCTGTGAGGTCATCGCCACCTGCCTGCTGGTTTTCGTGATCCTGGCTCTCGGCTTCAGCGGAAACGCCTTCCAGATCGGCGGCGTCGCCGCATCGACCGGCTCCCTGGGCTCCTGGCCCGTGACCTGCCTGATCATGAGTATCGGCATGTCCCTTGGCGGAACCACCGGTTACGCCCTGAACCCGGCCCGTGACCTGAGCCCCCGCTGCGCCCACGCTGTCCTTCCCATCGAAGGGAAGCGGGACAGCGGCTGGTGGTACAGCTGGATTCCCGTCGCCGGCCCCTGCGTGGGCGCCGCCCTCGCCGCCGGTCTGTACGTGCTGGTCTTTTAATTGTATTTCCGGACCACTTGAATGAGCCGGTCCGGATAATTGGAGATGATGGCATCGACTCCGCAGGAAACCATGCGGGCGATGTCATCTTCTTCGTCTACCGTCCATGGCACGACTTTGATGCCCAGGGCATGGCAGTAGGCGACATTCTCACGGGTCACCTGGCTGAAGTGGGGCGACCACCAGCGGGGAAGGAAACTCAGGGAAGCGAGAATGTCGGCAATTTCCGGCTCCTGGTCGGTGAGGAAGGACAGCTGCACCTGCGGATAATGCGCATGGATGTATTCCAGCGCGCGGATGTCGAAACTCTGCACCACCAGACGGTCTCCCAGGTTCTTTGAAAGGAGCAGGGGAATGCAGGTGTCGCAGAATTCCTCGTAAGAAGGCCAAAGATTCCCTTCGCCCTTGCCTTTGCGGGATTTGATTTCGATATTGTAACGGAAAGGGGAGAGGTGGTTGTCCCGGGCGTAGTTTTCCGTGAAATCAATCAGGTCGGAAGCCAGGGGCTTGTGTTCGGAGACCTTTTTTTGTTCGGGCCAGCGGTCCACGAAACGCAGGCCGACGTCGTATTTCGCGATGCTGTCATACGGCATGGTGTACAGGTACTCCTTGGGGTCTTCTTTTTGGATGAGCGTACTGTCGGGACGCATGGAATACCGGGGATGGAAGTAATTGTCATGGGAAACGACCACCTTTTTGTCGGCCGACAGCTGGAGGTCGAATTCCAGGGTGTTCACATGCAGGTCCATGGCGTTTTTCATGGCCGACAGCGTGTTTTCCGGCATCAGGCCGGCGCCGCCCCTGTGGGCCTGCAGGTCGATGTAGCTGCCCCTGAGGTCGAAGGTATGGGTCCAAGTGCGGCCGTCCGGGGCTGAAACCGTCATCGTTACCTCGGAAGCATACTGTGAGGGCGTGGCGATAAAGTAATGCTGCTCTGCAATGGGGCGTTTGTAGCCCGGAATCTTGGAGAAGTCGCCTTTGTATACCGCCAGGATTTCCTGTCCGTAGCTGGTGGAAAAGTCGCTTTGACGTTCCAGAGAGCCCATTTCCACGCCGTCCTGCGTCCAGGTGCAGGTCCAGTTCCCGTCGGCCCCCCAGGCGTTGGCCAGGACGCTGTTGGGATGCCGCCAGGCTTTGTCCATCTCTATGAATTCCACCTGGAAGTCGTCCGGATAATCCAGGTTGTGCCAGCGCCAGCTGCGGTTTTCCCCGACACGGGTAATGATCTCGTATCCACGGGGAGAGCCGTCCCGGCACCAGTCGGTGGCCCACCAGGCGCCCCCGATGGCTGCGGCGTTGTTGTCTGTCACATGGTCGTTGATGCGCAGTTTGTTCATGATGTGCGTGTGGCCGGAGAGAATGTCCACGGTGTATCCTTCCAGCAGGTCCAGCAAGCGCCGGGCATTCACGATGTCGTTGCTCTTCATCTCATGGACAAAACGGATGGGGCTGTGTTGGGCGACGAAGATGTGCGTCCCCTTGGGAATAAACTGCAGCAGGCCGGCCACGAATCCCAGGGTCTCTTCGGAATAGCCCTCCTGGTAATTGTTGGAACTCTTTTCCGGATCGTCGGTTCCGTTCCCTTTGAACAGGATACTGTTCAGGCCGATCACCAGGTCTTTCCCCAGCCAGAAAGCATAGTTGTACGGGCCGAAAGCCTCCTCATACCCTTCTCCGGCGGCAATTCCGTCCCGGTTCTGGATGAAATCATGGTTGCCGATGACGGCGTAGAAGGGAATGCCGGTCGAGGCCATGGCTTTCTTGTACGGTTCATAGACCCAGAGTTTGTTCCAGGCAATGTCTCCGAGGGCGATGCCGATAGTCTGGCGCTCTGCGGCGTACTTTTTGGCCATGCCCCTGAGGTCTCCCAGCGGACGCCCCATAAAACGCGCCAGATGCTTTTTGTTCTGCATCTGAGGGTCGGAAACTGAGAACAGGGTATAGTCTTCATTGTCGGAGAGTTTGTTCAGGCGGAAATCAAAAGCCTTCGTTCCTTTGAGGGGCAGGTAGAACTGCGGAGTGCCGGAGGAAAAGTCGGCCACATAGCCCGAAGGGGTGATGACAAATACGAAACGGGCATCCTTGTGGGTGTTGAGGGTGAAACTTCCGTCGGCTTTGGTGGAGGTGAAGCGGTATCCGTCCGATACGATGACGCCAGGGAGCGCTTTTCCTTCCGAGGAAACGTTTCCGCGTACTTTCCTTGCCTGGGCGGGCAGGACAATCAAACAGGCCGTGAGAATGGCCAGGAACGTATTTTTCATAGTTTGGTTTATTACTGGATTCCGTATTTGTGAAGGATGGCCAGGATGGCTTTTTCGATGGATTTGGCCCAGAGGCTGTATCCGTGATTGGAAGGATGGATTCCGTCAACGGACGTCTCGTGGTCCGGGGCGCCGGCATCCGGGTAAATATAATAGACATCCGGATACCGGGCGCAGGCGACGGCCATCAGGGAATCCACGAGCGCGATGCGGGATTCCTCTTTTTGGGCCGATGCCGTGTTGAAATTGCGGTTTTCCCTGTAGATGGTCCGCTGGAAAATCAGGGGTTTTCCGGGATGGGCCCCGGTCATTTTTTCGATGAAGGGGAACAGCCGTTCACGGATCTGGGCTTCGTTAGGATTGGAAAATGTATCAAAAACAAAACCGTCCACGGGAGCATCCATGAGGGCGTCGGCAAAATAGGGCTGCATTTTGCAGTTGCCGCTGCATCCCAGGCTCAGCAGTTGGATGCCGGTGCTTCGGGAGAATTGGGCGGGGTAGGTCATGCCGCTCCGGGAGGTGCTGATTCCGTGGGTGAAGCTGGATCCGAAGATGCCGATCCGGTGCCGGAAAGGGTTGGGGAGTGCACGCAAATGGCAGCCTTCCTGTATGCCGATCTGGATGGAAAGTTCTTCGCTGAGGAGAGGAAGGTACAGCAGGCATTCCTTTTCTCCCGCGTCCATTGCCTGCACGACGGTTACTTCTGACACCTGCTTGTTCTGGGCGGCGGCTCCGGCCCACAGCCATCGGCCGTCTTTCCGGATGTACAGGTCATAGCCATAGGCGCTGATTCCCATGGTGTTCACGGGCGTTTCCTTCTCTCCGAAAACCGTCTTCACCTTGATGATGGGGCTGTCCGTGGAGAATGCGACGGCAATGCCGGAAGACTCCCTGACCTGGCGGTTTTCCGACCGGGTGAAGCCTTTGTACTTCACCGTATCTACCCGGTGATAGGGATTGGGCGTGTCCGGGAACAGTTTTCCGGTAAGGGTAAGGGAAGAGGCTTCCGTGTAGACAATCTCCTGTGCCTGAAGGCAGTAAGAACTGATGAGCGCCAGCAGAATAATGAAAAAGTCCCGTTTAAACATAGCGATATATAAGCTTGTCGAATCAAAGATAATAAAAAAATTACTTTTGCCTTCCGTTTTTATTAAAAAATTCATAATTTTACCTTGAAAAACCGAACTAGACTTATGAACGACAGTCATTTTTCTGTACTTTATTATCTATCAGTTATTTGTGCTATTGGGCTCTTCGTGGCAGGCTGCAGCGGGAAGGAAGATAATCCGTCTGCAGGCGGGAGTCTCCTTGAGAGTGTCCAGTTTGACGTCCCGGAAAAGATGGAGATAGAATACGGCGCTCCCACCATTTCTTTCCGGGTGCAGTTTTCCAAGGCGCCCCAGCAGGGAGATCAGATTGTCCTCGGCAATCTTTCCCCTTGCGCCATACAGAATATCACCTCCACCTTTTTTGATGTGAATATCTCCGGGCTTTGGGACCAGTCCTTCGGCAACGGGACTTATACGGTGAATATCCGCCGCGGAACCACGTCCAAAAAGATGGGTCAGATGCAGGTCGTGGTGAAAGCCAAGGAAGAAGAGGGCTTGAAACCGGCCGCCGGGAGTACGGTATACGGCAAGGTAATCTGCGACGGGGAGGGGGTTCCGGATGTGGTGGTCTCCGACGGCGTGCAGGTGGTGAAGACAGACAAGGACGGCGTGTACCAGCTCGCGTCGGCCAAATACCACAAATACGTGTTCGTGAGCGTCCCTTCCGGCTATGAGCCCCTGAGAAGCGGCATCCTGCCCGTTATCCACAGCCAGCTGGAACAGCCGTCCAACGTTCCCGAAAGAGTGGATTTCCAGCTCAAGAAAGTCTCCGGGCAGGAGAACCATACCATGCTCATGCTGGGAGACATCCACCTCGCGAACCGCACCAATGACCGCAACCAGTTCAAGGCTTTTGTCAATGACATCAACGCTTATACGCAGACGTTGAGCGGTCCCATGTACGGCCTCACCCTGGGCGACATGACCTGGGACTTGTACTGGGAAGTCAATAATTACGGTTACAGGGAATATCTGGCCGACGCCCAGACCATCACCGGTCTGACAATCTACCAGACCATCGGCAACCATGACCACAGCATGTACCAGATAGGGGACTACAATACCGTGGAAGAGTATAAGAAGGTCGTTGCGCCCACGTATTATTCCTTTAATGTGGGAAAAGTGCATTATGTGGTGCTGGACGACGTGGAGTGTACCAATAAGGAGGCCACGACGGATGAAAAGGGAAATCCCTGCTATGTCCGTACTTATAAAGACCATCTGGTGGACCAGCAGATTGACTGGCTCCAGAAAGACCTGGCCTTTGTGCCCACGTCTACGCCTCTGGTGGTCTCCATGCATATTCCCATGTACAATCCCAGCGGTTCCGTCAGGATGGACGGGGCTTCCAAACTGACCGCCCTGTTGAGCAAGTATCCCAAGGTGCATGTATACACCGCCCATACGCATACCATCTACAATGTGGACAAGACATCCACAAACCACATCTTCGAACACAATGCAGGGTCCATTTGCGGAACCTGGTGGTGGAGTGCGCAGGAGACGCCCGGTGTGCACATCGGCCAGGACGGTTCTCCCGGCGGATATACCGTCCTGAAAGTGAACGGGACAGACTTCCAGTGGCAGTACAAGGCTACGGGAAGCAGCGTGTCGGAACAGTTCCGCACCTATGACCGGAACAACACCCTCATTACAGCCGACAAGTACATTCCTTCGGCTACCAATGAAACCTATAAGGCCGACTTCAAGCCCGGTCTTTGGGCAACGCCGGATGCAACAAACGAAGTGTATGTCAATGTCTGGAACTGGGATCCTTCCTGGAAGCTGGAAGTGACGGAAAACGGGTCGGTCCTTGCGTCCTCCCAGGTGACCGTTCCGGATCCGCTCCACCTGATTGCCTATACGGCCAAACGCATCAACAAGAACTCCAAAGCCACATTCGCGACGACCACGAACGCCCATACCTTCAAGGTGAAGGCATCGTCGGCCTCTTCTACCCTGGAAATCAAGGTGACGGACCGTTTTGGGAACGTGTACACGGAATCCATGAAGCGTCCTAAAGCTTTTGATACAGAGACTTATAAACACTAATCCAATATAAACTATGAGACAGATTAAACGAATTGCTGTTTCCCTGGTTTTGGCCTTGGGAGCCCTCTGGTCCCTGAATGCCCAGAACCGGGTTGTCACGGGCGTCGTCCAGGATACGGGCGGCGCACCGGTGGTGGGCGCTGTCGTCATGGTCCCCGGTACCAACAATGCCGCAGTGACCGGAGCGGACGGTGCCTTCTCCATCCGTGTGGATGACCGGCAGGTTGCCTTCGAGGTATCCTGCCTGGGTTATGTAACCACTCAGGTAAACGTCCCCGCGTCCCAGAGCCGCGTGAATGTAGTCCTCCAGGAGGACAACATGATGTTGGAAGAGACAGTGGTGGTCGGTTACGGCGTTCAGAAAAAAGTGAATCTCACCGGCGCCGTGACTGCCGTGGAGAGTTCCCAGCTGGAAAACCGTACCGCCCATAATCTGTCCACCATGCTGCAGGGATCGGTTCCGGGCCTGAACATCACCACGTCCAGTGGTAATCCCGGTTCTACCGGTTCCCTCAACATCCGTGGTTACACCTCCATCAACGGCGGTGATCCGCTGGTCCTTATCGACGGCGTCGAGGGCAGCCTCAACCGCATCAATCCCCAGGATGTTGCATCCATCTCCGTCATCAAGGATGCGTCCTCCGCAGCCGTTTACGGTGCCCGCGCCGCTTACGGTGTCATTCTTGTCACCACCAAGAGCGGCAAGGCGGACGAGAGCGCCAGGGTGCGTTACAGCGGCCGCTGGGGTGTGGAAATGCCCACTACCTCCACCGACTGGGAAACCACGGGTTACTGGTCCGTGTACACCCTGAACAAGTTCTGGTACGAGAGCAAGGGTTCCAATTATGTGAACTACACGCAGGAAGACATGATGGAACTCCTGAGCCGTATCAACGATAAGACCGAGAACCCTGAACGTCCCTGGGTCGTCATCAAGGACGGCAAGTATAAGTACTATGCCAACACCGACTGGTGGCATGAACTGTACAATGACGTACACCCGACCACCAACCACAGCGTCAGCGTGAGCGGCGGCTCGAAGGATGTCAAGTACTACCTCTCCGGCCAGTACGACCGGCAGCAGGGTATGGTAAAGGTCCGTCCCGACGTGTATCAGAAATACAATCTGCGCGCCAAGATCGACGCCCGGATTACCCCGTGGGCCAGCATCAGCAACAATACCAACTTCTTTGTAGGAACCTACGATTATCCCGGCATAGCTGACATTCAGGATTCCTTTGCTCTCGGCGACCGTCATGCTCCGGCCTGTTTCCCGCTTCAGAACCCTGACGGGACATGGCTTTACAGTGTAGATGCGCTGGGTTACCGTGTGGCCAACGGCCGTCACTGGGCTTTCGCCTCCAACAATCTGAACATTCAGAAGCGCACTGACCTGACCAACACCACGGAACTCGTCCTTACGCCCCTCAAAGGGCTTTCGCTCAGGGCCAATTACACGTACCGTACCTATAACAACCACGACACGCACCGGCGCAATGTCCTTACCTATTCCCAGTACCCCGGTGTGACGGCCACGTATCAGAATACCGGTGCGTTCGACAACTACATGACGGAGTCCGTCCAGGAATATGTCCGCCAGACCGTGAACGCTTATGCCACTTACGAACACAGCTTCGCCGATGCACACAACCTGAAGGTGATGGGCGGTTTCAACTATGACGACTATCACTACAAGAGAGTGTATGCAAAGGGGTACGACCTCATCACGTCCGAACTGTCAGACCTGGCCCTCATCTCCACGGACACCCGTGCTCCCGAAGTGGGCGGCAACCAGTCTGCCTGGCGGATGAGCGGTTTCTTCGGCCGTCTGAACTATGACTATAAAGGACGCTATCTGTTTGAAACGTCGGCCCGTTATGATGGTTCTTCCCGCTTCTCCGCCGGTCACAAGTGGGGCTTCTTCCCCTCCGTATCCGTCGGCTGGCGCATCAGCGAGGAACCTTTCTTCGCCGCGATCAGGCCTGTGGTGAACAACTTCAAGATCAGGGCTTCCTACGGCACCCTGGGCAACCAGAATGTGGCGAACTTCTCCTACATCCGCCTGGTAAACTTCAAGACGTTCGCCGGGTATAACTTCGGCGACGCCACCATGGCCCGGTATACCTACCTGGACGATCCGGTGGCCTCCGACAAGACCTGGGAAACCTCCAAGCAGACCAACCTGGGCGTAGACCTGGCTTTCTTCGGGAACAAACTCGAGTTCACCGGCGAGGCCTACATCCGCGACACCGACGGCATGCTTACGGACGGCATGGATCTCCCCGCCGTCTATGGCGCCGGCGTTCCCCAGATGAATGCGGCGGACCTTCGCACCAAGGGCTATGAACTTTCCCTGAGCTGGAGAGACTCGTTCAAGCTGATCGGCAAAGATTTCGAATACTTCGTCAAAGGCTCCCTCAGTGAGTTCCGTTCCAATATTACCCGCTTCAACAATGCCACCAAGCTTCTGTCCAATTACTACGAAGGCATGGAGCTGGGTGAAATCTGGGGCTTCCATGTGGACGGCCTTTTCGCCAGTGACGAGGAGGCCCATGAATATACCACGGCCGTAGATCAGTCTTACTTCAACGCCAACCTGAACGGCGGCTGGAAGGCCGGTGACCTGAAGTATGCCGACCTGGACGGCGACGGCGTCGTCGGTATCGGCAAGAACACCCTGGCCGAGCACGGTGACCAGATTTATCTGGGCAACTCGCTGCCCCGTCTGCATTATGGCTTCCAGCTGGGCTTCTCCTGGGCCGGTTTCGACGTAAGCGCTTTCTTCGAGGGAACCGGTAACCACTACTGGTATCCTTCCCGCTACAACTTTGACTTCTGGGGTCCCTACAGCCTGGGTTATCCTACCTTCCTGGCCAAGAATTTCCTGGACAACTGCTGGAGCGAAGAGACGCCCAATGCGTACTTCCCCCGTCCCCGTTCCAATGTGGCCTCCAATGGCGGCGGTGAACTGGGCCGCGTGAACGACCGCTACATCCAGAATATCCGTTACCTGCGTTTCAAGAACCTCACCGTCGGCTATAACCTCCCGAAGAAACTCTTGAACAAGATCGGTTTTGAGCAGATTCGCGTCTATGTTTCCGGTGAGAACATTGCCTACTGGTCTCCGATCACCAAGGTAACGGACCATCTGGATCCGGAAAGCTGCTTCGACCGTGACGGAAATCCTACCAGCGACCTCAACAACACTTCCTATCCCTGGCAGAAGACTTTCATGGTGGGTGTGGACATTACTTTCGGCGGCAAGGCCGGCAAGAGTAAAACCGCCTCCGCCCAGCCTTCAACCCTCGCTCCCGAGGTGCGTGAAGTGGTCCGCGAGGTCATCAAGGAAAAGATTGTGGAAGTTCCTGTCGAGAAGGTCGTCGAAGTGGAGAAAGTGGTGAATAACAACCTCCAGGGTGAATACACCGACGATCTGTACTTCGTGATCGGCAAGACGGAGATCCGTCCCGAAGAGGCCTTGAAACTGGGCCGCATCTGCCAGATTATGGACGAGAATCCGCAGGCCGTCATCACTATCACCGGTTATGCCGATTCCAATACCGGGTCGGCCGGCAGGAACAGTGAGCTTTCTCGCGGCCGTGCCGAATCGGTTGTCCGTATGCTTAAGAATGCCGGCATTTCCGAAAGCCGCATCCGTTACTCTTCCGTCGGCTCGGACAAAGATGCTTCGGCATCGGCCGAGTCCAACCGTGTAGCTGTATGTATCGTTAAATAAATGAAGCGACTATGAAAAAGCATACTATCATATTATTGGCCATTGCCTCTGTATTTGTCGCCTCCTGCGACCGGGTGCTTACGCTCTCTCCGGAGTCACAGCTTACGCCTGATGCTTATTTCAAGACGGCCGAAGACTTGCAGCTTTTCTCCAATACCTTCTATAACAATCTGTTGGACAAGACGCCTTACGAGAAAGAGAGCGACGTTTTCGTGAGCATGAATCCCTCTGCGCTTATCCGCGGAGGAAACGACCGCACCGTCCCGGCTTCGGGCGGCGGCTGGTCGTTCACCAACCTGCGCAAGATGAATACCCTTCTTGCCAATATCAACAATTGCAGTGACCCCAAGGCTGTTCAGGAATACACCGCCCTGGTGAAGTTCTGGCGTGCTTACTATTATGCCGACATGGTCCGCAAGTTCGGTGACGTTCCGTGGATCGACCATGAGATCGGATCGGCCGACGAGGACCTGTATTTCCCCCGAGACAGCCGTGAAACCGTTCTTTCGCACATGATCGAGGATATTGATGTCGCCATCCGTGACCTTCCCGGAAAGGCCGCTGCGCCCCAGACCGCCTACCGCGTCAACAAATACACGGCCATGATGCTGAAGGCACAGTTCTGCCTTTTCGAAGGTACTTTCCGCAAGTATCACAGCGACCCCGCCCCGTTTGCCACTTCCTATACGGCAGCCGACGGGTCGACACACGACTATCAGTACTACCTGACGCTTGCTGCCGATGCCGCGGAGGAACTTATGAACTCCAACGCCTATACCATTCACAATACAGGGCACCCCGATACGGACTATCTGTCGCTGTTCAATTCGGACAACGCCTCCACCGACGAGATTATCCTGGCTGTGAATTACGACGCAGCTTTGGGAATCAAGCATGACTGCTCCCGGGCAATCACCAACCAGACGGCCACCCGTTTCGGCATGACCAAGAAGCTGGTGGATTCCTATCTGATGGCCGACGGCAGCCGCTTCACCGACCTGCCCGGCTGGGAAACCAAGCCCTTTGCCGAGGAAGTCAGCGGCCGCGACCCGCGCCTGGCCCAGACCATCCGGACCCCCGGCTACAGCTGGAAGGTCCCCGGCGTCAGCAATGACGGCCCTGAATTCAGCTACTGCCAGACCGGTTACCAGACCATCAAGTACATCCAGCCTTATGCAATGGGCGCTTATTATGCCGACCAGTCCTCGAATGACATGCCGGTATACCGCTATGCGGAGGCCCTTCTGACCTTTGCGGAAGCCAAGGCCGAGCTGGGAACCCTCACGCAGGACGACATTGACAAATCCATCAAGCTGCTGCGCGACCGCGCCGGCATGCCCAATCTGGATATGGCCGCCGCCAATGCCACCCCGGATCCGTACCTGATGTCGGAGACGACCGGCTATCCCAATGTGACCGGCACCAATCAGGGAGTTATCCTTGAGATCCGTCGCGAACGGGCCATCGAGCTCTTCCAGGAGGGCTACGGCCGTTACTTCGACCTCGTCCGCTGGAAAGCCGGCTACTGCCTGAACCAGCCCTTCTATGGCATGTACATTCCGGGCCCCGGAACCTATGATTTCGGCGATGAGAGCAAATACACGTTCTACACGGGTTCTTCTTCCGCCAGCGGAACAAAGTTCAAGATTTTTGATCCGGATGAAACCAATCCGACAGGCACGGACGAAGTGTTCTATCTGGTGGATCCCGCAAGCGGCGAGCCTGCTACCTCGGGCGTGCGCGATGCCCTGAAATCTGTCAGCCACTCTTTTGACGAGAGCAAGCATTACTTCTACCCGATTCCGGAGAAGGAACTCCAGTTGAACGAGAACCTTGTCCAGAACCCTGGCTGGGCTACTAAATAATACGATGAAGACCATGAAAATCAGAACTTTAATATACTCTTTTGCAGCCTTGACGGCCGGTGTTATGCTGGCCTCCTGCAATCAGAAAGAAGAGGTGGGGGAAGCCAAGGCGGTCGGCGCCAGCGAGTCCTATGTGGTCTTCGCTGCTACCGACGCCCCGTCCCAGACCCTCTCTATCTATGCCGATGGCAACTGGGCCATTGATGTAGACAGTCCGTGGATTGAGGTGTCTCCTCTGTCCGGACAGGGCATGGGTTCCGTTACGATTTCCGTGGCGGACAATGCCACCGGCAGTGTCATTGACACGCCCCGTGAAGGGAAAATCACCCTGCAGGGCCGTTTTCGTGAACGCAGCATGATCATCACTGTCCATCAGGACGGCGACACCTACTATGGTGTGGACACGTACACGCTCTCCCAACTGTCTTCCCTCGAAGACGGAAGCGTCGGCAAAGTCAGCGGCGCCCAGGTAATCGCCCTGACGGAAAGCGGTTTTGTCCTCAAGGATGACAGCGGCAGCATCTATGCCACCGGCACGGGTGTGAAACTGGGCGATGTCCTCTCCTTTAACGGATCCAAGACCACCCTCTATGGCGGCCCCGTTTTCAATACGGACGAAATCACTGTCCTTTCCAACAGCGAGGTAACGTATGCCGACGCGCCCGATATGACTTCCAAGATAGGGGAGTACAAGGGCGGCGTCCTCTATGTCCAGCTCAAGGGATCCCTGGTGAACGGGACGCTCAAAGTGGGAAGTGCCAATGTGCAGCTGATCGATCCGCTGGCGTCTTTGAATATGGCCGAGGTTGACCTCCACAAAGTGACCGTGACGGGTTTTGTAGTCGGCGTTGCCTCCGGGACCGGTTACATGGTGGCTACCGCCGTGGAAGATGAAGGAACCGACGAGACGCTCATTCCTTATCCGCTTCGCTGGGCGATGGGCAAAGACGTGAACTATGCGAAGACCTTTACGAAGGACTCGCCCCGCATCGACCCCATCCAGGGTATCGGCTACATTGAATATGTTCCTTACGACCTGGAACATACGAATGGCGCCGGCTCCTATAATCTGGACGTGCAGGCCGATAATCCCCGTGTGACGGGACCCTGGGTGAACGACTACTGGCTGTTCTATGGAAACGGTGCCGTCAAGGCAGGAACCGAGGTCCAGATTTCCTTTGAGATGCGTTCCTCCAAGTGGGGCATGAAATACTGGGTGCTGGAGTATCTGGACGGAGAGGAATGGAAGCTGGCCCCTGATGTGAAATACACGACTGAGGCCGGTGAGGAAGCTCCTTATCACATTGCCACCGATGAGAACAACACCAACCAGCCGCTCATCATGCCCATCACCTTCCGCAAGAACAATGAGCATCTGCAGATCCGTCTGCGCTGTTCCGTCCTTTGGAGAGGCGGCGGCGGCACTACGGCGGCCCGTTCCACGGCTTCCAGCCGTCTGACCGTGACCAACCCCGACGACGACACCTACAAACCCAGCATCATCATCCTCAAGGAGGGCAGCGGTATCGAAAAGGATCCCGTATATGCCAATATCGAAACGTCCACTGACCTCCTCACCTTCAACGGAACGCCCGGCGATCCCAAGGAACTGACCATCACTTCTGACCATGACTTTACCGTGTCCACGTCGGCCGAATGGCTTACTCTGGATCAGGAAGAAGGCGTGGCCGGTGAGCCCCTGGTGGTGAAAGTGACCTGCGCGGAAAGCCAGCTTTCCGAACTCCGCCAGGGAGTCATCCGCATCGTGTCCGAAGACTCCGAGAAGGTGGTGAATGTCGTGCAGAGCGCTGCCGGCCAGATTCTGGATCCCTTCGTGAGCATTTCCGGCGGCAACAAGGCCGAAGTGAATGAACTGGAAGGTACCCTTGACGTCAAGGTCCAGTCCAACGTGGAGGTGAGCGCCGAAACGACGGACGCCTGGATCAAAGTGGAAGCGGTCCCCGTAACGAAAGCCCTTGTCGACTGGCTCGAGTATACGGTGACCTATGAGGCCAATGAATCGACCGAACCCCGGACCGGAACCGTCCGCTTCTTCAATGAGGCGGAAAAAGTGGAATCCGTTCTCACCCTGGTGCAGGCCGGCAAGGAGCCCGAGCCCGAGTATCCCGCCGGTATCTACTTCATGGACGACTTCGAATGGCTCTCCACCTGGTCTGCCGATGCTCCGGATGACATTACATCCAACACGGTAGGTTCTGCCAAGAACATGTTTACGGAAGCCCTGGCACCCGCCCTGGCCGAACTGCAGCGGCGTGGCTATGGCTATATCTGGGGTTGGAAGGGTCAGGACTGGTCTGACGGAACGCCGGACAACGGAAACAAGCAGACCCTGTACATGATGAAGAACTACCTCAAGTTCGGCAAGACTTCTTACAACTCCGGTATCATTCTGCCTGCCCTGAAGAATGTCACGGGTACGAAGGATGTGGAACTGAGCTTCGACTGGGCCTGGTGCATGACCGCGGCCAGCAAGCCGGATATCATGACCCTGACGGTGACCGTGAGCGGCGGCGGTACCATTGCCGCGACCGGAACGGCGGTAAGCGGGAATATCGAGTCGGCCCAGCCGACGGAAGGCGACCAGACCACCCTCGAATGGCAGCATGCGAAGGTCAAGATCCTGGGTGCCACTCCCGAAACGCGCATCACCATCCGTCCGACCAATACCGACCCGTCCGTCACTTCCACGCGCAAGCAGAACCGCTGGTATCTGGATAACATCAAGGTGGCCGACCCCGAAGCTTCGGTTGAAGTGGGAACCAGCCTTTTCACGGAGTGGTGGCAGGGTGCGACGGCCAATCAGACGCCTTCGGCCTACAGCGCCTCCGATGCCCGGACAACCAAGACCTTTGGCAACGTGGACGTAACGTATGCCGAAGGCGGTTCCGGGACGGCCCTGAAAGCGGACGGCCTGGTCTTCTATAATACTGCGGCCAATATCACCAATGAGGACTACCGCTACAATCTGCTGGTAGCCAAAAATGGCGGCTATCTTGATATCAGCGGAATCCCGTGTGCGGGCGTGAAGACGGCTACCTTCACCTACAGGAGCAATACCCAGCTGGCCAGCCATCAGGTGACCAGCGCGACAACGGGCGTAACGGTAGGTGAACTCAGTGCGACTTCGGTTCCCAAGTTAGACCTGGCGACCAAGAATACCTATACGGTTACTTGCACGGTCACCATTGCCGACGGAGTTGACAAGTTGAACCTCAGGATTACCGACATCGGTACTGCCAATATCCGGGTAGACGGCCTGGAACTGGTTGTGACGGAAGTCCGGTAGTTTCCGAATGCCAATAAGAAAGACGCAAACCTTTACGGGTTTGCGTCTTTCTTTTTAATGGTCAGCGTTTTACGCTGCACGCTTCTCTTCCTTCAGGGTAAGGCCCATGAAGAAGATGGCCAGCAGGCAGGCGGCGATCAGCAGGAGGAATGTCCAGTTCCAGCCGGCGGTCTGGGCCACCCAGCCGATAACCGTATTCGCAAGGATGAAGGTGCCCAGGAAATAGCCGAAGAATCCGGTGAGGCCTGCGGCGGTTCCGGCGGCGTTCTTCGGAGCCAGGTCCAGCGCCTGGACGCCGATCAGCATCACCGGGCCGTAAATGAAGAAGCCGATCCCGATTAGGCTGATAATGACCATGGTGAGGTTGTCGATGAACTGCCAGTAGAGGACGATGAAAACTAGGACCAGTCCCATGAACAGCATGGTGGGGAGGGCCCGTTTTCCCTTGAAGAGTTTGTCGGACATCCAACCGCAGAGAAGGGTTCCGGGGATGGCGGCGAATTCATAGGCGAAGTAGGCCCAGCCGGCGCTCTTGAGGTCGATGCCCTTTTCCGTGAGGATGGTGGGCGCCCAGTCCAGGCAACCGTAGCGGACCATGTACACGAAGGCGTTCGCAAGGGCGATGTACCAGAGGAATTTGTTGTTCAGCACGTACTGGAAGAAGATTTCCTTGGCCGTGAGGGTCTCTTCGTGTTTGACCGAGTAGTTCTTGGGATAATCATTCTTCCAGGCTTCCACGGAAGGCAGGCCGCAGGACTGCGGGGTGTCTCTGAGGAGGATGTAGGCCAGCAGGGCGATGAAAACGGCCACAGCTGCCGGGAAGGCGAAGGTGCCGATGAGGAAGTACAGTTCCGTGTGGGCGCCGTAGAACCAGCTGCCGAACCAGGCTGCGCCGTAGGTGGCCATGGGACCCACCAGGGCACCGCCCACATTGTGGGCACAGTTCCAGATGCTCATCATGGTTCCTCTTTCTCCGGGAGAGAACCAGTGCGTCATGACGCGTCCGCAGGGAGGCCAGCCCATGCCGTTGAACCAGCCCACGCAGGCGTTCAGCACGCCCATCACCAGGATGGCCAGGGCTTTGTGGTCGGCTCCGATCCACTGGATGGGGACAATCATGAAGCACATGGAGATGGCCGTCAGGATCAGGCCGAGGGGCAGGAAGATGCGGGCGTTGGAGCGGTCCGATACGCTTCCCATCAGGAACTTCGAAAGGGCGTATGCGGCGGCATTCAGACCCAGGACGAAGCCCAGCTCCGTCTTTTCAAAGCCCAGGGGCGCCATGGCCGGAATGGCCATGGAAAGGTTCTTTCTTACCAGGTAGAAACCGGCGTAGCCGATGAAAGCGCCGAGGAACACCTGCAGACGCAGGCGTTTGTACTTGGCGTCGGCCTCAGGACCGGTCTGTGCCGGCAGGTAGGCCGGCTGTTGGAGAAATTTTAACATATGCTTTTGTTTAGTGTCATTCAAGTGCGTCGGCGAGGATGGAAATGGGATTCTGGACCGGGTAGCCGGTGGACATCTCGATCTGCCATTTGCAGGTTTCACAGTCGCAGGCGACGATGTCGGGATTCACGCTCTCAATCTGCGAGAACAGCGCGGCGCCAATGGCCTGCGAGGCCTCGTAGTTCTCTTTTTTGAATCCGTACGTGCCGGCGATGCCGCAGCAGGCCGAATCCAGCATCACGAATTCCACGCCCGGAATCATCTTCAGCAGCTTTTCGGAGAAGATGCCCCAGCCCATCTTTTCCATGTGGCAGGGGGTGTGATAGGCGATTTTCTTGTGATAGTCGGCCCGGAATTTCAGGGTGGCGCCTTTTTCCAGTTTTTCGTAGATCAGGCGGGTGGCCATCAGGAGGGAATCCTTCACGGCGCTGTTGTCCACGTCCAGGAGGCTGGGATACTCGTCCCGCATGGTGAAGGTGCAGGTAGACGAGGTGGTCACGACTTTCAAGCCCTGGTCCACCGCTTTTTTGAGCACGCCGACATTGTGCTCTGCGTGCTTCCGGGCGCTTTGGGACATCCCGTTGGTGATCATGGCGATGCCGCAGCACTTTTCCTTGTCCAGCAGCTGTACGCCGATGCCCAGGGCATTCATCACTTTGACAAGGTCTTTCCCCAGCTGCGGGTAGTTGTAGTTCACATAGCAGCCGTGGAAATAGGCCACCTGTTCGGGGAAGGCCGCCTGTTCTTTGCGGTGGCGTTTGAGCCAGCCTTCGAAGCTGCGCCCGCTGTATTTGGGGAAGGTGCGGTGCCTGTCGATCTTGAGCGTGGCGTCCAGGACGGTTTTGGTGATGCCCAGGCCGGTGACGCCGTTCACGATGGGAGCGAAAGGCCGGGCCAATGAGCCCATGAAATCGGTCGAGGCCAGAATCTGGTCCCTGAGTTTGGGCGGGGTGGTGTCGTATTTGATGCGGGCGGCCTGGATGAGGTCGGCCACATGGACGCCGGAAGGGCAGGCTACCTCGCAGCGCTTGCAGTTCATGCAGTATTTGAGTGCCTTGTTGAAGAAGTACGGGTCTTTGAGGCGGAGGCGTTCGCCGTCAGGGCCGGCCTGCTTGGGACCGGGATACAGCGGATTCACCTGCAGCACCGGGCAGTAAGCCGTGCAGACGGTGCACTTCATGCACTCTTCAAAGTTGCCTTTGCTGGAAGTATATTCTTGAAGTTTCATCGCTATAGATTCATCGCTATAGATTCTTCGCTTTGCTCAGAATGACAGGGGGTTGCTTGCGGATTCTTCGCCGTCATTCTGAGTGCAACGAAGAATCTCATCCACGGCGGCGAGGGCACTGCGGACGGCGAGTCCGGCGGCGGAGCCGAACTGCGGTTGTGTTTTGCCCAGGATGGAGCCGACGACAAACAGATTGTCAATGGGCTGCCCGTCTTTGACGGCGTGGAGTTTCCCGTCGGTCTTGACGCCGTAGCCCATGTAGGGCTGGTCCTCCGCGAAGGCGGGGTTGTACCAGGTGTTCCGGTCCTCCGCGTATTCTACATCCAGGCCGAAGACGGGCTCGTAAATCTGGAACGGATTGGATACGAGGCCTTTGGAGAAGTATCCGCCGGTAGCGAGGATGAAGTGGGAGGCTTCCAGATAGTGGCTGTCCAGGTTACGGGTCACGATGCTGTGGATGCGGTTTTCGTAGATGTGTGCTTTCACGGCCTCGTCTCCCATGAGGATGGAGCCGCCCAGCAGTTGATAGCGCTTTTTCAGCAGCATCTGCGTGCGGATGCCCGGGACGGACGGCGGCAGGGTGCCGGCGAACACGACGCGGGCAGGAACGCCCTGACGGATGCGGCCCGGAACAGAAGTGTCCTGAAGGCCGAAAACCTGCGGCAGCACCACCACGTCCTCGTCTTTGAGGAGCATCCGGATTTCCTGCACCACCTTTTCCCAGACGCGGTCCATGGCCCGGGCAATCTGGACTGAGCGCATTTCGCTGGGGCTCAGCTGCAACTTTTCCAGCTCCGGCAGGTTGATAAAGCGGACGCGGCATTCAAGACCTTGTTTCTGGAGCCCTTCGGCCAGGAACGAGGAAAAGAAGTCGTGATAACCCATGAAATTGATGATCAGCGCCTTGCGGCCGATCTTCGGCGTGGGGAAGATGTCGATGTCTTCCAACGAGAGGGCCGACTCCCGGAAGGTGCCCAGCGGCATCAGCCGGACGCCGCGCTCGTAGTGCAGGCGGATGCCGGCCTCTTCAAAGAGGCGCTGCATCTGCTGCGGCGGTTCTTCGATGGACTCGAAAGTGCCCGAGAAAAAGTGCAGGGCACTCTGGCCGGTAGATATGATGGCGGTGTTCTGCCCGGCCTTCTGCAGGCTGAGTCCGGCGGTAAGGCCGGCGAGTCCGCCGCCTATGATGACAGTGTCGAATTTCATAGTCCCAGTACGTGTTTATAGACCCACTGCGTATATTCCGCTTCCCGGAGCGTGTCGCCCCAGCCGATGGGGAAGTTGCCCTTCCAGCGTTCCTGGAGGAAGGCGGCGATGTCGGCCCGTTCTTTTTCCACGGAGCCGTGCGCTTTGGCGAGGAGGGCGGCCGCCCGGCAGGTGCAGAATCCGCCCTGGCAGGTGCCCATGCCCACGCGCGTGCGGCGCCGGAGGTCTGTCAGGGAAGTCACTTCCAGCCGGTCGATGGCGGCGTTGATTTCGCCCACGGAGACTTCCTCGCATTCGCAGATGAGGGCTTCGTCGTGACGGTCGCTGGTGCGGATGCGGGAGGCACGTGTTCCCATGCGGGCTGCGGCCGCTTTCTGGGCGGTGGAGGGCGATTCCCAGATTTTCTGGGCGACGGCTTCGTAGGATTTCTCTTCGGAGCCGGGGAGGGGAGTGACGGCCGTTTCACAGCGCTTGTCGATGCCCAGTTTACGGCACACGGCGTCGGTGGCGATTTCGGCCATCAGGCGGTAGGTCATCAGTTTGCCGCCGGTGATGGTGATGAGGCCCTTCAGGCCGTCGCGGGATTCGTGGTCCAGGCAGACGATGCCGCGGGAGATGTTTCGGCCCGTGGGATCGTCGTCGGCGCTCACGAGCGGACGGACACCGGCGTAGGCCCTGAGGATGCGGGTGCTTTCCAGGGCGGGGGAGAGTTTGGCGCCCTCGGTAATGAGGAGCGTGACCTCGTCGGGCGTGACGGCCACATTGTCGCACTCCTCGAAAGGAATGCGGGTGGATGTGGTGCCGATGACGCAGACGGTGTCGCCGGGGACCAGGATGTCGGCGTTGGAAGGCTTGCGGCAGCGGTTGATGACCATGTTGTTCACGCGGTGGGCAAAGATCAGCAGGGCGCCCTTGGCGGGGTACATGCCCACGTTCACGCCGGCGAGCTCTGCGATATGGTGGCCCCAGATGCCGCCTGCGTTCACGACGACGGGGGCATAGTAGTCTGCCTGTTCTCCGGTGAGCCGATTGCGGGTGTGGACGCCCCGGATGGTGTCTCCTTCCCGGATGAAGCCGGTCACCTCCGTGTGCAGGCGCACCTGTCCGCCGTGGATCTTGGCGTCCAGCATATTGGCTGCGCACAGGCGGAAAGGATCGACGCTTCCGTCGGGGACTCTCACGGCGCCGATCAGGTCCGGATTCACCGAAGGCTCCAGCCGGCGGGCCAGGTCGGGGTCGATGATTTCGGCATTGATGCCGGCCTGGCGGCAGGCGTCGACGAAGGTTTGCTGGTAGCCCAGGTCATCTTCCGGCAGGGTGATGAACAGGCCGTCCGTCTCGTCGATGCAGTGGGAGGCGATCTGCCGCAGGATCATATTCTCCTCGATGCACTCCCGGGCCGATTCGGGGTCGTTTACGGCGTAGCGGGCACCGCTGTGCAGAAGGCCGTGGTTGCGGCCGGTGGCTCCGGTGGCGATGTCCGAGCGCTCGATCAGCAGGGTCCGGATGCCGCGCATGGCGCAGTCGCGCTGGGTGCCGGCTCCGGTGATGCCTCCGCCTATGATGATAACATCAAACTCGTTTGGGTTCATTCTCTTCAGATTTTATACAAAAATACAAAAAATATATGTGAAACGGGAGGCCCTTTAATCATTTTTCGCGGATTCCCAAATTTTGGCAAGCCTTGCCAAAAAATGGATTTGAGATTCTTCCGTTGTAACTTGCCGGAAAATGAAACGCTATGAGTAAGAATACCTCCAATTTCCTCTCCCTCCGCGAGGCCCGCATCCGCCTGACCTGCAACGGTTACACCCTCCATGCCGACGGATTCCCTTCCGGTCCGGACTCCGTCCCTTTCCCGCCTTTCTACAAAACCGGCCTCTGTCAGATTTTCAACTACCTGGAAGCCCGTCTGCCCGGCCTGACCTGCATCAGCGTCCTGGGAATCTGGTTCCAGGACGAGAACCCTCCTTTCTACGCCATGGACCTATGGGTCCAGGAAGGGGAGGAAGGCTTCTATCTTCCCATGTCCATGGCCTCTTCGCTGTTTCAGGAAAACGGCATTCCCTACTATCACAAGCCCCTTTTCTGTTGAATCTCCCGGCCTGGACTGACAGATTGGCAGTCCAGGCTTCCCTTGGCAGGCATTTTGATAGGGGTAGTGCGCGAATACAAGTGTACTATCATGTCAGAAAAGAAGAAAAAAGATACTGAAAATATCATCGACAGTAAGAAACTGGCGGCGCTGGAAGCACGTCTGGAAGGCCTGAAGGAAGAATTGGAAGAAGCCAAGTCGGCCGCTGCGGAAGCAGACAAGAAAGTGGAAGAAGCGCAGAAGAACGCGTCTGACACCAAGTCCGACTATCTCCGCCTGATGGCAGAGTTTGACACCTTCCGCCGCCGTACGGCAGAAGAAAAGCTGGCCCTCGTCGGGTCTGCATCGGCCGACACCATCAAAGGTCTTCTCCCCATCCTGGACGACTGTGAGATCGCCCTGGACAACCTGGAGAAAAGTTCCGACAGTGAATCGGCCAAGGAAGGCACGAAGATGATTTTCGGGAAACTTACCGCATACCTCAAGGGAAAAGGTCTGGAAAGGATCGAGGCCAAAGGCCAGGACTTCGACACCGAACTCCATGAAGCCGTTACCACTTTCCCCGCCCCGTCAGATGAGCTGAAGGGCAAGGTGATCGATGTCGTACAAACCGGTTACACCCTGGGCGGGAAGGTGCTCCGGTACGCAAAAGTTGTTGTAGGAGCATAAGGTATGGCAAACAAGAGAGATTACTACGAGGTCCTTGGCGTAGACAAGAAAGCCTCGGCCGACGAGATCAAGAGCGCTTACCGCAAGTTGGCGCTCAAATGGCATCCGGACCGCTGGGTGAACGGATCCGACGCGGAAAAGAAAACCGCGGAGGAAAACTTCAAGGAGGCCGCCGAGGCGTACTCCGTCCTGAGCGACCCCGACAAACGTGCCAAGTACGACCAGTTCGGCTTTGCCGCTGATCAGATGGGCGGCGGTGCCGGCGGATTCGATTTCGGCGGCATGGACATCAACGACTTCCTCCGCAACATCTTCGGCGGCGGTTTCGGCTTTGATTTCGGCGGCTTCGGCAGCGGTTCTGGCTTTGGTGGTTTCGGCGGTTCCTCCTCGGGACAGGAGCACCGGGTCCTTCGCGGCCGTGACATCCGTACCAGCGTCAAGCTTACCCTGGAAGAGATTGCTTCCGGCTGCGAAAAAGAGATTTCGCTGGAACGTGCCCGTCCCTGTCCGGACTGTGGCGGCAAAGGCGCCCGCAATGAATCCGACATCAAGACCTGCCCCACCTGTGGCGGTCAGGGCCGCGTAAGGCAGCAGACCCGGAGCCTGTTCGGCGTGGGATATACCATCGGCACCTGCCCGCAGTGCCAGGGGGAGGGTAAGATTGTCACCAACCCTTGCCGCCGGTGCAACGGTACCGGTTTGGAACGCAGGCGGGAAATGGTGCGGGTCCGCATCCCCGCTGGCGTGGAAAACGGCATGCAGATCACCATCAGCGGCGAAGGCCATGCCGCCCCTCACGGCGGCGTCAACGGCGACCTGCTGGTCGTGATCAATGAAGTGGCGCATCCCCAGCTGCAGCGCGACGGAAACAACCTCTTCTATACCCGCACCATCTCCGTCATGGACGCCATGCTGGGCTGTGAAGTCTCCATCCCCTGCCTGGACGGCAGCTACAAAGTGAAGGTGGAGCCCGGCACCCAGTCCGGTACGGTCGTGAAACTGCGTGGAAAAGGCCTTCCCAGCGTGCAGGGCTATGGCCGCGGAGTAGGGGACCTGTATGTGAAATTCCTGGTCTGGGTTCCGCACAGACTCTCCCGCAGCGAGAAAGAAGCACTGGAGCAGATGCGCACGAGTTCCAGCTTCACCCCGGACCTTACCCGGGAAGACAAGGCCACTTTTGACAAAGTGAAGAATATTTTCTGATTTTTTTGTAAAAAAGTTTTGGCAAATTGCAAAAAGTTACTACCTTTGCAATCCCAAAACAAAACGCAACCTCTTGTCAGGAGCCAAACCGCAAAGTTGCTTAAAGGAATTAGAAATTATGGATTTGATTAAAATTGCAGAGCAGGCTTTCCAGAATGAGAAAGTCGCCTCCTATCCGGAGTTCAAGGCCGGTGACACAATCACCGTTACCTACAGAATCAAGGAAGGTGATAAAGAAAGATTACAGAAATTCCGCGGCGTCGTGATTCAGATCAGCGGTATGGACCCTTTCACCAAAACTTTCACCGTCCGCAAAATCGCCAGTGGCGTGGGTGTAGAGAGAATTTTCCCCTATCAGTCCCCGTTCATTGACAGCATCGAGGTTAACAAGTATGGCAAGGTTCGCCGCGCCCGTATCTTCTACCTCCGTGACCTCACCGGTAAGAAGGCCCGCATCAAAGAGAAGGTCTACGCTGCTGAAAAATAAGGAAGCCGCCTAAAAGGCGCTCCAAACGGCTCCATAGCTCAATTGAATAGAGCATTTGACTACGGATCAAAAGGTTACAGGTTTGAGTCCTGTTGGAGTCACCAGAAACCCCATCTGACGTGCGTCAGACGGGGTTTTTCTTAAAAAATGCACAACGTAAGGGCTATCCCACCTTGCGGATTTCTTCTTACATTCTTATTGCATAGGATGTCCGGCCTCTTTTAAAAAGCGTTTCAAGAGGAAAGCAAGGAAGTAAGGGAAGGTGTAGAACTTACCTCCCCAGCCAATATTCTTGTATCCGAACTTGACTCCATAGGAAATGTCCGGAAATGAAGGCCAGTCTATCAGGTGATTAAGAGATGCAGTGGCTCCATCCTTGGATTTAACTTCTACGGGAATTAAGTTTTGCGCATCGCGAACAAAGAAATCCATCTCCAG
>OCTW013368355.1_pt1 | contig 75391 bp, 61 predicted proteins | sample 1539671 | NCBI WGS metagenome assembly OCTW01 (sample SAMN02144230, study PRJEB22623) | gut metagenome | biome: sheep rumen | host: Ovis aries | place: New Zealand | reverse complement strand
GTTAGGGGCAGAGATGAACTTTTGCCCAGAGGCAGAGCAGGTGCCATTGGATATGATTGCTGGCATCTGCCTTTGGCATATCACGTTCTATGGATTCAACCCTGACGAAGAAGAGGATACTTTCAACAATATGCTGGAAGAGGAATCAAGTCAAGATGAACCACAGTATATGGTTGATATCTTAAGCGAGGAAACCAAAGCCTTGCGGCCTGACCTCGTGGAACTGGGACATAAGGAATACGAAAAGCAGTTTCGGATTTATAGGAAGGCGTATATGAAGGAACTGACAGAACTCGCTGAGCAAGGAGATGTGTATGGGCAGTTCTTCTTAGCAGAAGAATACAGAAGGGGTGTACATAAAAGATTCATCAACTTGAAGAAGGCTTTTCCTCTTTATCTGGCCTCTGCTAAGCAAGGGCTGTATAGGGCGCAGGTGATGTTGGCATTCTGCTATGAGTATGGTCTTGGGACGGAAGTGGACTTGGATAAGGCAAGATCCATGTTCAAGCAGGCAGGACAATCAGAGAAAGGGCATGGTAAGCCTGAGGAACATCTGGCTATGCTGGAGGTGAGCGAAGAGAATTACGATGAGGCTCTGCGTTGGTTTAAGGAGGCGCAAAGAAAGGGTAATCGTACTGTCAAATCGTATATATGGTATTTAGAGAAGAAATTGAACTAAGATTGTAACTCTAAACTAACAGCAGAAAAATTATCGCTACTAAAAGAAAGCAACAAATCAAAATAAAAGAACGAACATTTTGTAATCTGAAGGATTCTTCCTATATTTGCACAAAAATATACCAATATGTCGAAGCTGAAGAAATGCCTCTATCTGATTAATCTCATGGAGCGAAAGGGGGCGATGACCCTGAAAGAGATAAATGACTGCTATGAGTATTCATCACTTTATGAAGGTGACGAGTTCCTGCCTCGTACGTTCCTGAGATACAGGGAATACATTGAAGAAACTTTCCCTTGTTATATCGATTTTAATCAACGAACGGGTAAGTATGAGTTGCACCGTCATCAGGCTCTATATGGTGAGGATGATTCGCTTTACGACTATCTGCTGTCGGCCTATCATATAGAGGGTATGACGGAACTGGCCCTGAAACATCGTGATAAAATAATTTTAACCGAGGCGCCAACTGGGGTTGAGAATGTACAGGTAATACTTGAAGCTATTGACAAAAACAAAGGTATTGAGTGCGAATATTACTCATTTAACCATAAAACAGTAAAGCACCAATTACTCATCCCCTACTTTCTACGTACCTGGGAACAACGTTGGTATCTAGTAGCTGAGCCAGACAATCATCATCATGGTCAATCTGTCTTTGCCTTAGAGAGAATGGACAATATTCGTTTAACAAAAGGGAAGATGTTCCCTTCCAAGAAGATTACTGCTGATGAGTATTTTGATGGCAGTTTTGGCGTGAATCATTCAGATGATCAGAAACCAGAAAGAATACTTATTAAGGTTTATAGTACACAAGCAGAATATGTAAATGCTCTACCTATTCATGAGTCTCAAAAGGAGATAGAGAAGACGGACGAATGGAGCATCTTTGAATATAGGCTGGTTCCCTGCTTTAATTTCTATCAGCAGTTGCTTTGGCACAGGGAAAGACTGGAGGTGTTGGAACCTCTCCATGTCAGGGATGAAATGAAGAAAACGATAGAGAAGATGTTAGAACATTACAGTACACAACGAAAGCCTTAATGAAAGTGTCTCTCAGGAGTTAGATAAAGGCATCTGGGGCTAAGAGGTTTTTCTGAGACCAGCATCAAACGTATGCGCATCTTCTACGAGGCATGGTGCTGCATGTTCGAAAATCGTCCATTGTCAGCGGACGATTTACAGAGTAGCATCATTCCTGGAGTATGCAGGGAAGTTGAATTTCTATCTGTCAGCACTTGACGAGTATGTGAAACTACCTCATGAGAATCCTTCCATCGGAATTATTCTCTGCAAGGACAGAGATTCAAAAACGGTGGAGTTCGCATTCCGAGACATCAACAAGCCAATGGGTGTAGCAACCTATCGCACGTCTTCAGAGTTACCCAAGGAATACCAAGGTATACTTCCTGAACCAGAGGAGTTGAGAAAACTCATGTGAGTGTACCCAATGTATGCGATACATCACAGATATTGGGTAATCAATAATCACGAGAAAAACTTTCGTGTTATGTTGCCTATCCTGCACTTGAACTGAAAATCAACTGGTTAGGCATCTTATCTTGCACCCTATCTTGCACTCTATCCTGCACCTTTGGACTCTTTTCGGCCATAGCGTACTTCTGGCCACCTATAGGCACCGACTACGGATCCACAAGCAGTAAGTTACTCTTCCAATGAGTGTTCCAAGATTTGTCCCAGGCTTTGGTACAGTGTGTTTCAAGCCTTGGTACACACTGTACCAAAGCCTGGGACAAATCTTGGAACACCCCGTCTGTTGAAATGCAGGATACGGTGCAGGATAGGGTGCAGGATAATCACTGTAACCTGCTGAATATCAAGTCAAGTGCAAGATAAGCAGGATAAAAACTTCTTATGGATAGGGTTCAGTGTAGGATTCGTCACATCCTCAATGCTCTGTGTTACTTGGTGAAGAGGCGTATGACGTTTCGTCGTCAGCACTACGCAGAATAATGCTGGTAGCACCGATGGTAAAGAGCGTGCCGTCTTCGATGACTCGACGCTCCTTGGGTGATAGTTCTACATTGTCAACGAAAGTGCCTGTATTGCTATTATTATCTTTCAGGGTATATCTCAGATTCCCACGCTTATCGCGGCTAACCGTAATGGTGCAATGGTTCAAATCTACACTGGGGTCAACGGTCTCAAAGGTGGTGTTGGCAGGATTCCCTTTCTGATAGCGGCCTATCACATTATCACCCATCCTGAGAGGTATCACCTGCTTGTAGTGGAAAACATTTTCGATAATCACAATAGATCCAAAGCCATGTTCGTTTGCATTTTCGTCAGGGTTCTCGTCCTTTTGGCATTCTCGAAGTTTGCTCGTGCCAATACGAATTCCGAATTCCTTGCCACAGTCTGGACATTTAAAGACTAATGACTGGCCTTCTGTGTATTTCTTCTCATCAAAGATGATGTATTGGTCGCATTTGGGACAACGTACTCTCTTCATGGTCAATTGAAATGATATACCCAGGCTTCACTCAGTTCTTTATGCTGATGGATGGCCTGAAGGGCTGTGTAAGCATCACTTTGTGTCGGATAATTTCCATAGATGACGCGCCTTACGTCATTATGTATATAGACTTCGGCACTGTCAAGTCCTTTTTGCTTCAACAGGTCGATGAATACCTGTGCATTCTGCTTACTGACATAACTTGCCAGTACGATGCAGTAGCCTTTTTTCACAGAATCTGCTTCTGCCTTTTTAACTATCTGTAAAGAATCTTTCTTTATTACCGTATCTACTTTGGAAGTGACTTTGACGATGCTGTCTTTTTTGATCTCTATCTTGCTCGTGTTCGTGTCTTTCGACATCATGCCAAACAGTATATTGCTGTTGATATTGCTGATGGTTCGTGTCATCATTTCTGTCTTACCAGTCGGCAGCGCCAGAATGAATATGGCCAGAAGGATGGCGGCAATGGCCACTGTATTGCGTATCCACGAGAATTTGATCCTAATGACATCTTCCTCATCGTTTTCGGAAGGTGTCATACCAAAGATGCTGGCAGTGGAGTTGATTTCTTTGGAACCTTCATTGACCATTGATGAAGAAGTCATCTGAAGCGGTTTCATTTCAAAGGACCCCAAACCATAGAGGGTCGGACTAAGAATTCCTGCCTCACAAGGTGTGAAATTATAATGACCTTCTTCGTTCAGCGACAAGACGCCAATATCATTTAACTCAAATGAACCTTCCGTCTCAAGGTGCATCTTTAGTTCTGTGACCTCGCCCTCAATGCGTTGGAGAGCCTCTGGATAACTGATGTCGTAGGCTTCCACGTATGACTGTGCCAACAGAGAGTCGTTAATCTTGAGTTGAGGATTGAATCCAAGGGTTCGCAACGGCGGAAGGAATAATCCGTCCCCTTCGTCATAGCGCGCTGCCACATGATGTGCCATAAACCCGCCTAAGTCGGGAACGATGACACAGTCGTTGCTCAGCAAAAGTATCTCAATATGCCTCTCTAGTTCTATCACGAGTGCAAAAGTACGCCTTTTTTCAGAAATAAACAAATAAAAGAAACTTAAAATGAGTGATAAATGATTTTTTTGACGTATCTTTGCACAAAAATTCTAAGTGATGGAGTATTTCAAGACTGATATAGATGACGTCTTCATTATTGAGCCAAGAGTTTTCAAGGATGCCCGTGGCTATTTCATGGAAACGTGGAAAGAATCTGAGTTTAATGAACGTTTGGGAGCAGTTCACTTTATTCAGGACAATGAATCAAAGTCTTCCTATGGAGTCTTACGAGGACTCCATTACCAAAAAGGCGCTTTCTCCCAGGCCAAACTCGTACGTGTAATAAAAGGTAAGGTGCTTGATGTTGCAGTGGATATCCGTAAGTCAAGTTCCACCTTTGGAAAACATGTTATGGTAGAACTGAGCGAGGACAACAAGCGTCAGTTCTTTATTCCTCGCGGTTTTGCCCATGGCTTCTTAGTACTGAGCGAAGAGGCTGTCTTCACCTATAAGGTTGATAACCCATATATGCCTCAGGCTGAAGCGGGTATCCGTTGGAATGACCCGGATCTTTCCATAGAGTGGCCCATCGATCCATCACTGGTGCTAACAAGTGAGAAGGATTTAAGACAACCTTTATTAAAGGATGCAGAAGTGTTTGATTAACAACTTATTATTACTTATATGAATATAGCAATTGTTGGAACCGGATATGTCGGTTTGGTGTCAGGAACCTGTTTCGCTGACACAGGTGCTAACGTGACTTGTGTTGATGTTGACGAGAAGAAAATTGACCGCCTGAAGAATGGTGATATCCCCATTTATGAGCCGGGGCTTGACGAACTCGTCAAGAAGAATGTAGCCGCAGGTCGTCTGAAGTTCACCACTGACCTTGCCTCCGTACTCGATGATGTTGAGATTGTCTTCTCTGCCGTAGGTACCCCTCCCGATGAGGACGGTAGTGCCGACTTGAAATATGTACTTCAGGTGGCAAAGACTATTGGTGAAAACCTGAAGAAATATGTGGTTGTAGTGACCAAATCGACGGTACCTGTAGGTACGGCCAAGAAGGTGCGTAAGACCATTGAAGACGAACTGGTTAAGCGTGGAGTCGATATCGAGTTTGATGTGGCCTCCAACCCAGAGTTCCTAAAGGAAGGTAATGCCATCAAGGACTTTATGTCTCCAGACCGTGTTGTCGTGGGGGTTGAGAGTGAACATGCTAAGAAGGTACTTACAAAACTCTATAAGCCGTTCCTGATTAATAATTTCCGTGTCATATTCATGGACATTCCTTCGGCTGAGATGACCAAATATGCTGCCAACTCGATGTTGGCCACGCGTATTTCCTTTATGAACGACATTGCCAACCTCTGTGAGCGAGTGGGGGCAGATGTTAATATGGTACGTGCGGGAATTGGTTCTGATACCCGAATAGGGAGGAAGTTCCTCTATGCAGGTTGCGGCTATGGCGGCTCCTGTTTCCCCAAAGACGTGAAGGCACTGATTAAGACGGCTGATCAGAATGGCTATTCGATGGAGGTTTTGAAGGCTGTCGAACGCGTGAATGAGAAGCAGAAGAGCGTGCTTTTCGAGAAACTTGTCAAGGCATTCGGTTCTGAGGCAGCCCTGAAGGGTAAGACCATCGCTATGTGGGGACTTTCATTCAAGCCTGAGACGGATGATATGCGTGAATCGACAGCCCTTGTGATGATAGACAAATTACTGGCTGCTGGCTGTACCGTCCGTGCATACGATCCTATTGCTATGGATGAATGCAAACGTCGAATTGGTGATGCAATCATATATTGCCGCGATATGTACGATGCCGTGCTCGATACTGATGCACTCCTGCTTCTCACTGAGTGGAAAGAGTTCCGCTTGCCAGGCTGGGGCGTTATCAAGAAGGCCATGAAGCGTCCGCTCGTCATTGACGGAAGGAACATTTTTGATACAGAGGAACTTGAGGAAAACGGTTTCGAGTATCACTGCATTGGTAAATAAGTGGATGAAGAATAAAACTACTATATTACTTATTACGGTTGCCCTGACACTGCTTGCCAGTTGTCGGGGCAACCAAAAAGAAATTCCTCAAGAAGACAAAGAGGCCAAGGCCATGCTTCAAGGAATCTGGGTTGATGAAGAGAGCGGTGATGTGTCTTTTCGCATTAGTGGCGACTCCATATTCTATACGGATTCTACCAGTATGCCTGCCTATTTCAAAATCATAGGCGACTCGCTGATGATGGGTTCTGGTACATCCTATGCAATTGTCAAACATACACAGAACGTCTTCTGGTTTTCTAATCAGAATGGTGACGTCGTGAAACTCCAGAAGAGCGACGATCCCCTTAATGAAACTGTGTTTGTGCATGACACTCCTAAAATCCTGACATATACAGAACAGTTCAAGACAGACTCTGTCATAATCTATAATGGTGAGCGCTATCACTGGTATATTGCCATCAACCCTACAAAATACAAAGTCGTGAAACGCAACTATAACGATGATGGCATGGAGGTGGAAACTGTCTATTACGACAATATCATGCACATCAGCCTCTTCCATGGTGCCCAGAGGCTTTTCTCATCTGACTTTCGCAAGCAGATGTATGCCAAGTTGGTGCCAGAGGCTTTTCTCCACGAAGCGATACTGGCCAACATGGAATATGTTCGTTCTGACGCCAAGGGCCTCTATTTCAATGCTACGCTTTGTATTCCCGATGGAGCCAGTTGTTATCAGGTTGAGACGCTTATTAGTTATTCTGGTCAGATGACCATGCAACTTGTGGAATATTAAGTCATAAACTACTCTCCTAACCAGGCATCAAGAAGCATTCTGGCTATAGAGAGTTTTTCAGGAATATTAGGGAGGTTGTCTTTTCGGAACCAGCCACCTTTGGCGATCTCACTGGCCTGTAGGTGGATGTCGCCAGATACGTAATCAGCATTGAAACCTACCATCAGCCCACAGGGATAGGGCCACGGTTGGGATGCGAAGTAACGGATATTTGTGATGGTGACACCCGTCTCTTCCAGTGCCTCACGGGCAACAGCCTCCTCGAGAGTTTCACCAGTTTCCACAAACCCAGCCACCAGTCCATAGAAGTCACGCTTGAAATTCTTTGCGCGAACCAGCAGAACTTCGTCTCCCTTGTGTATAAGGACGATAATAGCAGTAGCCAGTTGGGGCCAAATCTCCTTACCGCACTCTGTGCATTTCTTTGAGATATCCGTATCCATCCGCATGGGAGCACCACACACACCACAGTATTTTGTGTTTTGGTCCCAGTAGAGCAGTTCAGCACATTTTCCACCTTTCAGATAGAGGGGACGTGACAGTTTGTAATAACTCTGCCTCAGACCGCACATCTCGAAGCGGGGATTATCAGAGATGGGGGCATCGATGCGATATGTCTTCACCTCTATGCCATTATCCATCGGAGTAATATTCATGATGTTCGTCCAGGGCTTCACCTCCGTAGGTGGCTCTTCCTGAAGTGGAATGGTATAGCCTCCGTCTGCACACTTTTCCAGCAGCAGGTCATCCTTGCAGAAGACAAAGTAGTATTTTTTCATTTTCCAAAGAGTTGTTTACGGTCACGTTCCAAGGCGGGTGTTACCCAGTTTTCTGGCACGAACTTCCAGTTTGAATTGGGCTTTGGACTGAGTGTACCCATCCTGCGGATTTCTTCCGTCAGATAATGACGCTGGTCGCGCTCAGTATGGGAGAGCACCCGGCTGTCGAGCGAATCTTTAGGAATACCTGCTCCATGGGTGAGCAGTTCGCCACCGCCATTGGCCCTATAACTGTTCATAGCCACTTTATACCATTTCTTTTCGTCAAAGGGCTCACCATTCGACATTTGCAGGATTCTCACTTTCTGACCGTTAGGCTTTGTCAGATCAACCTCATAGTCTATCCCACACGCTGAATCGAAATTGAAAGTGTAATATTGAAATCCTGTGCGCTGCTGATCTTCTTTCGAAGCGTCGTTGAGTCGCAGTGCATGGTCCTCTGGTGAAGACATCGTATTGGTCCACATATCGTAACTGTATTCCAGATGTTTACGGATTTCCTCTCCCGTCATGCGAAGTGTAAATAATAGGTTTTCAAAGCGGTAAAGTTTGAACATGTCTGCCATCGTTACGTCGCCAGCCTTGATGGTGGTGTTAAATGACAGGGGCGCGTTGAAGGAAATATCTGCCTTTGTGATCTCAAGTTGCAGATTGTGGATCAGGTCTGTGAAAGCAGAATTGCCGAAAAAACTCTCACGCGTATAGATAGGAGTTTCAAAGCGGCCGATCTTCTCACTCACATACTCCTTCACGGCATCGATGTCTTTCTGGAAATGGGCAACCATCGTCTCATCCACCTCTTCATCTTGCACGCTCACGATCCTGCCTTCTATATTCTTATTTGTCAAACGGTCACCCTTATATGTCAGTTCAATCACTGCTTCCGCCACGTTCTTCACATAGCACGACGGATCAATAATGAGTACTTGTTGGCCTTCTTTATTAGTAATCCACTCGTTATGTACCTGATGGTCATGCCCAAAGAAAATAATGTCGAATCCAGGCACCTCACGGGCGACGGCTGCCGAAGCGTTCTCCTCGTAGTCTGGGGTGGATATTCCGCCATCTTTGCCACTGTGGAAAAGACCGAATATCAAGTCAGGCTGCTCCACGTCCTTCAAATATCTGACCCATTTGCGGGCGCAACCTACCATCTCCTCAAATTCAATGCCTTTCCATATACTCTGGTTAAGCCAGTTAGGGATGGCGGGGGTAAGCATGCCGATGATGGCGATCTTTACACCATCGACATAGTGGATGGAGTAGGGCTGGAGCCCACTGTAGATATTCATTGGATTAGCCTCGCCATTCTTGCAACCATCTTTCACGATGTTGGCTCCCAGTAACGGGCACCTCACTTCGCGGATCCATTTATCATACACTTTGTGGCCGGGTTCAACATCATGGTTGCCTACTGTCTCTGCATCGTATTGCATATAGTTGATCACTCGCGATGCCAGATTCTCATCCTCAGGCATCACATAGTTCGACCAATATACACAGGGTTGTCCTTGCAGGATGTCTCCATTGTCAATGAGCAGCAGATGATCCTTGCCAAATTCTTCCCGCTCTTTATTAATATAGGTATTCGCGCGTGAGAGGGTTCCCCTTAGCGCCTTTCCCTCCATAAAGTCATAGGGAAAGAAATGCCCATGCACATCGCTGGTCTCGATGACCTTTATCTTCACTGTTCTTGTTTCTTGCCCCATGATAGGAAAGATGGTACATGTCAAGGCTATGGCTGTAAATATCAGATTTTTCATTGGCCCTCTTTTTTCCTGCAAAGGTACAACTATTTTTTGAATATACCGAATAACCTGTTGAATTTAACTTGATTTACGATGATTTTCCCGAATTTTGGGCATACTTTTTGCTGTATAGATTATAGATAAACATGAAAGAAATAGGAGGACTATGTTATGGCATTTATAGACTATTATAAGATTCTTGGTGTTGATAAGAATATTCCCCAGAAGGATGTCAAGAAGGCATATCTAAAACGGGCTAAGCAGTTCCATCCGGATTTGCATCCGGAAGATCCTAAGGCGAAGGCAAAGTTTCAGGCATTGGCGGAGGCATACGATGTGATAGGCGATCCTGAGAAGCGGAAGAAATACGACCAGTATGGTGAGCAATGGAAACAGGCTGATGCCTTTGGTGCTGGTGGCTTCGGAAGTGGTGCTGCTGGAGGTAATCCGTTCAGTGGGTTCGACTTCTCGAGTTTCTCTGGTGGCGGAGGATTTAGTGACTTCTTCGAGAACCTCTTTGGACGCAAAGGCCGACAAGGCGGGGGCTTTGGAGGATTCCAGGGCTTCTCATCTGGTGGCCAGGGCTTTGGCGGTGCAGGAAGTGGATTCGGCCAGCATGCGCGAACGCACTCTGGTGAGATGAATGCCACGGTGAGCATCGACCTTTATACCGCATTGCTTGGTGGTGAGGTCATGATTACGCTGTCCAACGGTTCGAAGGTGAAGATGAAGATAAAGCCTGAGACGCAGCCTGGCACAAAGGTGCGCCTGCGCGGCAAGGGTTACGATCGTGGTGACGGTACCTTTGGTGATCTTATCATCACTTATCAGGTGAAATTACCGCAGAATCTTTCTGAGCGCCAGAAAGAACTCTTGCGAGAGATGCAGCGTATATAAAAAGGTAGGAAATGACAAACGAATATCAGATACGCGTGGTGCCTGAAGTGGCGGCACAGGAAGACAGACTTAAGCGATGGATTGCCGATGAGAAGGGGATTGACATCCGTACGATTTATGGGGTAAGAATACTTAAGCGAAGTATTGATGCCCGTCAGCGACAGATTTTTGTAAACCTGAAGGTGCGAGCCTATGTCAACGAACAACCCTCTGATGATGAGTATGTTAGGACGGAATACCCCTGTGTTGAGGGGAAGCCACAGGTGATCGTCGTGGGGGCAGGCCCTGGTGGACTCTTTGCTGCCCTCAGGCTCATCGAATTAGGATTGCGCCCCATTGTCTTGGAACGCGGGAAAAACGTTCATGAGCGAAAGAAAGACTTGGCCAACATCACGAAGACCCAGAAGGTTGATGCCGAGAGTAACTATTGTTTCGGAGAGGGCGGTGCAGGTGCCTATTCCGATGGCAAACTCTATACACGTTCTAAGAAGCGCGGCAACACGGATAAGATTCTCAACGTGTTCTGTCAGCATGGAGCCTCTACAGCCATTTTGGCAGATGCCCATCCGCATATAGGAACAGATAAGTTGCCGAACGTGATTGAGGCTATGCGGAATACGATAATACGCTGTGGTGGAGAGGTGCACTTCCATACGAAAATGACACGACTGCTCCTGGAAAACGTACAATCAGTTTATGGAAACCGAGTGATTGGCGTGGAAGCAGAAGCCTTCAATCCATCATTGTCAATCTGCAATAAGGAAGAATTCTTCGGACCTGTTATCCTTGCTACAGGGCATTCTGCTAGAGATGTTTATCGCTATCTTGCTGAAGCAAAGATTGAAATAGAGGCAAAAGGCATAGCCATGGGTGTCAGACTTGAACATCCGTCGCATCTGATAGATCAGATACAGTATCATTCCAGACAAGGCAGGGGTAAATATCTGCCTGCTGCAGAGTACTCGTTTGTGACTCAGGTTGAAGGCCGTGGTGTGTATAGTTTCTGTATGTGCCCGGGTGGTTTCGTAATTCCTGCTGCAACAGACAAGGAGCAGATTGTTGTGAACGGTATGAGTCCTGCCAACAGAGGAACGAAATGGAGCAACAGTGGGATGGTGGTAGAAGTAAGACCAGAGGATATTGCGGGAACAGGTGAGTTAAAAGTGATGCACTTTCAGGAGGAACTCGAGAAAATGTGCTGGCAACAGGGTAATATGCGCCAAACGGCACCAGCCCAGCGCATGGCTGATTTCATGAACAACCGCCTCAGTTATGATTTGCCAAAGTCTTCGTACGCCCCAGGACTGATATCCAGTCCGCTTCATTTCTGGTTGCCAAAAATGATCTCTGGACGGCTGAAAGAAGGGTTCAAGGTTTTTGCCCAGAACGCCCACGGCTTCTTGACAAACGAAGCCGTGCTTATCGCCGTGGAGACTCGCACCAGTAGTCCTGTAAGGATTGTTAGGGATCATGAAACTCTGCAACATATTCGCATTCAGGGGCTTTTCCCTTGTGGAGAAGGGGCAGGCTATGCTGGTGGCATCGTCTCGGCAGGAGTCGATGGTGAGCGATGTGCTGAAATGGTTGCTGCCTATCTACAAAAATAATACAAAAAAGATTTGGTAAGTCCAAATCTTTTTTGTATCTTTGCCACACGGAAGAATGTTTAACTAATAATATTAAATATATGAATAGGGAGGATAAATTCGTTATTACCATCAGCCGCCAGTTTGGTACAGGCGGACATGAGATCGGAGCAGAGTTGGCCCGCAGGTTAAAAGTTAAGTTGCTCGACAAGCAGATTCTGAACGAGGTGGCAAAGCGCAACCGTGTCGTAGAAGAGGCTATGGAGAAGATTGTGTCGCGTAATCCCTTATGGCGTGACGACTTCACTAATTTCTATCAGAACTACATGAGCAAGGCCGAGTATGATGGTGCTGAGCATGACAAGACCTCGCATGAACTTTTTGATGCCCAGGCTGATGCCATCAGGCATATTGCTGCCGAGGAGTCATGTGTGATCGTTGGTCGTTGTGGCTTCCACATCTTCGAAAACCATCCCAACTGCTTGAAGATTTTCATCCATTCTTCAGAAGACTGCCGCAAGCGCAGGATTGCAGAAAAATATGGACTCGACTTGCGGGATGCTGCCGCTATGGTCGTTGACAATGACTACAGTCGTGAACTCTATACCAAGACCTTTACAGGAAAGGATTGGACAGATGCACGCAATTACGACATCTCCATCGATGTGAGGAAATTCGGCATTAACGGAGCCGTGGATTTCCTAATGAACAGCATCGAGTAGTTTTCTTGGGAAAAATTTGTGTATATACCGATTTTTTAGTACCTTTGCACCCTGAAATTTCAAAGATAGTAATTACTAAAGAATCGGTATAATGAATATTTCCTACAAATGGTTGAAGGAATACGTTGATTTCGATCTGACTGCACAGCAGGTGGCAGATGCCCTGACATCGACAGGACTTGAAGTTGACGCATTAGAAGAAGTCCAGAGTATCAAGGGAGGTCTTAAGGGTCTCTATGTTGGTAAGGTTCTTACCTGTGAGGCCCATCCCAACAGTGATCACCTTCATGTTACAACAGTGGATTTGGGTAAAGGCGAGCCCTCTCAGATCGTGTGTGGCGCGCCCAATGTGGCAGCCGGCCAGAAAGTGATTGTGGCTGATCTCGGTTGCGTGCTATACGATGGTGATAAGGAGTTTGTCATCAAGAAGTCAAAACTTCGCGGAGTTGAGTCGAATGGTATGATATGCGCTGAAGACGAGATTGGCATCGGAAGCAGTCATGACGGTATTATCGTGCTTCCTGACGATGCCGTGGTCGGTATGCCTGCTGCGGATTATTATCATCTGGAGAGTGACTGGCTTATTGAAGTGGATATTACGGCTAATCGCGCTGATGGACTGTCGCACTGGGGGGTGGCTCGTGATCTGTATGCCTGGTTGAAGAGTAACGGCTATGAGACAAAGTTGCATCGTCCCGATTGCTCGAAGTTCAAGGTGGATAACCACGACTTACCCGTAGAGGTGGTCATTGAGAATCAGGAAGCATGCAAACGCTATGCTTGTGTCAGTGTCACGGATTGCGATGTAAAGGAGTCGCCAGAGTGGCTGAAGAATAAGTTGACAACCGTAGGCCTGCGCCCCATCAACAATATCGTGGATATCACAAACTATATTATGATGGCATACGGACAGCCTCTCCACTGTTTCGATGCCGATATGGTGAAAGGACATAAGATCGTTGTGAAGACGATGCCTGACGGAACACCGTTCCAGACGCTTGACGGCGTGGAGCACAAACTCTCAGACCGTGACCTGGCTATCTGTAATGCTGAGGAGCCCATGTGTATCGCTGGCGTCTTTGGCGGCAAAGGTAGTGGCACCTACGAGACTACGAAAAACGTAGTACTGGAGAGCGCTTATTTCCATCCGACATGGATCCGCAAGAGCGCACGTCGTCACGGCCTTTCTACTGATGCCAGTTTCCGTTTCGAGCGTGGCGTTGATCCCAACGGAACGATCTATGCATTGAAGCAGGCTGCCATCCTCTGTCAAGAGTTGGCTGGAGGAAAGGTGTCGATGGAGGTGTGTAATGTCTATCCGGAGCCCATCAAAAATGCTGTTGTTGAACTCGAGTATCAGTATGTGCACAACCTCGTGGGTAAGGATATCCCCGTGGAAACGATCAAGGCCATTTGTGAGAGCCTGGAGATGAAAGTGCTCAAGGAGACCCCAGAGGCTCTGACACTTGAGATTCCTGCCTACCGCGTGGATGTGCAGCGCCCCTGTGACGTGGTGGAGGATATCCTGCGCATATATGGATATAATAATGTTGAGATTCCCACACAACTGAAAGTATCTCTCGTCATTAAGGGCGATGAGGATCGTAAGCATAAACTTGCTAATCTTGTGAGTGAACAACTTGTAGGCGAGGGCTTTAACGAGGTATTGAACAACTCACTGACGAAGGGTGCCTATTATGCTGATCATAACGCCTATCCGGAGGCCAACTGTGTGAAGATCATGAACCCCTTGTCGAGCGATCTGAATGTGATGCGACAGACATTGCTGTTCGGCGGTCTGGAGAGCATCCAGCACAACGTGAACCGTAAGCGTCAGAACCTGCGTTTCTTTGAGTTTGGCAATGTCTATACCTTCTCCCCAGAGAAAGAAAATCAGGATGACCCCATGCAAGCCTATAAGGAGCAGTATCATGCTGCACTGTGGGTGACTGGTAAACGTGTTGAAGGTTCATGGGCCCATCAGAATGAGGAGTCGTCATTCTATGAGTTGAGTGCTTATGTAGAGAATATCCTCCGCCGTATCGGTCTGAAGACAGGTATGATCATTCGTAAGAAGTCTGAGAATGATATCTTCTCCAATGGTCTGACCCTTGAGAACCGAGGTGGTAAGAAACTTGTCGAAATGGGTATTCTCTCCAAGAAACTGCAGAAGCAGTTCGGGCTGGATGCTCCCGTCTATTATGCAGAACTGAACTGGACTCAGTTGATGAAGGCCACGAAGAAGAACGAGGTGCTCTATACGGAAGTGCCGAAGTTCCCTGCCGTGAGCCGTGACCTGGCACTTCTTGTTGATAACAGTGTGGAGTTTGCACAAATCGAGCAGATCGCACGTCAGACGGAGAAGAAACTTCTCAAGGAAGTTGAACTCTTCGATGTCTATGAAGGAGATAAACTGCCTGCTGGCAAGAAGTCGTACGCCGTTAATTTCATTCTCCAAGATGAGGAGAAGACCATGGGCGACAAACAGATCGACGCCATCATGCAGAAATTGATTGCCAATTTGAAGAAGCAACTCAACGCCGAACTGCGCTAATTATTGCATTATTGAATTTTTAAATTTTACAATATGGGAAGAGCATTTGAATATCGTAAGGCTACTAAGCTGAAGCGATGGGGCCACATGGCCAAGACATTTACAAAGATTGGTAAGCAGATTGCCATTGCCGTAAAGGCTGGTGGTCCTGAACCTGAGAACAATCCTGCACTGCGTGCCTGTATCGCTAACGCCAAGCGTGAGAATATGCCGAAAGACAATATCGAGCGTGCCATCAAGAACGCGATGGGTAAGGATCAGAGCGAATACAAGGAGGTGACCTACGAGGGATATGGTCCCCACGGTATCGCTATCTTCGTGGAGACATTGACAGACAATACTACACGTACCGTAGGTGACGTACGTTCGGTATTCAACAAGTTCAATGGCAACCTCGGTACCCAGGGATCTCTGTCATTCCTCTTCGACCACAAGGCGGTATTTACCTTCAAGAAGAAAGACGGTCTGGATATGGACGAGATGATTCTCGACCTGATTGACTATGGCGTGGAGGATGAATTTGATGAGGATGAGGAGGAGAACAGCATCACCATTTATGGTGACCCCTCTTCATTCGGCGCTATCCAGAAGCATCTGGAGGAGAATGGCTTTGAAGTGACGGGAGCAGAGTTTACACGCATTCCCAACGACCTGAAGGATGTGACCCCCGAACAGCGTGAGACTATTGATAAGATGGTTGAGAAACTTGAGGACTTCGATGACGTACAGACAGTCTATACCAATATGAAGCCAGAAGAAATTGCTGAGTAAATATAGGTTTACAATAAGGAATGCCCTTTTCTATAATAGTAGAGAAGGGCATTCTTTTTTAATAGTCTTTGTCCGTGAATACAACTTCCAGCAAGACCTTCTCAGGATTCTTCTCAGAATGGAATGTATAGGCGAACCGGTATTTATTCTCTTTATAAACTCTTAGTGAGGTCGTGTTCTTTAATTCCTCTTTCAGCGTACGGGCAGCATCAATGTCCTGAAGGATACTGTCACGATCGGCTAATCCCGTGAGTCTATAGTAATAGTGCAGCGTATGCGAATCGCGCTCGAAAGTCATACTGTCGAGCGTTGTGTTGTTGTCCAACTTCACAGGGCAGTTCTTTTGGGTATATTCCCTCGTTTCGCGGGCACAGCGATCCTCTAATGATTCCTGACAAGCAGTAAAAAGGATGAATGACATGAACATGATACAATACTTTTTCATAATGAATGCTATTTTTGAGTGCAAAGTTACTCAGAAATAATAAATTTCTATGTGGAAACTCCAAAAAAAAGCAAAAATATCCATTATTCGGCTTTTTTTTTATAACTTTGCACCTTAAAGTGAAGAATATTGATGGACCATATAAGAAACTTCTGTATCATTGCGCATATCGACCATGGTAAATCTACCTTGGCTGACCGTCTGTTGGAATTTACGAAGACCATTCAGGTGACAGAGGGTCAGATGCTGGATGATATGGACTTGGAAAGAGAGCGTGGAATCACCATCAAGAGCCATGCTATCCAAATGGAATATACCTGTAAAGGCGAGAAATACATCCTCAACCTGATCGATACCCCGGGACATGTTGATTTCTCATACGAGGTGAGCCGGTCGATTGCTGCCTGCGAAGGCGCCCTGTTGGTGGTGGATGCCACACAGGGAGTACAAGCCCAGACCATCTCTAACCTTTATATGGCAATAGATCATAACCTGGAGATTATTCCTGTCATCAATAAGATAGACATGCCGTCGGCCATGCCCGACGAAGTCGAGGACGAGATTATCGACCTGATAGGTTGTGACCGTTCTGACATCATTCGCGCCTCAGGAAAGACTGGCGAGGGAGTGGAAGACATCCTGAATGCCGTCGTGGAGCGTATCCCTCATCCAGAAGGGGATGAGAAGGCACCGCTGCAAGCACTGATCTTCGACTCGGTCTTCAACTCCTTCCGTGGTATCATTGCTTACTTCAAGATTGTAAATGGTGTCATTCGCACTGGCGATCATGTGAAGTTCTTCAATACTGGCATGGAATACGACGCTGACGAGATTGGCGTCTTGAAGATGGATATGATTCCCCGAAAGGAATTGCGCACAGGTGATGTGGGCTATATCATCAGTGGCATCAAGAATTCCAAGGAAGTGAAGGTGGGCGATACCATCACGCAGGTGGCCAATCCATGCGACAAGGCTATCGAGGGGTTCCAGGAAGTGAAGCCGATGGTGTTTGCGGGTGTTTATCCCATTGATCCTACGGACTACGAGAATCTGCGGGCCTCACTCGAGAAACTCCAACTTAACGATGCCTCACTGACCTTCATGCCAGAGTCGTCTGTAGCCCTGGGCTTTGGATTCCGTTGTGGATTCCTGGGCCTGCTCCACATGGAGATCGTGCAGGAGAGGCTTGATCGCGAGTTTGATATGGATGTGATTACCACTGTGCCCAACGTGTCGTATATGTGCTATACGAAACAAGGCGAGGTGAAAGAGGTGCACAATCCCTCTGGCCTGCCAGACCAGACGATGATCGAGCATATTGAAGAGCCATATATCAGGGCTTCTATCATAACGGCAGCCGACTATATCGGTCCTATCATGACACTATGCCTGGACAAGCGAGGTGAACTGATCGATCAGCAGTATGTAAGCGGAAATCGTGTAGAACTCCACTTCATGCTGCCGTTGGGTGAGATTGTCATCGACTTCTATGACAAACTGAAGTCAATCTCTAAAGGCTACGCATCCTTTGACTATCATATCGCAGGGTTCAAGCCTTCCAAACTGGCCAAACTCGATATTCTGCTCAATGGCGAACCAGTGGATGCCCTCTCCACGCTGACGCATCAGGATAATGCTGTCACTTTCGGGCGAAGGATGTGCGAGAAACTCAAGGAACTGATTCCACGACAGCAGTTTGACATCGCCATTCAGGCTGCCATTGGTGCAAAGATCATAGCCAGGGAAACCGTCAAGCAGGTTCGTAAGGATGTGACGGCCAAATGCTATGGCGGAGACGTCAGTCGTAAGCGTAAACTCTTGGAGAAACAAAAGCGCGGTAAAAAGCGCATGAAGCAGATCGGAAATGTGGAAGTGCCTCAGAAAGCCTTCTTAGCAGTATTGAAATTAGACTAAAAACGAATTATAAAAAGACCTATGCCGAGTATTAGTTTGACAACCCGTGACGTGGCGCGAGAACTGGCCCGTCGTTACAGTACAATGACTCATGATGAACTTGACCTGCTCGAGGGAATTCTTGTGCCCATGAAGTTTGCCAAGAATGAAATGATCCTGAAGGAAGGAGATACATGTACTAATATCTATTGGATTGTGAAAGGACTGGTGCGCCAGTACTATTATAAGAATGAAAAGGAACTTACTGAATATATGGCTACGGAGAACTCGATTGTGATGTGTATCGAGAGTCTTTTCCGCGAGCAGCCCTCCCAACTCCAGATCAAGGCATTGGAGCCTACGATCCTCATCGCCCTTCCAAAAGCGGAACTGGAGGCTGTTGCCATGAAGAGTGTCAATATTCAGATTCTCTATCGTAAGATTCTCGAGGAGTCACTGATCCTTTCCCAGCATCACGCAGACATGCTTCGCTTCGAGAGCGCCCAGGATCGCTACCAGAAATTAGTGAAGCGTCAGCCCCAGTTGGTTCTCCGTGCACCATTGGTGTATATCGCCAGTTATCTCCAGATGACTCCGGAGACCCTTTCCCGCGTGCGCACAGCAACTCTCATGGATGGGAAATAAGTAGTTCTTGAAAAAGACCAGGGGGAGCATTTGCATATACCGGCAAATGCTCCCCCTGTTTTTAGAGTATCAGGAATGCCCTGTCAGGCTATGTCATTCTGAACCTCCACCTAAGGCGATGTAGAGAGCGATGACAGCGTTGGCAGCGTCATACATGTTCATGACCTCGCTGAGTTGGGCGTTAAGCAGCGACTCCTGTGCGGTAAGCACCTCCAGATAACTGGCCTTACCATTGTCCATCAGTTCATGGGTGCCGGAGTAAGCCTCACGGAGCACCTCTACCTGACGATGGAAGTACTGGTGCTTCTCGCGGGCAGCCGTACAGTCGGCCATGGCCTCATTCACCTGGTTGCCTGCATTGATGACCGTCTGCACGTACTTCTTCTGCAGATCCTCCTCGGTGAGTTGGGCAATCTTCTTGTTGGCAATCAGCCGGCCACGGGCGAAGATGGGCTGGGTGAGTTGTCCGATGGCAGAGAGCAACAGTTTGCCTGGATCGACAATCGCACCGGCATTATTGGTCCATCCAGCAGAGCCGCTAAGCGTGATGCTGGGGTAGAAGGCAGAACGGGCGGCCTGCGTGTTATAGAATGCCTCCTCCATGGCATGGTTGGCCATGCGGATGTCGGGACGGTTCTCAAGCATCATGGCTGGTACACCGATATGCAGGTACTTGGTATCAAACATTTGTTCTTCTGCATTTCCCATAGCCTCGGCACGGTGCAGTGTGGTGGTGCCCCACTTCTGGCGCTGGATGTGCTGCGGCGTGACGGCCAGCAACTGGCAGATGGCATTCTCGACGGAACGGATATTACGACGGGTATCCACAATCTGCGTCTTCACATTCAGATAGGATGCCTCCATCTGGTTGACGGCAGTACTATAGGCCTTGCCGTTCTCCCAAAGGGATTTTTCCGTTTCGAGCGATGCATTCCAGAGACTGTCTGTCTTCAGAAGGATTTCCAATTGGCTGTCGAGCACCTGTAGCATGAAATACTGCTGGGCAGTGAGAGAGACGAGGTTGACTCGCACGGCCTCCTGCATCATCTGGGCCTGCAGGAGCACAGCCTTCGCAGCACGCTTCTTGTTGGTGATGGAACCAAACACATCGATGTCCATCGACAACTGCAGGGGCAGTTCATAGGTCTTCGTGGCTGCGTTGCCATCGAAACTGGCGATAGTACCCTGCGGTGAGAAATAGAGTGACGGCAGGTAGGCCATCTTGGCAGCCTTCAGCGAAGCCTCCGACTTCTCCACGGCGAGACGGGCAGAGTTCAGGTCGGTGTTGTTGGCCAATACCTGTTCAATCAGTTGCTGGAGCAAGGGGTCTGTAAAGAACTCACGCCACGACATCTGGGCAATGGTCGATTCGCCCTTGGCATTCTCAACGTCCTGATTAGTGCCAAAGACCTCAGCAGGTGTCTCGGTCTTCTGCTCGTACTTATTATATATGCCGCAGCCCGTGAGCAGAAGGCCCACGGCTGCGATTGCTATCATATTCTTAATACTCATAATTCACTAACAATTCTTTTCGACTACGAATTACACGAATTTTACTTATCAGTCTTCTCCTAATTCGTATAATTCGTGAAATTCGTAGTATTAATCATTCATTACTTGTTTCCATTTTCGGAGCCCCCTGGAACTTCTCATGCAGTTTCTGGAACACGATGAAGAAGGCCGGTACGACGAAGAGCAGGGCTACGGTACCGATGCTCATACCACCGATGACACCGAGTGCGAGGGCACGGTTACCGTTGGCACCGGCACCACCCTCGATCACGAGAGGTACCATACCGATGATCATCGTGGCCACCGTCATCAGGATCGGGCGCAGGCGCTCCTTACAAGCCTCGAAGGCGGCATCACGGATGCTCAAGCCCTGTGCACGGCGCTCAGTAGCAAACTCAGTGATCAGGATGGCCGTCTTGGCCAACAGACCAATCAGCATGATGACACCCGTCTGCAGGTAGATGTTGTTGTCCATGCCAGGAATTCCCTGTGTGTAACCAAGGTAGGCGAACACAAAGGCACCCATCAGTCCGAACGGCACACTGAACAGTACGGCCCACGGTGTGAACCACGAGTTGTAGAGCGATGCCAGGATGAGGTAGATCAGGATGGCGCAGATGACGTAGATAATGGCTGTGGCATTAGAGCCGGCAGCCTCTTCCAACTCACGCGACATACCGCTATACTCGAATGTGGCAGTGGCCGGCATCTCCTCCTTGAACACCTCAGCAACGACCTTGTGGACGTCGCCCTCGGTATAGCCACTGCCTGGGGTAACATAGCAGGTAATGCTCTGCATCAGGTTAAAGTGCTCGATATTGGCAGGACCGACAATCTCCTTCAGGCTGACGAACTCTGAGATGGGGGCCATCTTGCCGCCATTCACCTGCACGAAGATGTTTTGCAACGACTGCGGGTCGAGGCGATACTCGGGCGAGGCAGCAGCCATGATGCGATATACCTTACCAAACTGGTTGAAGTTACCGATATAGGCACCGCCGCAGTACGCGCCAAGCGTATTGAGTACGATCTCTGGCGTTACCCCGGCACGGTCGCACTGGGCTGCATCCACACCGACCTGATACTTCGGGAAGCGCTCAGAGTAGGTGGACGAGGCAGAGGCTACCTCCGGCCGCTCCGACAACTTAGTCAAGAAGCGCTCGGTATGCTTGGCGAACTCCGACAGGTTGCCATCGGTGGGGTCTTCAACGATCAGGGTAATATCATTACTCGTACCATAACCAGGAATCTGAGGCATCTGGAAAGGAATCACCTGCAAATTCTTGATCTCCTGACAGTCGAAGTAGAAGCGGTAGAGGACGAGGTCTATCAGGTGGTTGATGCCTGGACGGTCATCCCAGTTCTTCAGGCGCACCACCATAGTGGCGTAGTTAGAACCAGCACCTGCCAACATACCGTAACCACAAGTGATAGAGAAACTCTCCAACTCGGGAATCTTCTTTACCTTCTCCTCCACCTTCTTCACCATCTCACGAGTCTGCTTCAGCGTGGTACCTTCCGGGGCACGTATCTCAGCCAGGAACACGCCCTGGTCTTCCTGAGGCACGAGGCCAGAGGGCAGGCTCTTCATGAAGAACACCAGCAGCACGGCGGCCAGGGCCAGGAGGCTCCAGGCCAGGACGGGGCGCTTGATGAACTTCTGCACGCTCTTGCTATACTTATTATATATGGCGTTATAACTGGCGGTATATGCCTTCTTGGTATAGTAGGACAGGCCCTTGCCTTCCTTCTTGCCTTCCGTCACGCGCATCATGATGGCGCATAGGGCAGGGCAGAGCGTCAGGGCTGATATACACGACAGACCTACTGACGAGGCTATGGTCACACCAAACTGGGTGAAGAATGTGCCCGACGTGCCAGGCATGAACATCACAGGCACGAACACGGCCATGAACACCAGGGTACACGAGACGACGGCCACCGACACCTCGTTCATGGCCTGGCGGGTAGCCTCGCGAGCGTCGCTGATGCCATTCTCCATCTTCGCCATGACGGCCTCCACCACCACGATGGCATCATCGACCACCGTACCGATGGCGAGCACCAGTGCGAACAGCGTGAGGATGTTGAGTGAGAAGCCTGCCAGCGAGACGACAGCGAAGGTGCCCAGCAACGACACGATAATCGAGATAGAGGGGATGATCGTGGCCTTGAAGTTCTGCAGGAAGAAGAACACCACGAGCACCACGAGGATAATGGCGATGATGAGCGTCTCCACCACGTTGTGGATGGCGGCGAAGAGGAAGTCGTCGGAAGTCATCATGGTCACGAACTCCAGACCGGCAGGCATCGTCTTCTTGACCTCCTCAAACATCTTGTTGATACTGGCATTCACCTGGGTGGCGTTGGCCCCCGGAGCAGCGAACACCATGAAGAGGGCACCCGGACGGTCCTGGATGTTAGAGGTGAAGTTGTAACTCATGGCACCAATCTGCACCTCGGCCACGTCGCTCAGTTGCAGCATGCCGCCACCGCTGGTGCGCAGCACGATGTCGTTGAACTCCTCGACGGTCTTCAGCGTACCCTTGTACTGCATGGAGTACTGATAGGAGTTGCCTGACTGCTCGCCTAACGTACCTACGGCCGACACGAAACTCTGTCCGCCGATGGCTGCAAAGACATCGTTAGGGGTCAGACCGTACTGGGCCATCACGTCGGGCTTCAGCCAGATGCGCAGGGCGTAGGTGTTACCAAGGCTCAGCACGTTACCCACGCCGGTGATACGCATCAGGCGAGGCTTGATGTTGATATCCACATAGTTCGACACGAAGTCTTCGTCGTACTTGCCGTCGGCACTCTTCACAGCGAAAATCCTCAGAATATTGTTCTGACGCTTCTCTACCTTCACACCGACCTTGGTTACGTCAGCAGGCAGCAGTGCCAGTGCACCGCTCACGCGGTTCTGCACGTTTACCGCCGCCATGTCGGCATCGGTGCCCTGCTTGAAATAGACGTTAATCTCCACGTCACCGTTCGACGATGCCTTAGAGGTGATATAGGTCATGTCGGTCACACCGTTGACAGCCTCCTCGAGAGGCTGGATGACCGACTTCATCACCGTATTCTCGTCAGCACCTGAGTAACTGGTGGTAATCGACACCGTAGGCGGTGCGATATCGGGATACTGCTCCACTGGCAGTGTGCTCATTGAGATGTAGCCCACCAGCGCAATCACGATCGAGATGGCGCAAGCCATCACATATTTATTGATAAATATATTGTTCTTCATATTGCGGAAGCCAATTTTTCAATTCTTCAATCCTTCAATTCTTCAATTTTTCACTTCTTCTGCGGGGAACAGCACCTTCTGTCCCTCCGTCACGTTGTTGGCACCGACGGTCACGATCTTGTCACCCTCGCTCAGACCGCTGGTCACGATGAAGTCCTTACCGTTGCCGGTATCCGTGGTCGTCACCTCGACGGCCGTGGCCGTGCTGTCGGCCTTCACCTTATAGACCTGTGCCCTGTCTTGCAGGCGCACCACGGCGAACTGCGGGATGACGATCACACCCTTCTCTGCGAAAGGCATGACGATAGTACCCTGAATGCCAGAATAGAGATGGCCGTCGGGGTTGGGGAAGGACACCTTACTGGTCAGCGAACCTGTGGTAGCATTGACCACACCCGTCAGACTGACGACGCGACCCTTATGGGGATACTCCGTACCATTCTTCATCACGAAGGTAGCAGGGGGCAGGTTGGCAATGTACTCATCTACCTCTGCAGCCTTCATGCCGCTCTTAACCATCGCCTCGATAACGGCTTCCGTCACTGAGAACTCAGCATACATCGTCGTATTGCCGCTCAGCATGGTCAACTCACTTAAGGGTGACACCTGGTCGCCAGTACGGACGGGAATCTCACCGGTGATACCTGATACGGGTGCGGTGATGGTGCAGAAGCCCAGGTTCACCTTGGCGCGGTTGGCTGCCGCACGGGCCTGGGCTACTGCTGCCTGGGCTTGCTTGTAGGCGTTCTCCGAGTTGTTCAGCATATAACTGCTCACGATCTTCTTCTCAAACAGGTTCTTGTTCGACTCGAACTCCAACTTGGCAGAGTTCTCTTGTGCCAGGGCGGCCTGCAGGTTGGCCTGGGCAGCCTCCAGTTCCAGTTGGGCGTTGCGCGAGTCGATGATGAAGAGTGTCTGTCCTTTCTTCACCTGCTCACCTTCGGAGACACAGATCTTCATCAACTGTCCGCTCACCTGGGGCGTGATCGTCACGTCGTTCTGTCCTTTCATCCTGGCACTGAACTTATAAGGAAGTTCAATGTCCGACTTCTTCACTGTCATCGTCTCGAACGATGAGTTTGTCTCTTTGGGCATATCAGCCCCACATGAAACCAGCCCGACTACAAAGCCAAGCACCAAAGTTACTTTTAAAGTTTTCATTCTCATATTAATTTTTAATTTGATTTAGTCATGTCGTTTTCTTCGTGAGCACTCATGTTTTTGATAAACAGATTGACAAGACGCTTAGTGATGAAGGTATGCCTGACAGCATAACGTACTTTTTCTGCCAATGAGTTCGTGTCACCGGATGAGACCGCTTTCTCTGCTTCTGCCACCTGCTGCTCACGCTGGTCTATCTTAGCGCGGAGGCCCGCTGAAGCATGATTATAAAGGAACGTATAACAGGGAATGGCTGCCTTCATAATATAAGGTGTGAGGAAGGTAGTCACCACACTGGATGCCACGATGATAGGATAGATGATAGGATCGAGAACGCCCAGGCTGGTACCCAATGAGGCGATGATGAACGAGAACTCACCTATCTGTACAAACGAGAAACTGGTCAGCATGGAGTCACGCATCGTCTGACCGCCCCACCAGCAACCCAGGGTGCCAAAGAGAATCATTCCGACGACAATGATCAGGCTGACATAGACGATGCTTATCCAGTATTCCGACAATGAAGCCGGATCGATCAACATACCCACAGAGATGAAGAAGATGGCAGCAAAGACATTCTTCAGCGGAGTCATCAACTTCTCTATACGATGCGACTCCACCGTCTCGGCAAGGATAGAACCCATCACGAAAGCACCGAGCGCACTGCTGAAGCCTGCTTCCTCTGCCGTCAGCACCATACCTAAGCACAGACCCAAGGCGAGGATAATCAGTGTCTCATCATTCAGATGTTTCTTTAATATGCGTATCAGCGTCGGGATAATCAGTATTCCGCAGATGAACCATGCGACGAGCGTAATGGCCAGATCGACGACCTTGCCAGCCAGTTCGGCACCTTCGAACTGATGACGGATGGCTATACTGGAGAGCAGCACCATCAATACCACCGCCACCACGTCCTCTACGATCAGGATGCTGGTCGCTCCCTTGACGAAACGCTCCTTGCTCATGCCTGCCTCGTCGATGGCCTTCATCACGATAGTAGTGCTCGACATACAAAGCATACCAGCCAGGAAAAGACTGTTCACCATGTCAAAATTAGCATCAACTCCCACCCAGTAGCCCAGGGCCATCATACCCACGATGATTGTCAATGCACCTATAGCCGCCACCTTACCACTACTGATGAGGTTCTTCAGACGAAACTCCAGACCGATGCAGAACAGTACGAACAGCACGCCGATGTCGCCCCACTCCTTAACATTGTCGGCATTGACAAAGGTCTCGCCGAACAGGTGTGGGCCTACCAAGACACCTGCAACGATATAGCCCAACACTACCGGCTGTTTTAACAATTTGAAGATAATACTGACCACTGCTGCTGTGATCATCAAAATGTATAAATCTTGTACCATACAAAGAAGTTTATTTAGGTTGTTTTCATTTATCTTTGTTTTAGATTACAAAGGTAAGCAAAAAAAATCAAAAAATCTCGCCACGAGGAGTCAAATATTTAGTTTTTGCAGAATTTAATACAATTATTGCAGATTTTGAAACTTTGTGGGAGGCATCATTATGTTACTCATTGATAATCATTTTCCTTTCAGCCAGCGGATAACCGTCTGTTTTACAGCATGTTCGGCTGAAAGGTTAATTTTATAGGCAAAGGCCTGACCATCGGCTGTCATTTACGCGTATCTAAAAGTCTGATCCAACCTGTTTTTTGGCCGTTATCTGAGCCATATACCTAGAATTAGGAGGCACTTTAGCCTCCTAAAGAGCCTCTTTACGTTGCTAAAGTGGCTCTTCTCGTTGCTGAGGAGGCACTTTAGCAACGAAAAGAGCCACTTATTCAACCCGCAAAACAACATTTCAGCCGAAACTACTGATAATCAAACAGTTATCATTCGGCTGAAAGGAAAATTGAATTTGATTTCACAGATATTATCCTGCTTAGAGCCCGAACTTGTAACCCACTGTCAGAGTAAACACGCTGTTCTTGCTGTCGTTTACGCCAGGAATCGACTCTTTGTTCAGTTTCGTCAGACCAATCTGATAGCGTGCATCGATGGTGATGGGAATATCAAACTGTGCGTTAGCACTTACCGTAGCCATCAAGGCGGCTACTACCATCATAATAGTTTTCTTCATACGATTCTGATTTAGTTTATTCGTTATCTTTTCTTGCCTTGCTCTACCAGTGCGCGGAAGCAGGAGAGGGCATCGTCGTAGTCCATGAAGCGCAAGGCATCGGCTGCATGGTCGGCATGCTTCGCCACAGCCACCTCGGGGTGGTGTAGGCTTCCCATAGTCTTGTCGTATTATGCCTTTACTTACTGTTTTTATTATCTACTTCCGTCACGAAGCAGGCCACGAGCCCGTAGGTGATAGCGGGACGTATCCAGATTTCAGTGAGATAAAAGACGGTATATTCATGGACCGACTCGAAAAATTCGATGTCGATGTTGTAGAGTATGGCAATGAGTGCATCGATAAGGAAGATGACCCATAGGTTGCCCTTGGTATAACTTTTCCAGTCCTTACGCGCATAAAAAAAGGTGAGTGTGCAGAGTAGCAGTACCGACAGCGTAAAGCATACCAGATGCAGAGGATAGCATGCCAGGGGCGGCGGGAAGAGGATGTCGCGCAGCAGCACCGTTATGCCTAATGACAGGGAACACCAGTAGTTGAAATGTTTGGTGGTGATGCGGTAGTCGAAGAAGTACATCCATATCATTGCCAGACAGGCGATATAAAATACGTTGAGCACCAACTCGGGCCATGTCTCGCTGAGCCCGAAATGAAAAATCCCATAAAGCATCACAGCCACGGAGACCGTGCCGCTGACTGCCGTGATCATAATATCGACAATCTTAGCGCCTTTCTTGAATCTCGTCTTCATTATAGATTGTTTTTATTTGACAAAGTTATGCAAAATATTGCAAACACTATTATCCCAAGAGACTATTCTTATAAATTTTGCAGATTTTGAAACTCTTTTTGCAGATTTTAAAAGATTGCCTGCTATAACCGTATGCCGATAGAACCATTTACGAACCAGTCGTTCAGGTAGCCACGACTGCTATTGTGATGATAGCGGATATTGTTGAACTGTCCGTAAGCATTGAAGAAGTAGCGCCCGAAGTTGTAGGTCACGGACACCCGGCCGTCGAAGCCTATGCTAAGACCACTGTTGAACGTCTGTTCACCCATGGGGGCTATCCGCGCATTTGCATAATACCATTTATCCCACTCCTCGTAGGAAATAGTCGTGTCCCAGAAGATGGGGTCCTCCATCATTTCTTCAATATTCGTCTCATAGCCGAATGCCTTGAGTTTGTTGACAAAAGTCAGCATAGGCATCGCCATGACATTGACGAGCAGTCCACGGGCGGGCACCCAGTTGTAGGCATAGCCTACACCGACACTGCCTTGCCACAGTTTTACGCTGCCCAGGCCGTCCATCAGATATATCATGTCAGCGTTAGAGTCGTCGGAGTAGTCTATGTGGGTATAGTTGTACATGAGTCCCGCCATCAGCGACCCCGCCGAGCGCTTCTGTATCACAGACTGGTCGTAAGCGGCAGCGTAGGAGAACTTCTTGCCATTGAAGAGATAGTATCCGTCGGCGAAGATGGTATTCACGTGAACGGGGTCGATAAGTGTTACTTTCTTCATTTCCTCATAGTCTTCCTCTGTAAGCAGGTCGCTGGTCATATCGATAATCGGTTTGCTGCTATCAAAGGAGTGAATGCGCACGTTGATGCCAAAGGCTCCTCCCGTGGCACCGAAAGTCAGATAACTACCCTTGTCACCACCAACATTCACCGTGTAGCCGAAGCCATAGCCTCTATAGCCTGCCCACAGACCTATATACTGTGATGGGACGGTCTTAAACGTCGTGTTGAAATCATAATCCTCACCAGCGGCGAGACCGTCGCTCTTCATGCTCATGATCGTCTGACTCACATTGCTTCTCAGGATAAGTTGCCAGGGTTTCTCCGGAGCATCAATATAGCGTCGGTCCACGCCCCTGACCGACATCGAGTCTATCAGCGTGCCCACCTTCTTTACAAGGGAAAACACGCCTCCCCCTGCCATCGCATTGCCGCAGATGATGAGCATGGCGACAAGCATCCTTAATCTCATTCTATACATCAGTGATTTGTTTTGGTATGCAAAGATCATTTGGACTACAACTGCAAGATATCCTTGAGGGCGGGAATCCAGTCCTCGTTGTTCTGCGGACAGAGCGTGTGAATGCCTAATGAGGCTGCCACCTCCACATTGCGGGGACTGTCGTCGATGAAGAGAGTCTCCTCGGGTGTGGCATGCTGACCGTCGAGCATGATACGGAAAATCTCAGGCGAGGGCTTCATCACCTTACACTCATAACTCAGGTAGAGACGGTCGAAATAGTGGCTGATAGGATGGCCGCTGCCCATATCTGTGCCTTCTGTGAGGGAGAAGGCAGGACTACAGGCCCACTGCATCATGAAGGGGTTGGTGTTCGACAAGAGGCAGACCTGATAGCCCCTCTGGCGCAGTTGCAGCAGCATGTCAAGGTTGCGCTGGGGCACACTTTCCACATAGCCGTGCCAGGCATCGTAGCACTCTTCCATCGACAAAGGCCGACCTACGAGCAGGCTCAGTTGACGGCGGAATTCCTCTGACGTGATGCTGCCGCTCTCCAGGTCACCGAAGATGCCGCGCTGGCAGAAGGCATCGAGATGCTGACGGGCATCCTTCAGTCCGAGTCTCTCGAAACAGTGGATGGCGTTCTCATGACTCAGGGCGACGACCACGCCACCCAGGTCGAAGGCTATATTCCTAATCTTACTCATAAAAGAACAAAAGCCCGTTCTTCAAGACGGGCTTTACGTGGAGCGGAATACGGGAATCGAACCCGCCTCCCAGGCTTGGGAAGCCCGTGCACTACCGATGTGCTAATTCCGCATGAAATAAAATAACTGATTACTATTTGAGCCGATACCCGGACTCGAACCGGGGACCTACGCATTACGAATGCGTTGCTCTACCAACTGAGCCATATCGGCAACCTCTTTGTGGTACACCCGCAGGGGCTCGAACCCTGGACACCCTGATTAAGAGTCAGGTGCTCTACCAACTGAGCTACGGGTGCAGAATTTTAAAAAGAAAGGAGGTCCGCTTGCCTCCTCTTGTACACCCGCAGGGGCTCGAACCCTGGACACCCTGATTAAGAGTCAGGTGCTCTACCAACTGAGCTACGGGTGCATCCTTTTCTTTAGCGGGTGCAAAGGTACACACTTTTTTTGATACCACCAAACTTTTTATGGAAATTCTTCTGAAAAAGTTTATTGACGGGTGGTATGGAAGCCTTCCAGGTTTTCGTAGCGGCGACTCATCATCCGCCTATAGATATTCCTGATCCATAATGGATGGGTGAGGATAAAGCATAAACCTATGGTGATCATCAATAGATAGGTACCAGTCTCTCCAATGGTCACAAAACCGATGGCTGCTATGGCACCAGGACCAAAGAGCGCCACCAACTCAATGACGATCTGCATGCCGTTCTCGAAATTGCCCTTGGCGGTCACACGCTGCTGAAGTGGGAGCGTCTGCTTGTTATAGACGGCCAACTGGAAGATGGTGAAATGGAGTAGCCCTGCCGTCAGCGACATATAGGCCAGAAGCATCAGGATGGTGAACTTGCCCGTGAAGACTGCCGGGAGCATCACGACGAATGGAACGAGCAGTATGGCTGTGTAGAACCAGAACTTAGCCTTCAGCAGTTGAATGATATTCTCGCGGTGCATCATCAGCAGGTCGATATAGTTACCCTCCTGCCCCATGATCTTAATGAGCGATGTGACGCTGTAGATGGCGAAGCAGTAGAGGCACCAGAAGTTCTGCATATAGACATTGTCATATATAGGCGTATAAGCCACAAGCATTGAGAAGACAATGATCAGCGACAGGCTCATCATGCAGCGCGTGCGCATCGTCTTATTACGGATATTGGACTTGAGTTCGATCTTCAAGTACTCGCCGATGAGCCCAAAGCGATTGAAGAAGGCAAACTGAGAGACATGCTTCAGAGCACCTTCTCCTTTCTTGGAGATTTCCTCATAGACGTACTTGAACTGGAAATGGCGATTGACGAAGAACAGGCAGACCAGTATCAGGAGAATACCTGGAATCAGGAACCACCCTCTGCCAAGTTCTGCATACGTATCGAGCAGTTTACCAAAGGCATTCTTGTTGAATTCCAGAAGCCAGGGTATAAAAGGCAGCAGATAGAAGCCGATGGCAGCAACGAACCAGACAACCATCCTATTGATCAGTGTACGGAAGAAGAGGTATATCTGGCTGTTGAACATGATCAGCAGCAACGAGGCTGTCAGTTCTGCCATGACCGGCCAGAAGCCCGCCCCCGCAAAGAGGATGATGATGGAGTAGGGGATGAACATGGCCAACCACAGGAAGTTGTAGCCACTGAGATGCGATGAAATCAGGAAACACTCTATGGCTGTATAGCGGGAGATTGGCTGCAGGATATAGGGCTTCACCATCATGCCGGGCGTTGTCTGCACGATGAAACGGAGCAAAAAGTCAATCATGAGGATGATTGGCATGACTGAGATCATCCTGCCAGCCTCGCCATCTGCCGTCAGGGCGATGAGTGCCCCATATATAATAAGGTATAGGGAGAAGAAGGCTCCACCGAAATAGATGAGAGCCTTCGCCCATTTGTTCTGTTCAAAGACGGGACTGCGCTTGTAACTCAGGTTGGTGTTCTTCCTCAGAAGACGATATAACTGTAGTCTGTTCATCTTAGGTCAATCACTTCTGCATTGGGGAAATCCTTGGCGCTGAAACGGAATTGGGCATCAGGAAGGTTTTGCTTCTTGACATCACTGATGTCGAAGATCGTCCACTTCTTGTTCTGGAGCAATTTTACCTGTGTGGGGGTGTAGGTGTTCTTATTGACTGTGATGAACAACTCCTTGATCTTTTTATCCTTCGATGAAGCCGTCAGGTGTAAGACGAAGTCCTTACCAGACTTGTTCAGGGTATAGTCGTAGCCATTCTTATAGAGGTTGATGAAGTTGTAGGGGTTGATAGCCTGTAACTGCGCCTCCGTGGGATTAGTAACATTCACCTCGTCGTTGTTCTTCATGTAAGTCCACTGTGTCTTGCCGTCGAACCAGACGATGGCTTGCGGGGTGGTAGCATGGAACTTCTTTCCCTTGATCGCTATGGTACCACTGGTATTACCCATACTCCCTGTCATCTTGAACTTGGCCTGAATACCAGTCTTCACTGTGATATTAGCGGCAGCCTTGTCGAGTACGCTCTTTGCGGTCTGCGCCATGCTGGTGGCGCAGATGAGCGTCATGGTTATCAGAAAACAAATCTTTTTCATGTCAGTCTTATTTTAAGTTGTTTAAAAGGTTTGTGAGGCTCATCTCATCCTGGATCAACACTTCTCGGGGCTTTGATCCCATGGCGACACCTACGACGCCGGCCTTTTCTAACTGGTCCATCAGGCGACCAGCGCGGTTGTAGCCGATGGCGAACTTACGCTGGATAAGCGAGGTGGAACCACTCTGGTTGATCACAATCAGGCGTGCAGCGTCTTCGAAGAGAGGATCCAGATGCTGCATATCCACATCCTTGGACCCACCATCGCCGAAGTCTGCGTCTGGCGTGTCTGGCTCAGGCAGTTCGAAGGCTGTATTGTAACTTTGCTGATTGGCGATGAAGTTGTTGATGCGCTCCACTTCTGGGGTATCAACGAAGGCACATTGTACGCGCACGGGTTCTGCGCCATTGAGGAAAAGCATGTCTCCTCGTCCGATAAGTTGCTGGGCACCCGTACGGTCGAGGATGGTCTTCGAGTCAATACCTGCAGATACCTTGAAGGCGATACGGGCAGGGAAGTTGGCCTTGATATTACCAGTGATGATCGTCGTAGTGGGTCGCTGGGTTGCAATCACCATGTGGATACCCACGGCACGTGCCAACTGTGCGATACGGGCTATTGGCAATTCGATCTCCTTGCCTGCCGTCATGATCAAATCACCGAACTCATCGATGATAACGACGATATATGGCATGTAGCCATGTCCTCCGCGGGGAGGAATCTTGCGGTCGATGAACTTCTTGTTGTACTCCTTGATATTGCGTGCTCCCACCTCCTTCAAGAGATCATAGCGCGTGTCCATCAGTTTGCAAAGCGAGTTCAGCGTGCGAACTACCTTCGTAACATCCGTGATGATGGGATCAGCATCCTCGTCAGGCACTTTCGCCAGGAAGTGATTAATCAGTGGATTGTAGATAGAGAACTCCACCTTCTTCGGGTCAACAAGTACGATCTTCAGTTCTGCCGGGTGCTTCTTATATAATAAGGATGTAATGATGGCATTCAGTCCGACGGACTTACCCTGACCAGTAGCACCAGCGACCAACAGATGGGGAGCCTTGGCCAGATCGAACATGAATACTTCGTTGGTAATCGTTTTGCCGATAGCGCAGGGCAATTCCATCGGTGTTTCCTGGAATTTCTTGGAGTTAAGGATCGATTCCATCGACACGATAGAGGGTTTTGCATTAGGGACCTCTATACCCACTGTTCCCTTTCCGGGGATGGGGGCTATAATACGGATGCCCAAGGCTGCGAGCGAAAGGGCAATATCATCCTCCAGGTTCTTGACCTTGGAGATCCTTACGCCAGGTGCCAAGGTGATTTCGTAGAGTGTGATGGTAGGACCAACGGTAGCCTTGATACTGGAAATCTCAACACCGAAAGTACGTAGGACCTCGACAATACGGTTCTTGTTAGCCGTCTGCTCTGCCATATCAATATAAGGCTTTCCGTCATCCTCATATTTTTTCAGCAGGTCAAGGGTGGGATAGTGGTAGTTCTCCAAATCGCGTTTGGGATCGTAAGGCTCCATATCCTCGTCGCCCACTTTTACAAGCGTCTTGTTGTTGGCCTTTTCTTCATTTCCTGCCACTTCAATCTCCAAACCGACCTCATCGCCGTCCGCTTCACCTGATGTATTCTTGGTTGAAGTCTTGTCTTGGACCATTTCCTTTGGCTGTTCCCTCTGATAGACCTCGTCGATGACGATGGCCTGCCCATCAGGCTTGAACTCTACAGTCTGAGAGGCTGGGTCGTCAAAAACCTCAGGATCGTCATCTTGCTGAATCTGCTGCTCGTAAGACTCGATCTTCTCGTCAGGGTCGTTATTCGTAATCTTGAATTTAACTTTGTTCAGGAACTTGCTCGGATTCAATAATTTACGAATGAAAATGACAGTCTCGGCACTGATATAAGTCAAGAAGACTATGGCAGTAAGACCAAGGATGGCTGTCAGTCCTGGAGTACCTACGAGATTCTCTAAATACTGGCATACAAAGAGTCCATGGTCTCCTCCTGGATTGTAGCAAGTGTCAACGAAGAAGGGAGAGAGAAACTCTGCAAAGGTAACGGACGACCAGATCATCAGGACCATCAGGGCCAGAAACCACTTTAACAGGTTTACCCTGTAAGCACGTATCAGATGGATGCCAAGCAATAAGATGAACAATGGAATAAGGAATGCAGGCAGGCCGAAGCATCGCTTGATAAAATACCATGCTGCATACGCACCGATGCTACCACAGGTATTGGTGAACTCACGATGACTATTCAGTATTTCCCCCTCACGCGGGTCCTCAATCAGACTTTGGTCTGCCGCTCCAGTGGTGAAATAGGACACAAAAGCCAAAGTCAGATAGATGGCTATACATAACAATAGGAACCCCACTACAAAGTAGGAACGCTCATCTTCAAATATATGTCTGATACTCGTTAGCCAGGAACTTTCCGAGTTGCTTTTTACCTTTTTCTCAGTCTTTCTCTTTGCCATAATTAGTCTGTTTACACAAATTTGATGCAAAATTAGACGAAAAAAGTCAGATTTCATCATAAAATGCCTTTTTTTTTGTAATTTTGCACCAAGAAATGAAAAAGTTAATTTACAACAGGATTGACAAGGCAACTCTTGGCGCTCTCAAAAAGGTAATCTTCTATGGGAAGATTGTCGTCGTTTATACTGACCAGGAGGCAGAGAAAGCCGTCGATTTTCTGTTATCGCAGCCTATTCTAGGTTTTGATACAGAAACCCGGCCTTCGTTTGAGAAAGGGAAGCATTATAAGTGTGCTCTATTGCAAGTAGCCACAACAACCAGTTGCTTCCTTTTCCGTCTCAATCAATTGGGAATGTGTCCTGCCGTAAGGCGCCTCTTGAGTGACACGAAAGTGACGAAGGTTGGCCTGGCCTGGAAGAATGACCTGTTAGCACTTCACCAGTTAGGTGCATTTGACACAGGCTCTTTTGTGGATCTGCAGAATATTGTGAAAGAAATCGGCATAGAAGACCAGAGTCTGGTAAAGATCTACGCAAACTTATTCAATGAAAGGATCAGCAAGACTGACCGTCTATCCAACTGGGAGAGGGATGTATTGAAAGACAGTCAGAAAGTATATGCTGCGATAGATGCCTGGGCCTGTATTCGCATCTATCAGGAGGTAATGCGACTTAAGGCAACAAAAGACTACGAATTGATCGTTAGGATTCCAGAAAATAATACTAAAGAAGAAAATGAAACAAGTATATCTGAAACGCGGTAAGGAGGAAAGTCTTCTTAGGTTTCACCCATGGGTTTTCTCAGGTGCTATTCAGTATGCAGACAAAGATATTGAAGAGGGCGAGATAGTAAGAGTTCTCTCCAATCAGGGTGATTTCATCGCAATTGGGCACTATCAGATTGGCTCGATTGCTGTACGTGTCCTATCTTTTGAAGATATACCTATCGATGCTGCGTTCTGGCGGTCGCGTCTGACATCATCCTTGAAGATGCGCCAGGCCATTGGCATTGCTGATAACCCAGATAATAACACATATCGATTAGTGCATGGTGAAGGTGACCTGTTGCCAGGGCTGGTTATTGATGTTTATGGAAAGACTGCCGTAATGCAGGCGCATAGCGTCGGCATGCATGTGTGTCGTATGGATATCGCCCAACAGTTGAAGATGGTGATGGGCGATAGATTGGAAAATATCTATTACAAGAGTGAAACGACATTGCCTTTTAAGGCTGGTCTTGGTCAAGAGAATGGATTTGTCTATGGAGGGAGCGAGGATAATATCGCCGTTGAGAATGGATTGAAGTTCCATGTGGATTGGTTGCGTGGTCAGAAGACGGGCTTTTTCGTCGATCAACGGGAGAACCGATCTTTACTGGAGAAATTCGCCAAAGGCAAGCGTGTGCTGAATATGTTCTGCTATACTGGAGGTTTCTCGTTCTATGCCATGCGGGGTGGGGCTCAACTTGTCCATTCTGTTGATAGTAGTGCTAAGGCCATTGAACTCACTAACCGTAATGTGGAATTGAATTTCCCTGCCGACAATCGGCACCAGGCCTTTTGTGAGGATGCTTTCAAGTATTTAGAGGAGGCAGGTGACCAATATGATCTGATCATCCTCGATCCGCCAGCCTTCGCGAAGCACCGCGGAGCCCTGCACAATGCCTTGAAAGGTTATACCAGACTAAACAACAAGGCCTTACAGAAGATCCAGCCTGGTGGAATACTCTTCACGTTTAGTTGTTCGCAGGTGGTGACAAAGGATAATTTCCGTAATGCCGTCTTTACTGCAGCAGCGTTAGCAAAAAGGAAGGTGCGCATCCTGCACCAGTTGCATCAGCCTGCCGACCATCCTATTAATATTTATCATCCTGAAGGAGAATACCTGAAGGGACTGGTGTTATATGTTGAGTAACAACTATCCTAATGCAATGATTGACAAAGTATCTGATTTCATTGGGAAGCATCAGTTACTTTCGAGCGATGACCTTCACCTTGTAGGCCTGAGTGGCGGTGCCGATAGTGTCGCCTTACTCTTGGTCTTACAGCACTTAGGCTATCGAATAGAGGCAGTACATTGTAACTTTCATTTGCGTGGAGCAGAAAGTGACAGAGACGAGAAATTTGTAAAGACACTTTGTGAAGAGAGAGAGATACCGTTTCATGTAATACACTTTGACACAGAGGAATATGCATCGTTACATAAAGTAAGTATTGAAATGGCTGCCCGTGAACTGCGGTATGGATATTTCCATCAACTCTGTCAAGATATCGGAGCCTCTAAGGTGTGCGTGGCTCATCATCGTGATGATGCCGTGGAGACCTTTCTCATGAACCTGCTTAGGGGGAGTGGCATACACGGGCTGACTGGTATCCGTCCGCATAATGGTATCATTGTTCGCCCCTTGCTCTGTGTCAGTCGTCAGGAAATAGAAGACTTTCTCCATTCCGTCGGACAGGAGTATGTTACGGACTCCACAAATCTGGCTGATGATGTGCTACGTAACAAAATTCGTCATCAGGTAATGCCGACTTTGAAGGAGTTGAATCCCAAGGCTGCTGAGAACATCGGAAAGAGTGCGTACTATTTGCAAGAGTCTGAAAAAATCATTGACAAAGCCATTGCTATACAGGAAGAAGAACTTATCCATCGTTCCGCAAACAAATTCTCGCAGGAGGTATCCATACCTCAACTTCTAAGACTACCGTCACCAGAATTTTTTCTTCATGGATGGCTGTCTGCCTATGGGTTTAACTCCCATCAGACAGACCAGATGTTTTCTCATCTATCAAGCACGTCGGGTAAGACTTTCAACTCTTCGACTCACACGTTAGTTATCGACCGCGAAACGATGATACTTGCTCCGTTGCTTGCCCCGATGAAATCGATGAAGATACCGGAGACTGGCCGATATCGTTACGGAGATGACATACTATTTGAATTTCAGTTGTCAGATGACCACAGTATTTCTAAATCAAGTGACTGTGTAACGCTTGACGCAGGAAAGATTGATTTCCCTCTGACCATTCGTCCTGTTCAGGAAGGCGACCGTTTCTGTCCTTTAGGCATGAATGGTCACCGATTAGTCAGTGATTTTATGACAGACCGCAAAATTTCAGTACTTGACAAACGCCGCCAATTGGTTGTCACAGATAGTCATGGGGCCATCCTGTGGCTTGTCGGACTAAGGCCAGATAACCGTTTTAGAGTGACAGAGCGTACATCGAAAATTCTTCAAATGACCATCTTTAAATAGGAAACTTGATTTTTTTTTGCAAAATGTTTGTTTCTTTACCTACTTATTCGTAACTTTGCAGCGCATGATAGATCATAGGATCATAGGCGCTTTAACCATTATGATGACTATACTACTAGGCAGTTGTGGGTCTAATCAGCAGCCTAAGTCGTATTATTCGGAACTTACGAGTGACGATAGCATGATGATAAAGATGGGTCAATGGGAACTCATCAAGTATCATAGTGACAAATTGGGTATGGACATCAACTACCCATCGTTTCTGGAGCATCAGGCATTGCCAAGCGAGAAATACCAAGAAGTATTCATTTCCGATGACACTTCCATCTCCATTATTGTTGATTCTCTCAACAGCATAGGCTATAGTGCTGGTCAGCAGATGATGGGTATGGGTGCTGACTTAGTAGATGTCGGAGATAACTACAGCATCCTGACAGGATCTGATGAATTCTGGGATTATTATGGTAAGGTGATTGACGATGATACTATCCGAATCGTAACGGTTATGCTGCGCTATGCGCCAAATCACTCAGAGGCCGTTGAACCACTTAGGGAGTGGGTGAATAATTTCACCTTGAAATAAAAGAGTCTCAGCGTTCTTGCTGAGACTCTTTTATAGAATTGCTTACTTGACAGGGATTTTGTCTATCCTTTTTTGATGACGTCCGCCCTCAAACTCTGTCGAGAAATATTCATCCATAATCTTACGGGCCATCTCCTCGTCAATGAAACGACCGGGCATCACCAATACATTGGCATTATTGTGTTGACGAATCAGGTGGGCTATCTCAGGAATCCAACAGAGTCCAGCGCGGATAGACTGATGCTTGTTGAGCGTCATGTTAATACCCTCGCCAGAGCCACAGATAGCGATACCAGGAAAGACTTCACCCTCTTCTATGCCACGAGCCAGTGCATGTCCGAAGTCAGAGTAGTCGCACGAATCCTCAGTGTAAGTGCCGTAATCCTTATAGGAATAGCCCTTTTCATCGAGATATTTCTTCACGAACTGTTTTAAGGCAAAACCAGCATGGTCGCTGGCAATGCCTATTGTCTTAACTTCCATACGTTATGCAAGCAGTTTCTTTACCTGTTCATAGACATTCTGGCCGGTGAAGCCGAGTTTCTCGTCAAGCACCTTGTAAGGAGCAGAGAAACCGAAACTCTCCAGACCCCATACGCAACCGTCGGCACCTACGAGGCCCTCGAGGTTGACGGGCAGACCAGCGGTCAGACCGAACTTCTTCTTACCTGCGGGCAGCACGCTCTGCTGGTACTCCTTCGACTGGCTACGGAACAGTCCCTCTGACGGTACGCTAACTACACGCAACTTTATGCCGTCCTCACGCAGAAGTTTTGCTCCAGCCTCAAGAGTAGAAACCTCTGATCCAGAGGCAAGTAAGATAACGTCATACTCTTCGTCGGAACCTGCAACTACGTAGGCACCCTTGGTGGCCTGCGAGTAGTCGTTGCCTTCGGGGAGCATCTCGATGTTCTGACGAGAGAAGATAAGTGCGGTAGGCGTATCGACATTCTCCATAGCCATGCGCCAGCAGACGGTAGTCTCCTCGGCATCAGCAGGACGAACGACGAGCACGCTATTCTTTCCATGATGGTTCTTCAGTTTCTCCATCAGGCGGATCTGTGCCTCCTGTTCAACAGGCTCGTGGGTAGGACCATCCTCACCTACACGGAAGGCATCGTGGGTCCAGATGAACTTCACGGGCAGTTCCATCAGAGCAGCCATACGGACAGCGGGTTTCATATAGTCAGAGAATACGAAGAAGGTACCGCAGGCGGGGATAACACCACCATGCAAAGCCATACCGATGCAGCAGCAAGCCATCGTCAACTCAGCCACACCAGCCTGGAAGAAAGCACCAGTGAAATCGCCCTTTACAATATCGTGGGTCTTCTTGAGGAAGCCATTGGTATTATCGGAGTTCGACAAGTCAGCCGACGCACAGATCATGTTGGGCACCTGTTCAGCGAGCACACCGAGAACAGCAGCGCTGGCACTACGAGTAGCACTACCGGCCTTCTGCTCTACCTTGCTCCAGTCAATCTTCGGAGCCTTACCGCTAAACCAGTCCTTCAGTTTCTGAGCCTTCTCAGGATTAGACTTTGCCCATGCTTCCTTGGCAGCATAGCGTTCAGCCACAATTTTCTTCAGTTCCTCACAACGCTTTGCATAGAGTTCCTGAACCTCTGGGAAGATGACGAACGGATTCTCTGGATCTGCACCAAGGTTCTTCATTGTCTGCACGAAGTTGTCGCCGCCAAGCGGAGCACCGTGTGTAGCGCAATTGCTCTCGTATGAAGAGCCATCAGCCTTGCGGGCACCCTTACCCATCACGCAGTGGCCAATGATAAGTGAAGGACGCTCCTTCTCAGCCTGAGCCTTCTTGATAGCCTCACGGATCTGATCCACGTCGTTACCGTCGATCTTCTGTACGTACCAGCCCCATGCCTCATATTTCTTGGCAGTGTCCTCGCAGGTCACCACCTCGGTCTTTGTAGAGAGTTGGATATCGTTGGCGTCGTAGAACATGATGAGGTTGTCGAGGCCGAGGTTACCGGCGATACGACCAGCACCCTGTGAGATCTCCTCCTGCACGCCACCATCTGAGATGTAGGCGTAGATGGTCTGGTTCATCACATCGCCCAGGCGAGCCTTCAGGAACTTGGCTGCGATGGCAGCACCTACGGCGAAGGTGTGCCCCTGACCAAGAGGACCAGAAGTATTCTCAATACCACGAGCCAGTTCACGCTCAGGGTGTCCTGGTGTCACGGAGCCCCACTGGCGCAGGTTCTTCAGATCCTCCAGTGTATATTTGCCAATAAGAGCCAACTGCGAATAGAGCATCGGGGCCATGTGGCCGGGATCAAGGAAGAAACGGTCGCGACCTTCCCACTCGGGATTCTCGGGATCATAAACGAGGAATTCACTGTACAGGGTGTTAATGAAATCTGCACCACCCATGGCACCGCCGGGGTGTCCCGACTTAGCCTTCTCAACCATTGCGGCAGCAAGGATACGAATGTTATCCGCTGCCTTCAGCATAACTTTGTTGTCGTTCATATAAAATATTTTGTTCGTTTAAAAGGATAATTTGCTTGCAAAGATACTAATTAATTCCGAAACCTCCAAATCTTTTCAGAATTATTGCGTCGCTTAGTTCTTCTCTGGCACTCAGGGCTTCAGAGTGGAAGAAATGATACTGGCCATTCGCTCAACACCTTTCTCGTTGGGATGAATACCATCGGGTCGCACCATGTCGGCTCCGTCAGCAAACTGCGTATGTAGATCGATTATCTCCAGACCGTATTTCCTAGCCACCTCTTGTTGGATTGGAATGATCTCGTTTACGATGACGGAATCGTTGATTTCCCATGACGGTTTAAAGGCTGGGATAGGTGTACAGAGATATATCTTTGCAGGACTTAGTGCCTTGACCATCTCTTCAAGATTTTGTTTAAACTCTGCACCATACTGCCAGTTGTGCGGTTTGGAGTCATTCGTGCCAAGTTTGATGACTACAATATCAGGCTTGAAAGCCAAGGCATCCTGCCAGGCTTTTTCCTTCATATATGGGAAGTCACCCTTGTTGAGCATCGTCCGTGCACTAACACCGAAATTCTTTACCCAATATCCGTCGCCTAGTTTCTTCTGCAACAGGGCTGGGTAGCCAAACTGCGTGGCCATGTCAATGCCATGTCCGTCAGTGATGCTGTTGCCGATGCATGCCACTTTAACGGCATTAAGTTGTGGCACTTGACGGGCCTTCAGCCATTCGCTAAGTTCTGCAAGCATCTGGTCGTGGTACTTGAACCACGTTCCGAAGCCAAATCCATGATCCCCCTCTGGGTAGATAAGCATGCTACATTCGTTGCCTGCATCGCGCATGGCAGAATAGTAGGCAATGCCATTGGTGACAGGCGGTACCAGCCGGTCGTTATTAGCCATGATGATCAGGGCGGGAGGTGTCAGATGGCGCCTTACGGCATTCTGCGTTGAGAAGTCATGTACGAGAGCAGAGTCCTTCTGCCCCTCTTTACCCAAGAAGTTCAGGCACGACCACTTGTGGGATACCTTCTCATCCATTGAAATGACGGGGTAGAACAGGATTGTAAAGTCAGGCCGCACATCGAAGGTCGAGTGTGTGGAGATGACTGATGACAGATGGCCGCCTGCTGAGAAGCCCATAATACCCACGGCATGGGGGTTAATACCCCAAATGCTGGCAGAGTCGCGCACGATTTGGATGGCTTTCTCAACATCGCCGATGGGCCGCGTACGGTCGCCGTTGGGCAGTCTGTAGTTCACCACGAAATAGGAAATGCCTTGCTGGTTGAGCCAGTCGGAAGCCAGATAGCCCTCATGGGTGTTCGACAATACAGAGTAGCCGCCTCCCGGCACTCCAACAATTGCCATGCCTGAAGGTGTCGTTGGTAGATAGCAAACCATCTGTGACTGTGCACCGTCAGTCAGATCGATGGTAAACTTCCGGGCCGTCTGCGCAGAGGTCTCCCCAGTGAACACAGCGGCCAACATGCAAATAATGAATAGTCTTTTCATACTTTTTTGTTAGTGTTTTTTGTTGGAATCCCGCCACGGGATGTAGCGGGATTCTGGTAATGGAATAGTGGTAGTCCTTACTTTATAGAGAGGACGACGACAGATTTGGCAGGCACCTTCATGGTGAGCACACCATTCTTTAACTTGGCGTCCTTATATTGTTTCGGAGCCACTACGTCGGGATGTTGAAAATCATTGTAGTCATCGGCCTTCTTCGAGGTGAGAATTCTACCTGTGACGGTCTTAGCCTGATAGCCGTCAATCTTCACATCGATGGTCTTGTCGGTGTCGAGACTCACGTTCGTGACAGCAAGGATGAGCGAGCCGTCAGTAGTCTTTGCAGCCGATGCGGAGAGTAGGGGACATGGGCGATAACCAGCATCCTTGGCCCCTTCCTTCTCCTTGAAATAGGCCTTGCTTACCTGGATGGTCTCCGTCTCGAGGTCGATTGGGAGGAAGGTGGCTTCCTGGAACGGGGTGTACATCTCGAACACGTGGTAAGTCGGTGTGAGCACCATGTGACCCGTGCCTTCCTGATCCGTCAGAATCATCGACTGGAGCACGTTTACGACCTGAGCGATATTAGCCATTTTCACGCGGTCGGTATATTTATGGAACACGTTGAGCGAGAGGGCTGCCACGAAAGCGTCGCGCAGGGCATTCTGCTGATAGAGGTGCCCCGAGATCGTGCCTGGCTCTTCGTCCCACCAGGTACCCCATTCGTCAACAAGCAAGCCAACCTTTCCTTGGGGATCCTTCTCGTCCATGATGGCCTTGTGCTTTTTAATCACTTCTTCGATCTCCAAACATTTACCCAGTGCCCAATAGTACTGGTCATTGTCAAAGTTGATGGCAGAGCCCTTCGATCCTTCCCAGCCTGAGCAAGTATAATAATGTAGCGAGACACCATTCATCTGACGGCCAATCTTTTCCATCAGTACCTTTGTCCAGTTGTAGTCGTAGTCACTGGCACCCGAAGCGATGCGATAGAGTTTGTTGTCGCCCTGATCGCGGAGATACGTATTGAACTTACGGAACTCGTCGGAATAGTATTCAGGAGTCATGTTACCACCGCAGCCCCAGGCCTCGTTGCCAATGCCGAAGTATTTTACCTTCCATGCTTTGTCACGGCCATTCTGACGGCGCAGACGAGCCATTGGCGTATCACCATCGCTGGTCATATACTCCACCCATTGGGCCATCTCCTTAACAGTGCCAGAACCCACGTTACCACTGATATAAGGCTCACAGCCAAGCATCTCGCAGAGGTTCAGGAACTCATGGGTACCAAAAGAGTTGTCCTCGATGGTGCCGCCCCAGTTGTTGTTGCGCAGAGAGGGACGCTTGTCCTTCGGACCGATACCGTCCATCCAGTGATAGTCGTCGGCAAAACAGCCGCCAGGCCAGCGCATCACAGGGATCTTCAGCGCCTTCAGGGCTTCAAAAACATCCTTACGGTAGCCGTTGATGTTAGGAATCTGCGAGTTCTCACCCACCCAGAGTCCACCATAGATACAAGAGCCGAGGTGCTCTGAGAACTGTCCGTAAATCTCACGGTTGATCTTGGCGCCTGGCTGGTCTGCGTGAATCGTTGCCTTCACGTTCTCTGCCATTGAGCAAGTAGCCAATGACATTCCGATAGTCAAAGTCAGTACAAGTTTTTTCATCTGATTATGAGTTGTAAATGTCTTCTGATAGATGTAAAAATCCCCGAGAGCCAACAATAACCCTCGGGGATAATAGCAGTAGTAGTTAAATTTTATTCTCTACAGCGCACTGCTCTACGGGCAGGCACTTCTTATAATTCTCGATATACTTGTTGAAGCCTTCCACATCCTCTGCGGTCGGAGCAATGCTAATACCTGTATTGCCGGCGAAAACCACTTCTTCAAGATAGTCGGCCAGACTGAGTTTCTTGGGATTATTCACCAGATAGCCAGCCAGCAGGGCTATACCCCATGCACCGCCTTCGCCAGCCGTTTCCATCACGGAGATCGGAGAGTTGAGGGCTGCTGCCAACATGCGCTGACCGACACCAGGTGTCTTGAAATAACCGCCATGACCAGTGATGCGATCAACCTTAACCTTTTCTTCCTTCAGGAGTATATCGTTACCAATTTTCAGTACACCGATGGCACCATAGAGGTGGGCACGCATGAAGTTGGCAAGATTGAACTTGTCGTTGGCAGAGCGCATGAACATCGGGCGACCTTCCTGCAGACCTGTGACAGGCTCACCACTGACATAGTTGTAGGCCATCAGACCACCGCAGTCTGTATCGCCCTCGAGTGCTTTGTTGAAGAGTTTCCCATAGAGTTCGTTCATATCCACGGGAACACCTAACAACTGCTGGTACTCTTTAAAGAGGCCAACCCAAGCATTTATGTCGCTGGTGCAATTATTGCAGTGAACCATTGCCACGAGCGAACCGTCGGGAGTCGTAACGAGATCGATGGGCTCGTATGGCTTCGACAGCGGCTTCTCCAGAACAATCATAGAGAATGAAGAGGTACCTGCTGATACATTACCCGTACGTTGCTTGACAGCATTGGTAGCCACCATACCTGTACCTGCATCGCCCTCAGGAGGACAAACGGGGATACCTGCTTTCAGATGACCAGAAACGTCAAGTTTCTTTGCACCCTCTGGCGTCAAGAAACCAGCACTCTCACCTGCATTCAGCGATTTTGGCAGGATGTCAAGAAGCGTCCATGGATACTGTTTCATGGAGATAAGTTTGTTGAATTTCTCTACCATTTCGGCATCATAGGTCTTGGTCTTCGGATCGACGGGAATCATACCTGATGCGTCGCCAACGCCAAGGACAAACTGACCTGTCACCTGCCAGTGTACATAGCCAGCAAGCGTCGTAAGGTACTTGATGTCGCTGACATGCTCTTCGTTGTCGAGAATTGCCTCATAGAGATGGCTGATGCTCCAGCGAAGGGGAATGTTGTAGTTGAAGAGTTTGGAGAGTTCAGCGGCCGCCTTGCCCGTATTGGTGTTACGCCATGTACGGAAAGGTACGAGGATCTGCTGGTCCTTATTGAAGGCCATGTATCCGTGCATCATGGCAGAGAAGCCGATTGCGGCAAGGGCTTCGATCTCGCAGTCGTATTGCTTCTGGACATCCTTGCGAAGTTCTGCATAGCAGTCCTGCAGACCGTACCAGATGGCTTCAGTGGAGTAGGTCCAGAGACCATCCACCAACTGATTTTCCCACTCGTGTGAGCCCTGTGCGATGGGCTTATTATCCTCGTCGATTAGGACGGCCTTGATGCGAGTAGAGCCAAACTCGATTCCGAGAATAGCCTTACCGGCTTCGATAGTTTGTTTTGCTGTCATACACTTACTTTAATGCCTTGTTCAACATGTAATAGATCTCATTATTCTGGAGTTGCTGTTTGAACTCGTAAGTCTTGGTATCCTTGTTGATCTTGACATACTCGATGCCAAGCATCTCAGCGAAGTCCTCCCAGTACTCTTCCGTGATATCGTAAGAGAAGGCACTGTGATGGGTACCACCAGCGAGAATCCATGCACCTGCGCCAATCTCAAATGTAGGCTGTGGAACCCAGAGGGCAGAAGCCACAGGCAGATTTGGCATGGGCTTCGGCTCGATACACTCCACTTCTTGTGAAATCAGGCGGAAGCGGTTACCGAGGTCAACAACGGTTGCTTTGATACCACGACCAGTCTTCGAGGTGAATACAAGGCGTGCTGTCTGCTGCTTGCGGATACCGATGCCAAGGAAGTGGACCTCAAGTTTGGGCTTGTCAACAGCAATAAGCGGGCAAACCTCAAGCATGTGGCTCTGCAGGCAAGAACTGCGGTCACCAGCGAAATTAAGGGTGTAGTCCTCGAGGAATGAGCATCCTGTTGGCAGACCCTGAGAGATCACCCAGAGAGTACGATAGAGGCAAGCCGTCTTCCAGTCGCCCTCTGCACCGAAACCGTAACCTTCTTCCATCAGGCGCTGTGAAGCAAGACCTGGGATTTGGTCGAAACCGCAGAAGTCTGGAGCATCAATGTCAGCATCGCCAAGGTCATCGAAGTTAGTGGTGAAGGCGGTAGCGCCCTCATCCTTTAATACGCGACGCAGAGCAATCTCGGCTTTGGCTGCGTTGTGAACTTTCTGCCAATAAACCTCTTCGCCACTCTCGTCAATCTTGATAGTATATTGCTTCTTGTATTCCTCTACCAATTCGTCAGCCTCTTTGTCAGTCACCTTCTTGAAATAATCCATCAGGCTGGAAACTGGGTAGTAATCCACATGGTAACCCAGACGCTGCTCAAATTCCACACGATCACCGTCAGTCACAGCAACATTGTTCATATTCATGCCAAACATCAGGCAGCGTACATTCTTAGCATCAGCGACACCTGCTGCCACGCGCGCCCAGACGGCAATCTGCTTCTGTGCAGCCTCGTCCTTCCAATAGCCGCAAACCACTTTACGAGGAACACGCATACGAGTGCAGATATGTCCAAACTCGATATCACCGTGAGCACTCTGGTTCAGGTTCATGAAGTCCATGTCCATCGTTTCCCATGGAATCTCGGCATTATATTGAGTATGGAAATGGAGTAGGGGCTTCTGCAGGTCCTGAAGACCTTTAATCCACATCTTGGCGGGTGAGAAGGTGTGCATCCATGTGATAATACCCACGCACTTTTCGTCGTTATTGGCAGCCTTCATCACAGCCTCTACTTCCTTAGAACTATTGGCAGTACCCTTATAAACGACCTTGATAGGAATAATACCACTATTATTGAGTCCTTCCACCATTTCTTTTGAGTGACCATCAACTGCTACTACAGCATCACCTCCATAGAGTAACTGAGCACCAGTCACCCACCAAATCTCATAATTATCAAATGCTTTAATCATTGTGTATAAGTTTTTTTATATTAATAATTGTTTTACTTTTTCTTCTGTCCATAATAAGCATTAGGTCCATGCTTGCGGTTGTAGTGTTTCTCCACTAACAAGGGATTCATCGTTGTATCCGGATTGACAGAGAACGAGATAAAAGCCATCTTAGCACACTGTTCCATAACCTTGGCATTATACACGGCGTTATCTGGAGAAGTACCCCATGAGAAAGGACCATGGTTCTTTACCAAGACTGCAGGTGTGTGGTCGGGGTTTATCTTGCGAATATTCAGGATTTCATCGACAATAACATTACCTGTTTCCAACTCATATTGTCCCTCAACCTCTTCTTTCGTCATATCACGAGTACAGGGAATATCCTTATAAAAATAGTCGGCATGAGTAGTTCCGATGTTAGGAATATCACGACCTGCCTGAGCGAAAGCAGTAGCGTATGTAGAGTGAGTGTGTACCACGCCCTGGATATTGGGGAATGCACGATAGAGCACTAGGTGAGTTGGTGTATCACTAGAAGGATTCAAGTCGCCATCGACCACTTCTCCTGTATTTAGATCTACCACAACCATGTCTTCTGCCTTCATTGCGTCATAACTTACTCCAGAAGGTTTGATAACCACAAGGCCATGCTCACGGTCGATACCGCTGACATTTCCCCATGTAAAGATGACCAGTCCTTGCTTTACGAGGTCAAGATTGGCCTTGAATACTTTTTCTTTTAATTCTTCGAGCATAATTAATAGTTTTAGTTAATTAAAGTTTGAAGGTCGGGTCTTCATTATAGACCCGCTTATTGAATCTGTAGAGATATGCACCACGTTTTGATCCTGTCTTGTCAATCAATTCTGTTTTCTCGATATAATCCATGTCCTTGATGCGTTTACGGAAATTACGCTTGTCAAGTTCTTCACCATTGACTGCTTCATACAGTTTCTGAAGTTGGGTGAGGGTAAACAAACTGGGAAGAAGACGGAAGCCAACAGGTTCATTAGCAAGTTTCTGCTGCATCAACTTTCTTGCCTTACGCACCATTTCGTTGTGGTCTGAATAGAGTTGAGGAATGGCATTGATGTCCATCCACTCTACGCCATGCTCGATGCGCAGTGCATCGTCATAGTCTTTGACGTTAATTAGGGCATAATAGGCAATAGATACAACACGTTCACCAGGGTCTCGATCGACATTCCCAAAAGCGCCAACCTGGCGCATATAAAGATTCCTAAGTCCGGTCAGTTCGTAGAGTGTACGGCTGGCAGCATCATCGACGCTTTCATTACCGCCAACGAAACCTCCATAGAGGCTCCATTCGCCACGTCCAGGATCCATCTGGCGCTTGCCGATTAGGATTTTCAGTTTGCCCTCATCGAACCCGAAGATGATACAGTCAACGGACAGCCAGACTTTGGAATGATCGTTATAGAATGTCATGTTCTATTGATTACCAGAAATATGCGTAGAAGCAACTTACAAGGCCAATGACGACAAGAGTGCCGACGATATCCCATACCCCCCAACTCTCGCGGATGCTCTTTTTGAATTCAGGGGTGAAGGTGATGGCTTCGACCTGCTCCTTTGAAGGTGCGGGCGTGAAGCAACTGACGCAGACCATCAGGATAATGATAAATACCAGCAACCAGCACTCAAAGATAAGCCAGTTAGTCTGCCAGAACCAAGATGTTGCATCCCAGAAAGCACCATCCATGGCTGCCTTACCAGAATCGGTTATGACATTGGTGATCAAGCGAACCATACCGATGAGGAAACCACCTATAAGTCCCCATTCACCAGCCTTTGGCGTAATCTTCTTCGAGAAAATACCCAGTGTAAAGACTGCTACCATAGCAGGCGCGATCAGAGACTGGATATCCTGCAAGTAACTGTAGAGGTTACCCATGTTCATCATAATTGGCATCCATGCCAAACCGAGCAGCACAACCACAACAGTTGCCATACGACCAACAAATACATAGTGAGCCTCGCTCATGCCTTTCTTCATAGGCTTGTAGAAGTCCTCAGTAAAGAGGGTGGCACAAGAATTGAAGAATGCAGCCAGAGAAGCGACAAGTGCGCAAACGAAACCTATCGTCACAATTCCCTTTATACCAGCAGGAAGAATGTTCTTAACCATCATAGCGAAAGCACCGTCTGTTGACTCATGGTTCGTAATGTCCATCTCAATACCACTACCAGTCTTTAACGAGAGTGCGTATGCAATCATACCAGGAATCAAGAACATAAAGCAAGGAAGGATTTTGAAGAAGCCTGCAGCAATGGTACCACGACGAGCGCGAGCCATTACGACCTTGTTATCCTCACCAGGCACCTGTCCGAGTACACGCTGAACAATATGCTGGTCAGTACACCAGTACCAGAAACCGATAATCGAGGCACCGAGGAACACCACGTAGCCAGGGAACTGTGGATACATGGGATCACCTGGGTCAGTATGGAACATGTGAGTTGTACCATAACCATCATGAGCAGCATTACATGCAGCCATCATTGCTGACCATCCCTGGGTGACGCTACCATCACCGAGAGCGGACAGACCAAGGAAGAGCACAAGGAATGAACCAATAATAAGAATAGGAGTCTGAATGGTGGAAAGTGTCATTACTCCCTTCATGCCACCAAAAACGGTAAATACAGCAGTGATGGCAATAAGGCCGATGGCGCCATACCAGAAAGGAATGCCCAAAAGATACTTAAAGAAAATACCACCAGTGAAGGCTGTGACGGAAACCTTTGTCAACACATAGGCAACCAACGTGATGATTGATAGCCAAGAACCTGTACGCTGAGTGTAGCGGAACTTCAAGAAGTCGGGCATGGTGATAATCTTGCCCATCTTGTTGATCAACAACTGATAGAAAGGTACGAACAACCATCCAAGAATGAGAATCATCCATCCCTGCATCTCCCAGTGCGCCATACCTACACCATCCTTGGCACCAGTACCAGCGAGACCTACAAGGTGCTCAGATCCGATATTGGCGGCAAAGATTGCCATACCGATGACGTACCACGGCTCACCCTTACCAAAGAGGTAAGCAGAAGAGTCTTCACCCTGCTGGGCTTTTTTGTCTTTCCAGATGGCATACCAAACAGCAGCCACCACTCCACAAAGGCCGATAGCGAGAACCGCCCAATCGAGCCAAATGAATTCATGTGAACTCCAATCCATTGTTTTCTAATTATATTAATGTTAGTAAATTATTTCACTGAGAACTTGTATGCAGCGTGACTATAGTATTTCTCACCAGGATTCAGAATTGGTTGTACCCAGTCGGCATTATTTGGTGAGTCTGGGTACTTTTGACTTTCCAGACATACACTAACATGCTTGGGATAAGGACCATGTTTATGCTGGATATTCGGCTCGTTACCTACGCCCTGGAAGTTTCCGCTATATACCTGTACTCCTGGCTCATTGGTGTACATCTCCATAAAGATACCTGTCTTGGGAGAATAGAGGCTTGCACAGACTTGCGTGTCATCACCTTTTCCGTCTTTATAGGTGTTAAGACACCAGTTATGGTCATAACCTGTTGCGTTCTGAATCTGATCGTAGTCAGACTGAATGCTGTCGCCAATGGCATGTGGGGTGCGGAAGTCCATGGGAGTTCCCTCAACGGACTTGATTTCACCTGTAGGGATATAAAGTTTATCACTTGGTGTGAAGTTGTCCGCATTCACATAGAGTACCATATCATACCCTGGCTGTGTAAAATCGCCAGACAGGTTGTAGTAATTGTGGTTTGTCTGGTTAATGATAGTCGGTTTGTCTGTCTCTGCCGTCCAAGTGATATCGAGTGTGTTGTCAGATGTCACCTTATAGACAGTTTCAGCCATCACCTTACCAGGGAAACCGTTTTCACCGTCAGGCGCAACAATCGTCAGCCTCAGAACAGAATCACCTATCTGTACGGCATCATATACCTTATGCATCCAACCTGAGTTTCCACCACCATGAAGACAGTTAGGACCGTCGTTCTTCTTTAACTGAAATTCGTTCTCTCCCAATTTGAACTTTCCTTCCTTTATTCGGTTGGCATAACGTCCAACACTTGATCCGTAGTCAGAAGGGGAGTTTAGGGTATCGGCATACTGAGCAATATTGTCGTAGCCGAGAACAACGTCAGTAAGTTTACCGTTTTTGTCAGGTACACAAAGGGAAACGACACGTCCGCCATAGTTCGTGATACATGCTTCCATACCGTTGGCATTCTTCAGTGTGTAAAGTTTAACGGGCTTTGACTGAATAATTGTGTCAAACTTGGCTGGGTCAAGACCAGAGACTGTCAACTGCGGTGCCTTCTGACTACCAGTACAAGCAGAGAATATCAGCGTGGCAACGCCGACACCAAGAAAAGAACTTTTTAATGCTTTCATTTTTACTTGTTTTAAGTTTGTTATGTGTTATTGTTCTTATTTTGGGTGTAAAAGTACAATTTATATTTCAAAGTTCCAAATGAAAATGGAAAAAAAACAGCGGTAAAGTGTACTTTTTACACCTTACCGCATTTATTTAACCTTTATAAACAAAAATAACGTGTTTATGTATGGTCTGAGTTAGCAAATCTTACGTGATCCGTCACCAATTACTACATCATAAACCTTAGGTTCATGTCCATATTTGTCGTTGAAGCGCTTCTTGGCATCAGCAATAAATGGTTTATAGAGATCATTGCGCACGAGATTGATGGTACATCCTCCAAAACCGCCACCCATGATACGAGAGCCTGTCACACCATTTTCCTTAGCAATCTCATTCAGGAAATCGAGTTCCTCACAAGATACCTCATAATCTTTTGACAAGCCTTCATGAGTCTGATACATCAACTCACCAACCTTTTCATAATCCCCTTCATTAAGGGCATCACAAACAGCCAGTACACGGTCTTTTTCACCCAAGACGAACTTGGCGCGCTTGTAGTCTTCTTCACCGACTTCTGCACGTACTTCGTCAAGTTGTTCCCATGAACAATCACGCAATGTCTCAAACTTAGACTCAGGATGCTTGGCGGCAATGTGTTTTACTACATTCTCGCACGAGTTACGACGGTCATTATAAGGGGAACCAGCCAACTGGTGCTTGACAACTGAGTCGAGTAGTACAAGACGATAGCCATCGGGTTTGAAGGGGAAATACTCAAACTCGCGGCTGCGGCAGTCCAGGCGCATCAGACATCCTGCCTTGCCAAAGACAGATGCAAACTGGTCCATGATACCACAGTTAACGCCACAGTAGTTATGCTCTGTGGCCTGACCAGCCAGCACCATATCCCATTGCGAAACCTTATTCTCACCAAAGATGTCATTCAGGCCACAGGCAAAGCAACTCTCCATAGCAGCAGAGGAAGACATACCAGCACCTAAGGGGACATCACCAGCAAAAGCAATGTTAAAGCCTTTAACGGGAACGCCTAACTTTTTCATCTCAAGGGCGATACCATAAATATAGCGTGCCCAACTTGCTCGTGGACCATTAGGGTCACTCAATTTAAAATCAACGCGATCCTTCAAGTCAATGGCGTATGCCATCACGGTATCTTCCGTACCGTTGGCGCGCATCTCAGCCATCACGCCTTTATCTACTGCTCCAGGAAATACAAAACCACCATTATAGTCTGTATGCTCGCCAATCAGATTGATACGGCCTGGAGATGCATATATGTTTCCTGTTTTTCCATCAAAGTGTTTGATGAAACGGCTTCTTACAAATTCAATATCCATATAGTTTAATAAATTACAAAATTAGTCAACGGGGATATCCTTGTTCACATTCTTACAACCCAGAAGGGCATAGTAGAACATGTAGGCAACAGCCAACAGATAGATGAAGTAACTCGGCATATACCCCATGAGGTCTGCAAAGAAGTTTTGAACCACTGGCAAAACGCCACCGCCAACAACCATCATCATAAAGATTCCTGACGCCTGAGCGGTATATTTACCAAGTCCTTCTGTGGCAAGATTGAAAATAGATGCCCACATCACGGAAGTACATAGACCACAGAGCACCAACAACATAGCACTCATCGGCACCACCGTCATCTCTACGCTACCTTCAAGGATCTTCACAAGGGGCATCGTGACGGTTACAGCCTTTGGTGTCAGCATAGCAGCCAAAATGAGAATCATAGCCACAAATGTGCAGCACAGCATCATCTGACGTGACGACACCTTTCCACCGATGGCACTGGCCACCATACGTCCAACAAGCATAAGAAGCCAGTACATTGCAGCAACGGCACCACCGATAGTGGCAGCATTGAGCACATTCTCTGGGTTAACCCATGCGCCATTGGCCGATGTATCAGACAGGTAGAAGTTAAGTCCACCAGGGATACCAACCTCAACACCCACATAGACAAAGATGGCAATAACGCCCAGCAGGCAGTGACGGAATGACCATGGAGAATGCTCAAATTTTGTCTCAGCAGTAACCTTACCCATCTCTGGATCTTGAATCGGGATAAACAAGAGGATTATAAAGGCTGCAGCAAAGACCGTCATGGCAATATACATCACAAGATTTACATCGGCCATCTGGGTAGAAGCCGTTACCGTTCCGATCAGTGCACCAACAAGCATTGGGGTCATTGTACCAGCCAAGGAGTTCAGCGTACCACCAATCATATTCAACTGGTTGCCACGATTACCACCGCCTCCGAGCAAGTTCAGCATTGGATTTACAACGGTATTGAGGATACACACTGCGAATCCAGAGATAAAGGCGCCGAACAGATAGATGCAGAAGCCTGTGATACCTCCAGAGAAACCTGACAGGAACTGTATCAGTACACCCACGAAACCAACGGCGATACCAATAAGGGCTGTTTTCTTGTAGCCAACCTTCGTCAGCATCTTTCCAGCAGGAATACCCATGAACAGGTATGCGAAGAAATTCATGAAGTTACCCATGATGCCAAGCACGTTGGATCCACCAATTTCTGGCTGGTTCTTCCAAATGACACCAATAGGAGCGCCAAGATTCGTCACAAACGATATCATGGCATAAAGGAACATCATCGTGATAATGGCGATGATACTTCCATTTTGTTTCTGATTACTCATTTTTTATGTAGTTATAGTTCTTGTGTTATTCCACGACGCCAAAACGATAAATCGTCTTCTGCTTGTAACGCTGTCCAGGATTCAGTACTACACTGGGGAAGTATGGACGGTTGGGCGTGTCGGGGAAATGCTGGGTCTCGAGACATACTGCCGAACGGAAGGGGTAGGTGGCTCCGTTTGCACCCTTGTAGCCAAATTCATAGTTGGCCGTGTATAGTTGCATACCTGGCTCTGTGGTATAGCACTCCAGCGTACGACCGCTCTTTGGCTCTGTGATACGGGCGGCAAAACTCAGTTCGCCTTCTTCTTTCTTGTTCAGGACATAGTTATGGTCATAGCCCTTTCCGAACTTGATTTGTTCATGGTCTGCATCAATGTCTTTTCCAAAGGCTTTTGGCGTGCGGAAGTCGAATGGCGTGCCTTCCACCTTTAATATCTCACCTGTGGGAATAGCAGTAGCATCAGTAGGAAGATAGAAGTCTGCGTTAATCTCACAAATCTGATCTTCAATCGTCGGAGTAGGATCTGCTGTACCTGCTAGGCTGAAGAAAGCGTGATGGGTCAGATTCACGATGGTCTTCTTGTTTGTTGTAGCCAGATACTCGATAACCAACTCGTTTTCATCAGTGAAAGTGAACTCTACCGTGACGTCTAACTCACCTGTGAAGCCTTCCTCACCGTATGAAGATACGCGATGAAGTGCAAGTGCACGTGGTCCCATCTGACGGGCGTCCCAGACTTTCGCATGGAATCCCGTTGGTCCACCATGAAGGTGGTTCGGCCCATCATTAAGAGCCAACTGGTAGTCCTTACCGTTCAAGGTGAACTGGCCCTTACAGATACGGTTGCCCCAACGGCCAATAAGCGTTGAGAGGAAAGGCTCCTCACCACTCATCAACTGCTGGATACTGCTGTGCCCCTGTACAACATTACCAACGTTACCGTCCTTATCTGGCACCATGAGAGCACAGATGGCACCTCCATAATTAGAGATTGCTACTTCGAAGCCCTTACGGTTCCTCAGGATGTATAAGTCTGTTTTTTTACCATGAATGGTGGCCTGGAAATCTTCTCTTTTCAGACCACAAAGATTCGCTGTTTCTGTTGCGTTTGCCATAATGATAATGTTTTAAGTTATGTATTTTTTGCAAAGTAACAGAAAAAAAACCAAACAGACGAATGAAACTACGAAAAAAATGTTTTTAATATATTAAAAAACGCTAAATGCAGTTTTTCAGGAAGTCCGCCACCACGTAACTGCTACCTCCAATGAACACAAAATCTTTTTCTTCAGCAGCCGTCATGGCAGCCTTGTATGCACTGGCCACATCTGGATAATTCTCTCCTTGTAGTCCGTGCCCTTGAGCATATAATTTCAAAACACCATCAGCGATTGATCTCTTGTTATTCGCTTTTGTAAAATAATAGGAAGCATTTTGGGGAAGCAGAGCCATGACGCCTTCCACATCTTTGTCGTCCACCATGCCGAAGACAATATGTAAATGCTTGCAGGGTACTGACTGGATCTGTCTGCTGAGGTATTTCCATCCCTCTAAATTATGACCAGTATCACAAATTGTCAGAGGAGAATTCTTGACAGTCTGCCATCGCCCTTGAAGTCCTGTGAGTTCACAGACATGCCCGAATCCCTCACGTACCTCTTTATTTTGGCAAGTGAATTCAGGACGGCTGTCAACGGGATACATATATCCTATCTTTTCCAGTTCCTTGACAGCACAGAGTATCGTATTTGCATTCTTTTCCTGGTAGTCGCCAGACAATTCACCATATAGGATTCCGAAGTTTTTCGTATGATATGTCATACCATTGTTTGTATGTTCAGTTGATATGACCTCTGAGACATCCTCTGCCATGATTAGCGGGGCTTTTACCTCTGCTGCGACCGCCTCGAACACGGTGCGTGTCTCCGGGGTGGTCTCACCAACAACCACAGGCACTCCCGTCTTGATGATGCCTGCTTTCTCCATGGCGATCTGTTCCAGTGAGGTTCCCAGGAATTGCGTGTGGTCAAATCCAATATTTGTGATGACGGATAGGATAGGGGATATGATATTCGTACAGTCCAATCTTCCTCCCAGGCCGACTTCGATGACGGCTATATCCACCTCCTTGTCAGCAAAGTACTTGAACGCCATGGCTGTAACTATCTCAAAGAAAGACGGTTGGAGAGTTTCAAAGAAAGCACGTTCTTTCTCTACGAAGTCCACGACATACCCTTCAGGTATAGGCATTCCGTTGTAGCGAATGCGCTCGCTAAAGTCCACGAGGTGTGGAGACGTGTAGAGTCCCACCTTATAGCCACACGACTGAAGGATGGCAGCCAGCGTATGGGCGCAGGATCCCTTCCCATTAGTGCCTGCGACATGGATGGTACGGTATCTCTTATGGGGATGGCCGAAATGTCTGTCAAGTTGGTTGGTAGTCTCAAGTCCTTCCTTATAGCCGCTCGCCCCCTGCCGTTCAAATGCAGGTAACTGGTTAAACAGGTATTCACACGTCTCGGAGTAGGTCATAAATCAACTGAAATAGTTCTTGAACTTATTGAAGATAGAGTCCTTCGTCTGTTTGTCGCCCTTGAAATTGTCGCTATCACGGAACTGCTCAATGGCGTTTTTCTCTTCACGGCTGAGCGTACGAGGCACATAGACACTGATATTCACGACGAGGTCACCTTTTCCAGAACCATAGCCCTGGACGGCAGGGAGTCCCTTGCCACGCAGGCGGAGCGTCTTTCCTGGTTGGGTTCCGCTCTCCATCTTCACCTTCAATTTGGTTCCGTCGATGGTTGGAATCTCCACTTCGCCACCAAGTGCGGCAGTAGGGAAGTCCAGCAGAAGATTATATATCAAGTCGTTGCCATCTCTTACAAAGGTGTCGTGTTCCTCTTCTTCTATGAATACCTGAATATCTCCGTTGACACCGTTATGTTTGCCTGCATTGCCTTTACCCGGGACATTCACGACCATGCCCTCTGCCACGCCTGCAGGGATATTGATTTCAACGACCTCTTCTCCTTTCTTGACACCTGTGCCACCACACTCTTTACATTTGTTCTTGATGACCTGGCCTTCACCGCCGCAGACAGGACACACACTCTGCTGTTGCATCATGCCAAAGATGCTCTGTGTCGTGTGGGTGATGACGCCTGATCCGTGACAGGTCTCACATGTCTCCTTCCCACTGCCGTTTTCTGCACCGCTACCATGGCAATGCTCACAGGGAATATCCTTTCTTACCTTGAATTTCTTGGTTACGCCAGTGTTGATCTCCTCCAGTGTCAGTCTCACCTTCAGGCGAAGGTCACTGCCACGATGCTGCTGTGGACGACGCGCCCCGCCACCAAAACCGCCAAAGCCATGCCCGCCGAAGATATCTCCGAACATCGAGAAGATATCATCCATATTCATGCTGGCACCTCCGAAGCCGCCAAATCCTCCGAAGCCACCGCCCATGTTAGGACCGTCGAAGCCAAACTGATCGTATTGCTGACGGGTCTTTGGGTCGTGGAGAACGTTATAAGCCTCTGCGGCTTCCTTGAATTTCTCCTCTGCTTCCTTGTCACCCGGATTACGATCAGGGTGGTATTTGATGGCTATCTTGCGATACGCTTTCTTAATCTCGTCTTCCGAGGCGGTCTTCTCGACACCAAGTACCTCGTAGTAGTCTCTTTTTGCCATTGGTTTGAGTTTTGAGAGTTTATGATATTACTGGCCAACGGCTACTTTTGCGTGGCGGATGACCTTATCGTTCAGTTTGTATCCCTGCTGCAGACAGTCGATGACCTTTCCTTTCTTGTCGTCACCCATGCCTGGCACCATCGCCACGGCCTCATGGACATCCGTGTCGAAGTCAGCATCTGTGGTGTCAATCTTGGTTACTCCTTGCGACTCCAGTATCTTCATGAACTTCTGATGGATAAGGGTCATGCCTTCGCGGAGCACCTCAGGATCATCCGTCTTCGCACCGTTTTCAATGGCGCGCTCCATGTCGTCGATGATAGGAAGAATGGCGGTAATGAATTTCTCCCCTCCGTTCAGGATCAGTTCTGCACGCTCTTTCAATGTGCGCTTGCGGTAGTTGTCAAACTCAGCCACCTTGTAGAGCAACTGGTTCTTCAGGTCGGCAATCTCTTCCTGAGCCTTCTCTAACGGATCTTTTTCCTCTGATGGCTCAGTGCTCTCTGAGGACTCGTCGAGGTTTTCTGACTGATTGGTGTTATCTGCATCCTCTGCCTCTTTGTCAGTCTGTTCTTCGACAGGCTGCTCTTCTTGCATCTCTCCGTCTTCGATATTGATATCTTTTTCTGTCATAATAGCGTTGTTTAAAGTCTTTCTGATACGATATGCAAATTCCGTGCCGAATTAACTATACATCTTTGCTTTCTGCTCTTTGATGCTCTCGTCATAGATATAGTCGTCGTAGGTCATCAACTTGTCGATGGTACCCTTTGGCGTCAGTTCGATGATACGGTCGGCCACTGTGTTGATGAATTCATGGTCGTGTGAGGCAAACAGTATATTGCCCTTAAACTGGATCAGATTGTTGTTGAACGCCTGAATACTCTCCAGGTCCAGGTGATTGGTGGGGGTGTCGAGGATCAGGCAGTTGGCATTCTTCAACTGCATGCGTGCAATCATGCAGCGCATCTTCTCACCACCTGAGAGCACGTTTACATGCTTCAGGACATCTTCCTCCTTGAAGAGCATGCGTCCAAGAAACGATTTCATCGTCACCTCATTGCCTGGTCCCCACTGGGAGAGCCAATCGACAAGGTTCATCTCACTCTGGAAGAACGCCGTGTTGTCGAGTGGGAGATAGGCCGTGGTAATCGTCACGCCCCACTTATAGGTTCCTGCCTGTGCCTCCCGATTACCGTTGATAATCTCAAAAAGAGCCGTCATGGCCTTGGGGTTGTGCGAGAGGAAGACGGTCTTCTGGCCTTTCTCGATAGTGAAGTTGACGTTGTCGAAAAGCACCGTTCCATCGGCATCCGTTGCCTTCAGTCCTTCTACCTCAAGGATTTGCGTTCCTGGCTCTCGCTCCATGGTGAAAATGATACCAGGATACTTACGCGTTGAAGGCGTGATTTCATCGACATTCAGTTTCTCCAGCATCTTCTTACGCGAAGTGGTCTGCTTCGACTTGGCCACATTGGCCGAGAAGCGGCGGATGAACTCCTCCAACTGCTTCTTTTTCTCTTCCGCCTTCATCTTCTGGTTCTGAGCCTGACGGAGCGCCAACTGGCTCGACTCGTACCAGAACGAGTAGTTACCAGAGAAAAGGGTTACCTTGCCGAAGTCGATATCGACGGTCTGTGTAGATACGGCATCGAGGAAGTGGCGGTCGTGCGAGACGACGAGGACACATTGCTCCAGGTTGGACAGATATTCCTCCAGCCACTGCACGGTATCGAGGTCGAGGTCGTTGGTCGGCTCGTCGAGCAGCAAATTGTCGGGATGCCCGAACAGGGCCTTGGCCAGCATGACGCGCACCTTCTCATTATTTGATATCTCCGCCATCTGCTTGTAGTGCTGCGACTCCTGCACGCCGAGGTTCTGCAACAGTTGGGCGGCTTCGCTCTCCGCCTCATAGCCGTTCATCTCTGCAAAGGCCATCTCTAATTCTGCGGCGCGGTTTCCGTCTTCTTCTGTCATCTCGGGCTTGGAGTAGAGGGCTTCGCGCTCCTTCATATTGTCCCACATCGGCTTATGTCCCATCAGCACAGTATCCATCACGGAGAACTCGTCGTATTTGAAGTGGTCCTGCTCCAACACGCTCAGACGCTCTCCCGGCATCATCTCCACCGTACCCTTGTTGGGCTCCAGTTCACCGCTAATAGCACGAAGTAGGGTAGATTTGCCCGCACCGTTAGCACCAATAATGCCATAGATATTTCCACTTGTAAACTTTAAGTTGACGTCCTTATATAGCGTCTTCTTACCAAACTGTATTGCCAGATTTGTTACTGTAATCATTACTTTCTTATACCTTATTTATATTTGGGCTGCAAAGTTACTGCTTTTTTTTCACTTTTCATCCATTTTCCAATTATTTCTTCTGATTTCATGGATTTTTTGATACCATTTCTCGACAAACAAATCCAAATAACCTTTCAGCCGCTTCTTATCAGGCTGAAAATCAGACTGTTCGGCTGAAGGCGATTCGTCTTACCAGTAGAATCCAAGGAATGGTGAGCAGACGTATCTACAAGTTTGTGCCAATGGTGTTTTTCTGGTTTTGTCCCAGGCCTTGGGACAAAAATTTAAAGCCACTTTACGATTCTGTAAGGCCACTTTACGATTCTGTGAAGCCTACTTTTGGCAAAAAGGAGGCACTTATTCATCAACAATAGGCATCTATTTTTCACCTTTCAGCGTATCTCTCTGAATATTAGGCAGATACGCATTTCCTGAAAGGAAAAACAAATTCTATAAAGACTTTATTTATACCTATTTAGCCAGAATAGAGTAAGGAAGTAACTTTTATTATTTATCATAATGCCGATTCTAATAAAATTATATGGTATTGTTTAAGAAGGCCCAAACTCTTACTCAGCGGATATCACGGTCGTCTAAAACTCGGAATTTTGTGCGCTGGTGTTCAAGCGTTTCCAAATTTAGCAGAAATGAAGCAGTCTCTTCTTTATTTGGATGGCAACTAACCAGAGTCTTGCCAATGGGACTGATGATGGCACTCTGTCCACGATAATGAGAATATTCATCATCGCCAACGCGATTGCAGCCAATCAGGAACGCCTGGTTCTCCATGGCACGAGATCTCGTCAGAATCTGCCAGGCGTTTTGACGACTCTCTGGCCAATTAGCCACGACGATCATGGCGTGATACTGCAAAGCGTCGGCATAGCGGCTCCAGACGGGAAAACGCAGGTCGTAGCAAGTGAGTAACAGAAATCGAAAACCCATATACTCAACAATGGTATGATTCTCTCCTGCCTGATAATAACGATCTTCTCCGCCATAACTAAACAGATGGTGTTTATCATAATATGACACAGAACCAGTTTTCCCGTTCACAAAATAATGACGATTCCTATAGGTACCATTCACAGAGATGGCAAGGCTGCCACTTATGGCACACTGGCGCCTCTGGGCTGTTGTTTTCATCCATTTCAACGAGATACTTGCCGCCTCGTCTTCGGCAATGCCCGATGGTTCTGTTGCGAATCCAGTACTCCACATTTCAGGCAAGACATAGAGATCGCTGTTTGGCTCACTTTCCATCAATCTTTCTACGCGACGGATATTTTCTGCAGGACTCCCCCACTCGATTTCTAACTGTATGACTGTTACTTTCATCTCAAATAAAATGGTTGTGTAAGTTGCTGATACCAGGGACTTCTGACACCAGGCGATGACTCGATGACACCTTTCGTTATATCTAACTCATTAACAGGATGTTTGCAAAATTCAATCAACTGTCGCTTTGGGCTCTTTGCAGGGGTGGTCTTAACCATACAGACACGGCTCAAAAAGAAGCCTTCAAGACGAGCGGATGCCTCCAATTGACATCTTGCATCGGAAGGTATGACTACAGAAAAGAGACCATCACTGCGAAGTAGCCGGAAAGCAGTTTTCACCAATGCCTCAAACGTGAGACTAACTGTATGGCGGGCTGAGGTGCGTCGCGCATCAGGACTGGTTAGGGAATCCACGAAATATGGCGGATTGCTGACAATTGCATCGAATCCATCAGTATCCTGAAGCATAGTGACATCTGCCTGACGAATAGAAATCCGATCAGAGAAAGGCGAGTCTGTCACGTTCTCACGGGCCTGGCTGACAGCATCGGCATCGATATCAACACCAAGAATGGCAGCCCCAGGGAAACGCTGCGCCATCATCAAGGCAATCAGTCCTGTGCCTGTCCCAATATCGAGGATGCGGCAGTCTGAAGAAGGAACCTCTGCCCAGGCACCAAGCAGGGTGCCGTCGGTCCCCACCTTCATCGCACAACGCTGCTGATGGACCGTGAATTGCCTGAATTGGAAATAGTCGTTTGCCATTTGGGGTACAAAGATACTAATTATTTGTTAATTCTTACATACATCATTCTTCATTCTTAATTATTATTAGTATCTTTGCACCCAATTTTAATAATATAGAGAGAAGAAAAGAAAGAAACATGAGTAATCCGAACAAGAATTCTGCATTCCAGATGATAGCCGACATTGACGGAGACTTTCAGGATGTACTAAATATCAACACTCCTCCACATGTATCAATCCTTCCTGTGCGCAACCTCGTGCTTTTCCCAGGTGTCGTCTCCCCTATCCTCATAGGGCGCGACTCCAGTAAGGCCGTCATCCAGAAGGCAGAGAAGAGAGGAGAACTGATTGGCATCGTATGTCAGCGCGATCCAGAAGTGGACGTTCCTTTGAAAGAAGACCTTTATGATATTGGCGTGTATGCCAAGGTGATGAAGCAGTTGACCTTGCCTAATGGGAACATTACGGCCATCGTACAGTGTTTCAGTCGCATGCGACTGTTGGACATTACCATGAGCCTGCCTCATCTCGAAGGACTGGTGGAGCCATTGACCGACATCGAGCCTGAGAAGCGCGACAGAGAGTTTAAGACGGCCATGGAAGACCTGCGCAACATGGTCAATGAATATATTAGCGTCAGTGAGGAGATACCCGACGAGGCTACTTTTGCCATCAAGAATATCTCTAACAACATCATGGCTCTCAACTTCGTCTGTTCAAACCTGCCATTCTCTACCAAGGAGAAGATCAGGCTGCTGGAGATGGAATCCGTGAAGGAACGCCTGTTCAACGTGATGAAACTTATCAATCGCGAGATAAACCTTCAGAACCTGAAAGCAGATATTCGCAATAAGACCCGCGAGGATATTGATGAGCAGCAGCGTAACTACTTCCTACAGCAGCAGATCAAGAACATGCAGGCTGAGATGGGCAACGGTGAGTCATCGCCCGAGAAGTACGAGTTGCTTAAAAAGGCAGAAGGGAAGAAGTGGTCTGCTGAGGTGGATGCTACGTTCCATAAGGAGGCCGACAAACTTGACAACCTGAATCCGCAGAGTCCTGAGTTTAATGTCCAACTGACCTATCTGCAGACCCTTGTGAGCCTTCCCTGGGGAGAATACACGCAGGATGACCTCGACTTGAAGCGTGCCCAGAAGATCCTCGACCACGACCACTATGGCATGGAGAAGGTGAAGGAGCGCATCCTTGAATACATGGCCGTTCTGGCTCTGAGAGGTGACCTGAAGAGCCCGATCATCTGTCTGTATGGACCTCCGGGCGTTGGCAAGACTTCACTTGGGAAATCGATTGCCTCAGCCATGAAGCGCAAGTACGTACGCATGTCCTTAGGAGGTCTGCACGACGAGGCTGAGATTCGAGGTCACCGTCGTACGTATATAGGCGCCATGCCTGGACGTATCATCAAGTCGATTCAGAAAGCAGGCAGTTCAAACCCTGTCTTTATCCTCGACGAGATCGACAAGGTGACGCAGATGACGCATAATGGAGACCCTGCATCTGCCCTATTGGAAGTACTTGATCCCGAGCAGAACAATGCTTTTCACGACAATTACCTTGACGTGGACTATGATCTCTCTAAAGTATTGTTTATCGCCACGGCAAACAACCTCAGCACCATTCCGCGACCGCTCCTCGACCGTATGGAAATAATAGAGGTAAGTGGCTATATTACAGAGGAAAAGATTGAAATATCAAAGCGGCACTTGATACCGCGTGAATTAGAGAATACTGGTCTGAACGTTAAGGAATTGAAGCCCACCTTCAACAAGGCAGCCATCGAAATGATCATCGAGCGCTATACCCGTGAGAGCGGTGTCCGCCAATTAGAGAAGCAGATTGACAAAGCCCTGCGCAAGATAGCCTATAAACGGCAGTTGGAAGAAGATGCCGACTACAAGAAGATCACACCAGCAGAAATCGAAGATTTGTTGGGGAAGCCACCATTCTATCGCGATATTTATCAGGGCAACGACTACGCAGGTGTCGTGACAGGACTGGCCTGGACCAGCGTGGGAGGCGAAATCCTCTTCATAGAGACCTCGCTGTCGAAAGGCAAAGGGTCAAAACTGACGCTTACAGGCAATTTGGGTGACGTGATGAAGGAGTCTGCCATTCTGGCACTGGAATATGTAAAGGCCCATGCTGAAAAACTGAACATCGACTATCGTATCTTTGACAACTGGAACATCCATATCCACGTTCCTGAAGGAGCGACGCCAAAGGATGGACCATCAGCAGGTATAACCATTGCCACTTCCATTGCTTCTGCCCTCACCCAGCGGAAGGTACGCAAGAACACGGCGATGACAGGCGAGATTACACTGCGTGGAAAAGTGCTGCCTGTAGGTGGAATCAAAGAGAAAATCCTGGCAGCAAAGCGTGCTGGCATCACTGACATCGTGATGTGCCGTGAAAACGAGAAGGACATACAGGAAATTCCTGACATGTATCTGAAGGGGGTAACCTTTCACTATGTGGAGAATGTCCAGGACGTATGGGACTTCGCGCTTACCGATGAAATCGTAAAGCATCCACTCGATTTCACTATACCAGATGAAGCAAAAGTGAAAAATATTGAGGAATGACGTTTGAACTGCAGCATACAGACAAAGCCAGTGATGCCCGTGCAGGTGTGATTACCACTGATCACGGACAGATTCTCACTCCGATCTTTATGCCCGTCGGTACGGCGGGAAGTGTAAAGGGTGTGCACTTCTCTGAACTCCGGGACCAGGTTAAGGCACAGATTATCCTCGGCAATACCTATCACCTCTATCTGCGCCCAGGACTCGACATTCTTCGCAAGGCAGGCGGTCTCCACCAGTTTAATACGTGGGATCGTCCTATCCTGACAGACTCTGGCGGCTTTCAGGTATTCTCACTGACAGGCATACGCAAGTTGCGTGAAGAGGGTTGTGAATTCCGATCACATATAGACGGCTCTAAGCATTTTTTTACGCCAGAGAACGTGATGGACACAGAGCGTGTGATCGGAGCCGACATCATGATGGCCCTCGACGAATGTCCTCCAGGGCAGAGCGACTACCAGTATGCAAAGAAGTCGTTGGGACTGACACTGCGCTGGTTGGACCGATGTGTAAAGCGCTTCAACGAAACAGAACCTCTCTACGGCTATCATCAGAGTCTGTTCCCCATTGTACAGGGCTGTACATATAAGGATCTGCGCCAAGAAGCGGCTAAGCGTGTGGCCGATATCGGGGCTGACGGTAATGCTATTGGCGGATTGGCTGTGGGCGAGCCTACCGAGGTGATGTATGAGATGATTGAGGTAGTAAACGAGATATTACCCACGGACAAGCCCCGTTACCTGATGGGTGTGGGCACGCCGCAGAATATCCTCGAAGCAATCGAGCGTGGCGTAGATATGTTTGACTGTGTGATGCCCACTCGTAACGGCCGTAATGCCATGCTCTTCACCTACGAAGGAACGATGAACATGCGCAACAAGAAATGGGAGGATGACTTCACTCCCATTGATCCAGAGGGATGCTATATTGACCAGATTCATACGAAGGCCTACCTGCACCACCTTTTCAAAGCGCAAGAACTATTGGCTATGCAGATTGCGAGCATCCATAACCTCGCATTTTATCTGAGATTAGTGTCAGACGCTCGCCAACATATCCTGGCTGGTGACTTTTTATCATGGAAGCGAAGTGTGATAGATGCATTAGGAAATAGAAGATGAAATACTACAAATTCCTCTCACGACTCGACCGTTATATAATGGTGAAGTTTATCGGTACGTATATCTATTCCATCGCACTGATTATCTCTATCTCTATTGTATTCGACATCAATGAGAACCTGTCGAAATTCTCCTCCTATAATGCACCACTAAAGGCAATCGTATTCGACTACTATGCCAATTTCGTGCCTTATTTCGCTAATCTGTTCTCACCGCTGTTCGTTTTCATTGCTGTCATATTCTTCACTTCCAAATTGGCGGGAAACAGTGAGATCATCGCCATGCTTGCAGCGGGCACGAGTTTTAAGCGCTTAATGAAGCCCTATTTACTCTCTGCTGCACTGATAGCAGTTGTCAACTATTACCTGGGATCCAACGTCATTCCCCATGGTACTGTAATACGTCAGGATTTTGAGGCCAAATACAAAAACAACACTAAGACACTCTCTGCCAGTAATGTCCAATTAATGGTAGGACCTGGGATCATCGCCTATATACAGAATTATGACAACAGGACCAAAACAGGTTATGGGTTCTCGCTCGACAAGTTTGAGAACAAGAAACTTGTCAGTCACATGACGGCTTCGACGATCCGCTACGATTCTATCAGTGATACCCGCTTTCACTGGAAAGCAAGCAATTATAAGATCAGGAAACTAAAGGGATTGCGAGAGGAGATTACTTCAGGAACAGTTATTGACACACTCATACAGATGGAGCCTATGGATCTGGTGTTCTCGAATGGCCAGCAGGAGACACTCACATCCTCCGAACTGCGACAGTATATCAGTAAACAGACCACAAGAGGTTCAAGCAATGTAGTGCAGTACGAAGTGGAGTACCACAAACGTATTGCTACAAGTTTTGCATCATTCATCCTGACGATAATCGGTGCCAGTCTGTCCAGTCGCAAGCGGAAGGGAGGAATGGGTCTGTATTTAGGCATCGGGCTGGCGCTCTCCTTTACCTACATCCTTTTACAGACCGTCAGTGCTACCTTCGCCATCAATGCAGATACACCACCGATGCTGGCAGCATGGATCCCCAATATCTTATACGTATTCATTGCCTATTTCTGTTATAGACAGGCACCCAACTAAATTGTCAGAAAATTGATTATCAATGAAATTTGAAGAAACATATCTGAACGATAATATCCTCGATGCATTATATGATATGCACTTCGAAGATATGACACCAATACAGGAGCGTTGTATTCCTGAAATCCTTGACGGCTACGATGTACTTGGTGTCGCACAGACTGGTACAGGCAAGACTGCCGCCTATCTTTTGCCTATTCTCTCCCTACTTGACGATGGTAACTACCCAAAGGATGCTATCAACTGTGTCATCATGTCTCCTACCCGAGAACTGGCACAGCAGATAGACCAAGCCATGCAGGGATTCGGCTATTATCTCGATGAGGTGTCATCTGTGGCTGTCTATGGCGGTAACGATGGTGGGCGCTATGATCAAGAGTTGAAAGGCATGCGTTTAGGTGCAGATGTTCTCATCGCCACCCCTGGCCGGCTGCTCAGTCATCTGAAGGTTGGCAACCTCGATTTATCCAGATGCTCTTTTTTTGTGCTCGACGAAGCCGACCGTATGCTTGACATGGGCTTTATCGATGACATCATGAAGATTGTGAAGGAATTGCCAAGAAGTTGCCAGCGCGTGATGTTCTCTGCAACCATGCCACCTAAAATCCGCGAGTTGGCCGTCACCCTACTCCACGACCCAGTGGAGATCAAGATTGCCGTATCCAAACCTGCCGAAAAGATTAGGCAGTCGGCATACGTGTGTTACGATCCACAGAAATTGAAGATTATTAATCACATCTTCAAGGCTGGCGAACTGAAGCGTGTCATCATTTTCTCTGGTAAGAAAGATAAGGTGAAAGAGATTACTCGCAGCCTGAAACAAATGCATATCAACTGCGACCAGATGCACTCAGATCTCTCACAGCAAGAACGCGATGAGGTGATGTTCCGTTTTAAGGCCGGACAGACTGATGTGCTTGTTGCAACAGACATCGTTTCCCGTGGTATCGATATCGACGATATCCGTACTGTCATCAACTATGATGTGCCTCATGATGCGGAAGACTATGTACATCGCATCGGTCGTACAGCCCGTGCAGACCGTGATGGTGAGGCCATCACATTTATTAGTGAGGCTGATATCTACCGTTTTCAACAGATAGAGCATTTTTTAGGCAAGGAGGTTGAGAAGATATCACTCCCCGAAGGGGTTGGTGAGGGGCCAGAATATACGAAGCGAGAGAAGAAACGGTCCAATACGCGCCGACATGGTCGATGGCACAGCAAGGGCAACGGAAAGAACAACCAAGGCAAACCACAGGGACAAGGTAACTCTCATCGCCGACGCTCCAAGAAAAAGGGCGGAGAAAAGAATCCTAATGAATAATACAAAAATATCATCTCCTATGATCACATTTCCAAATGCAAAGATTAACCTCGGACTCAACGTCGTGGAGAAACGTCCCGATGGTTACCACAACCTGGAGACCGTGTTCTACCCAGTTCCCATCACTGATGCCCTCGAAGTTTTTCCTATGAATGAGGCTTTCCCAACGGATGTAGATTGTGATCTAAAGATTACAAACATAAATATTGATGGTGACGAGCAGAAAAACTTGGTAGTGAAGGCCTATCATCTTTTGAAACAAGATTTCCCCACCCTTCCGAACATACACGTACATCTTTATAAAGGGATTCCCACACAGGCTGGAATGGGTGGCGGTTCGAGCGACTGTGGCTTTATGATTACCCTGTTGAATCGTCAGTTCCAATTGGGACTCTCCGATGAGCAGATGATCAACTATGCTGCCAAGTTAGGTGCCGACTGTGCATTCTTTGTCATGAACAAACCCTGCTATGCCGAAGGTATTGGTGAGAAATTACAGCCCATCAGCCTTGATCTGAAGGGCTGGTATCTAGCCGTCGTACGCCCGGCTATACCTGTTTCCACGCGTGATGCCTTCTCACTCATCCATCCCGAGCACCCTGCCCAGAACTGCCGCGACATCGTGATGCAACCCGTGGAAACCTGGCGAGACGCCCTCACCAACGACTTCGAGAAGAGCGTCTTTGCCATCCATCCCGAGATAGGCGCCATTAAGAATCAACTGTATGAAATGGGAGCCGTATATGCCGCCATGTCGGGCAGTGGCAGTAGCCTCTTCGGACTTTTCCGCCAGCCCGTCAGTCTTGATGCATTTGATGCCCCTGACACATTTAAGGGATGTTTCGCCCTATAAAGTGTTTGTACAAAAGAATGGGCTCGCGATTCTCATCGAGAGCCCATAACAACACAAACACAAATGCGATCCTTACGAACCGCTTTATCTTTACTGAATGCCGTCCTTACGCAGTTTTTGCTGCCACTTCCACGCACTCTTCAGTACTTCTTCGGTAGGCGTGTCAGCCTTCCACCCCAGGACCTTATTGGCTTTATCGACATTGCCCCATACCTGCTCAATATCTCCTTCACGACGCGGAGCATAGGTCCAGTTCACCTTAACGCCCGTGGCCTTTTCAAAGCCCTGTACGACCTCCAGTGTAGATAGTCCCTTGCCAGTTCCAATGTTAAATACCTCAACGGCATCTGTCTCTGGCTTGTCAAGTACACGCTCCATAGCCTTCACGTGAGCCTTAGCCAAATCAACGACATATATATAGTCGCGGATACAGGTCTTGTCTGGTGTATTATAGTCGTTGCCGAAGATTTTCAGTTGCTGACGGATACCAATGGCTGTCTGAGTTACAAATGGTATCAAGTTCATTGGCACTCCATTAGGCAGTTCACCTATCAGTGCCGTAGGATGAGCACCTATCGGGTTGAAGTATCTCAGAATAATACTCTTGATAGGTGCACCAGAATGGATATAGTCTTGTATAATCTCCTCGTTGATCTGCTTTGTATTACCATAAGGCGACATCGCCTTCTGGATGGGGGCATCTTCCGTTACAGGAAGATTTTCCTTTGAAGGCTGGCCATAGACAGTACAACTCGATGAGAATATGATACCTTTCACATCATATTTCGGCATCAGTTCTAGCAGATTAATCAGACTGGTAAGATTATTACGATAGTAGAGCAAGGGTTTCTCCACACTCTCGCCAACAGCCTTCGAGGCTGCAAAGTGAATAATTCCCTCAATCTTTGGGTATTTTTTAAACACACCTTCTAAAGTTTCAAAGTCACAGCAATCTACTTTCTCAAAGGCAGGACGAATACCTGTGATCTTCTCTATGCCATCAATAACATTCGCATTGGAGTTTGATAGATTGTCAATGATGACTACTTCATAACCTGCTTGCTGCAATTCCACGGTTGTGTGGCTTCCAATGAACCCTGTACCGCCCGTTACTAAGATTGTTTGTTTCATATTATTTGTTTTAGAATTCTATTTTTGTCCTGCAAAGTTACACATATTTTTGTAAACAATCAAACTTTCTATTGTTTTTCTTCCAAATCTCTGCTATTAAAAGTGCCAAAATGTAAAAATCTGCTAAATTCTACTTATTTTTTGACGAACAAATGAAAATAAAACGTTTTTTTCTTGCAAGTTTCGAAAATAATCCCTATCTTTGCAACGTGTTTTTCATAGTATTAGATTTAAGGTTAACAAAGTTGGCTCGCAGCGGCGAGCCTTTTTTGTGTCCTTTTGTGTTTATCTATTGAGACTATTCGCTATCAATCGAGTCCGAAAAGTTGCTTTAGACCCCCATCAACACCAGAGAAGCCCATAAAGGCTAGAGAGAGTAAACCCGCGGAAAGCATCACGATAGCCATTCCTTGCATGCCTTTTGGAATTTTTACCAGTTCGAGTTGCTCGCGCATGCCTGCAAAGACTGTCAATGCCAGCCCAAAGCCGATAGCCGTGGAGAAAGCATAGACCACACTCTGCAACAGATTGAAGTCTTTCTGGATGACGAGGATGGCAACACCGAGTACAGCACAATTGGTTGTAATCAGCGGCAGGAAGATACCAAGGGCCTGATATAAGGCTGGCGACACTTTCTTTAGCACAATCTCAACCATCTGTACTAAAGAGGCGATGACGAGGATGAAGGCAATCGTCTGCAGGTACTGTAGGCCGAAGGCATCGAGCACGTATCGCTGTACACACCATGTGACGATTGTAGCCAACGTCAGCACAAAGGCAACGGCTGCCGACATTCCGAGTGAGGTGTCTATCTTCTTAGACACGCCAAGGAATGGGCAGATACCGAGAAACTGTGACAACACGATGTTGTTCACGAAAATGGCGCTAATGAAAATCAGTATGTATTCCATAACTTTAACTTTTCAATTCTTCAATTCTTTAACTTATTGACAATTGCAATCAGGAAGCCGAGGGTGATGAAAGCACCTGGAGGCAGCACGAAGAGCAGGATGTTGTAAGTCTCGGGAAACAGCGTGAAGCCGAAAACAGAGCCAGAGCCGAGCAGTTCGCGGCAGATGCCAAGGAGCGTCAGTCCCAACGTGAAGCCAAGACCAATACCGATACCATCAAAGAGGGAGGCCACGGGTGAGTTCTTGGCAGCAAAAGCCTCTGCACGTCCAAGGATGATACAGTTCACGACGATCAGTGGGATGAACAGTCCGAGGGCTGCGTCAATGTCAGGCAAAAAGGCCTTGATTACCATCTGCAGGATAGTCACGAAAGCGGCAATCACCACGATGAACACAGGGATGCGCACCTTATCAGGCGTCACTGACTTCAGACAGGAGATGACGAAATTGGTGCAGATGAGCACAGCCATCGTAGCCAGTCCCATCGACATGCCGTTGAGGGCGGAAGTGGTTGTGGCCAGCGTAGGACACATACCGAGCATCAGGACGAACGTAGGGTTCTCCTTAACGATGCCGTTCTTGATAATCTGTATTGCATTCATATCTTAATCCTCCTTTACTTGTTTGGTAGCACCTGTCTGGGCATCGACGGGCGTTGACCTGTATGCACTATAAGCATTGTTGACAGCGAGCAGGAAGGCACGACTGGTAATCGTTGAGGCCGTAATGGCATCCACATTCCCACCATCTTTGGATACGGTCAGAGGCTCTGCAGGAGACTTGCCGATGATATCGCCCTTCTCCCCTTTCTGGAACCACTTGTCGGCCTTGGCACCAAGACCTGGTGTTTCAGCATGCTCCAGCAGGGTATAACCTAAAATCTTACCATCGGGATCAAAGCCAACAAGCACTTTCAGGTCGCCGCCAAAACCACCGGCGGTAGATTCTACGGCAGCACCAAGATCTTTACCTTGTGCATCCTGTGTCTGATAAATGATATAGGTAAGTTCCTTACCCTTGGCATCATTCTGTCGCACTGTATCTGTCTTTGCAACCTTAATGTCGCTGACACACATCACACTTTTGATACCATCAGCAAGCGCCTTGGCCTTCTGGTCATTGATAGGCCCTTCCGTCAGGTGGTTCACGTAAGCGAGAATACCACCCATGATGACTGCTACTCCTGTGAGCACCAGTACCATATTCGTCAAAGATGATTCTAATTTCTTCATACGTCTGGTCCTCCTTTAGTTCTTGGCAGGCACTTCACCGAAGCGCTGGGGTTTCACATAATTATTAATAAGCGGCGTAAACGCATTCATGATGAGAATGGCGAACGACATACCCTCGGGATAGGCTCCCCAGTTGCGGATAACCACCGTCAGGAAGCCGATGGCCACGCCATAGATCAACTGGCCCTTCGGTGTCATCGGGCTCGTCACATAGTCCGTAGCCATGAAGATGGCACCCAGCATCAGACCTCCGGAGAAGATGACGCTGACAGGATCGGCATAGATGGGGTTGGCCAGATGGAGCAGACCTGCGAACACGAACACCGTACAGATGATCGACACGGGAATGTGCCAGGTGATGATCTTCTTCCACAGCATATAGCAAAGACCAATGATCAGAGCCAAGGCACAAATCTCACCCATGGCACCAGCACCATCGGGATGGTTGCCAAGGAAGAGGCTCAACGAGTCGGGTAACTGTTCAAGAACAGAAGCATCGCCGCTCTTGATGGCATATTTCATAAGAGAAAGAGGAGTAGCACCTGTTTCTGCGTCGAGATAACTGCCTAACTGTCCTACCTTCGGCCAAGTGGTCATCTGAGCAGGGAAGGCGACAAGCAGGGCAGCACGACCTACAAGTGCAGGGTTGAAGAGATTGTTGCCCAGACCTCCGAATGTCATCTTGGCCACACCGATGGCGAAGAGCGCACCAATGAGGATGATCCAGATGGGGAGGTTTGACGGCAGGTTGAAGGCTAGGAGCAGTCCCGTGAGGATTGCAGAGCCGTCGCAGATAGTGTTTCGCTCCTGCTTCAGGATATATTTGCTGATAGCCCACTCAAAGAAGACGCAGGCTGCCACACTAGTAGCCGTGACAATGACAGAGCCAAGGCCGAAGAAGTAGAATGATACGAACAGGGCAGGCATCAGGGCGATAATCACGCCGTACATGTTGCGCTCTACGGTATCAGTCCCATGTGCGTGTGGCGATAATGATACAATTAATTTACTCATCGTGACATTTACGATTTACAGATTTACAACTTACTATTTATTTCTTGGCAGCACGGGCTCGGATAATACCCATGACAGTACTCTTTCCCTGACGGATGTTATCGAGCAACGGACGATGGGCCGGACACGTGAACTGACACGAGCCACACTCAATACAACTCACAATATCCTCACGCTCGGCACGCTCCCAGTTCTTTACTTCAGAGATCTTCGCAAGCAGATAGGGTTCGAGGCCCATCGGACAGACACCTACGCACTTGGCACAGCGGATGCAAGGCTGAGGCTCCTTACGGCGGGCTTCATCGTCGGAGATGATTGTCACGGAGTTGGTCCCCTTACAGATGGGCACCTCTGTAGATGTGAGGGCCTTACCCATCATCGGACCGCCGGCCAGCAGTTTGTTGTCACCCTCTGGCATACCACCACAGGCATCAATAAGGTCCTTCATCGGGGTACCCATGCGGACGAGGAAATTGCTGGGCTTCTGGAGTTTCTTTCCCGTTACAGTCGTATAGCGCTCGAAGAGTGGTTTACGCTTCATAACTGCCTCATACACAGCATAGGCAGTACCCACATTCTGAACTATTGCTCCAACGTTTACGGGGATAGCGGGAGGAGCAGGCACCTGGCGGCGGATGACGGCATCAACGAGTTGTTTCTCCCCCCCCTGGGGATAGCGCTGTTTGAGAGGCACTACCTCTACGTGATAGGCAGACCTGCCAAACTTCTCTGCAAACTTCTTCGTGAGCAGTTCGATGGCAGGCATCTTGTTGGTCTCGATACCGATATAGCCTGTCGTGACCTTTGCACCCTTCATCAACAGTTCTAGTCCGACTAGAATCTCATCGGGATGCTCCATCATCAGACGGAAGTCGGCAGTGATATAGGGCTCGCACTCGACGGCATTGATGATCACACACTCAGCCTTGGCCGTAGGTGGAGGCGTCAGTTTGATGAAGGTTGGGAAACAGGCACCGCCCATACCGACGACACCGGCATCCTTGATACGGCTCACAATCTCTTCAGGCGTCAGTTCGGGATGGGCCTCTACTGTCTCCAGTTTGTCGGAGCGGTCGATGGTCTCTTCCCACTCATCGCCTTCCACATTAATTATTATTACAGGTTTACGATAGCCTGTAGCATCGATAGCAGTATCGATCTTGAACACCGTACCACTGACAGACGAATAGATTGGAGCAGAGACGAAGCCGCCAGCCTCGGCAATCATCGTGCCTACCTTCACCTTGTCGCCCTTCTTTACCACGGGCTTGGCTGGGGCACCGATATGCTGGCTCAACGGGAAGATGGCCTGCTTGGGAAGTGCAGCCACCTGCGTCACGGCATCATTGCTCAGTTTGTTTTCTTCAGGGTGTATTCCACCTATACGGAATGTTCTGATATTCATGCTTTAGCCTCCTCTTTCTTTTCTGGTTCAACATTTGCCTTCGGGGCCTCGGCAGGCTTCT